>JAEEGL010796227.1_pt1 | contig 14614 bp, 11 predicted proteins | sample 9134231 | NCBI WGS metagenome assembly JAEEGL01 (sample SAMN16246548, study PRJNA631951) | gut metagenome | biome: gut microbiome; feature: rumen; material: fiber-attached | host: Bos | place: Iran: Karaj | collected 2018-10 | reverse complement strand
GATCTCGGAACGCTTCTTGTTTTCCGCGAATGCATCGTCCACTGCGTTGAGTATCTCTGCTCTGGCCTCGACCAGTATGCTTCCGTATTCCTTAACGTAGATCAGACCTCTGGTGTGGAGCTGCGGTATGGACCTGAGCCTTCCTGTCTGGGAATCGAACGCTGCCGCAAGAACTATCAGACCGCTCTCGGAAAGGTTCTTTCTTTCGGAAAGAACGGAGTTTCCTATGTCTCCCACGCCCAGTCCGTCGACCAGTATCGGGTTAGCGCTTACCTTTTCCTTGCTTAGAGCCATGCTCCTTCTGGAAAGCTCTATCACGTCTCCGTTGGAAGCGTAGACGATGTTCTTTTTAGGCATTCCAAGGCTTTCCGCTATCCTTGCGTGTCCAAGAAGATGCCTTACTTCTCCGTGCACCGGAATGAAGAACTTGGGTCTGAGCAAGGTATGTACTAGCTTAAGTTCTTCCTCGCAGGCGTGGCCGGATACGTGAGTCTCCGCGATGTCGTTATAAAGCACGTCCGCGCCCTGCTCCATAAGGGAGTTTACTATGTCCGAAACGTCTCTTTCGTTGCCGGGGACAGGGTTAGACGACAGTATTACCAGGTCGTTATCCCTAATGTGTACGTTCTTGTGAAGTCCGTCGGACATTCTTGAAAGAGCGCTCATAGGCTCGCCCTGGCTGCCGGTAGTTATTATTACCAGCTGGTCGTCGCTCACCTTGTTGATGTCCTTGAGCGGTATCATCGTTCCGGGCGGAATGTTAAGATATCCGAGTTCCTGCGCGATGTTTACGGTATTCTCCATGCTGCGGCCGGATACGGCAACTTTTCTGTTGTTTTCTACCGCTATGTCTATGATCTTCTGGACACGGTGAACGTTGCTTGAGAAAGTAGCGATAATGATCCTCTTATCCGAACTCCTTATAATGTTCGACAGAGAATTTCCTACTATCTGCTCGGATCTTGTATATCCGGGCCTTAGAGCGTTGGTGCTGTCCGCAAGCAGCAGAAGGACTCCGTCCTGACCTATCTTAGCAAGCCTTGTAAGGTCTATCGGACTGCCGTCTACCGGTGTGTAGTCCACTTTAAAGTCGCCTGTATGGAAGACCGTTCCTACCGGAGTCTTTATCGCAAACGCGAAGGAGTCCGCAACAGAATGAGTGGTATGTATAGCCTCTGCCTTAAAGCATCCCAGGTCCACCACCTGACCGGGATCGATCTCGTGGAGAGTATCCGCGGAAAGCTTATGTTCCTTAAGCTTGTTCTTAATGAAGCCGATGGTGAGCCTGCTTCCGTAGATGGGCACCTGGAACTGCTTAAGCAGATAAGGTACCCCTCCTATGTGATCCTCGTGAGCGTGAGTTATTAGTACTCCGCGGAACTTGCTTATGTTTTCCGCAATGTACGAGAAATCCGGTATTACTGCGTCAACTCCGAGCATCTCGTCGTCCGGGAACGAAAGACCGCAGTCGATGGCTATCATGTCGTCCCCGTATTCCAGGACGGTCATGTTCTTGCCTATCTCGTGCAGCCCGCCCAGAGGGATGACGCGGAGTTTTTTCATTTTATTAGTCTTATCGTTATTTGTCTTTTTTGCCATTTTATCCTTTCACTACGATGTTGAAGAGCTTTCCGGGAACAGCTATCATCTTGACGACCTGCTTGCCCTCGGCAAGAGCCTTAACGGCTTCTGTATCCTTGCAGTAAGCAGCAAGATCGTCTCTGGAGAGTCCGCTGGGAACCTCCATCCTGTCCCTTACCTTGCCGTTGACCTGAATGACTATCTCTTCCGTATCCTTTACGAGAGCGGACTCGTCGCACTCCGGCCAGGGATGCCTGTAGAGGGACTCGGTGTATCCGAGGCCTTCCCACAGCTCTTCGCAGACGTGCGGAGCAAACGGTGAAAGCAGCAGTACTACGTTTTCTGCAGCCGCGCGCATCAGTCCCATGTTTACGTCATCCAGTTCCTTATAACGGTAAAGCTCGTTTACAAGCTCCATTACGGCGCTGATGGCCGTGTTGAAGTTGAAACGCTTTTCAATGTCGTCCGTTACCCTTTTGATCGTATTGTTCAGTATGTAATTAAGTTGTTTGTCGTCCTTTGTCTCCGGCTTGAATACAGCGGGAATGCCCTGCGTATCCTTGGCCAGATCGTAGATCAGACGGTATACTCTTCCCAGGAACCTGTAGGATCCTTCAACTCCGGAATCGGACCATTCGAGTTCCCTTTCCGGCGGAGCAGCGAAGAGTATGAACAGCCTTGCTGTATCTGCTCCGTATTTGTCTATGATCTCGTCCGGGCTTACTACGTTGCCTATGGACTTGCTCATCTTGCCGACTATCCAGTTGCCGTCCGCGTCCGTGTATCCCTTAAGCACCATTCCCTGAGTAAGGAGGTTGGTGAACGGTTCCTCGCAGTTTACTAGTCCCAGATCGTAGAGCACCATCATGAAGAACCTTGCGTACATCAGGTGAAGGATCGCGTGTTCTACGCCGCCTATGTACTGGTCCACAGGCATCCAGTAAGCAGCCTTTGCGGGATCGAACGGCGCATTGCTGTTCTGAGCGTCGCAGTAGCGCAGGAAGTACCAGGAGGAATCCAGGAACGTGTCCATGGTGTCCACTTCCCTCTTTGCGGGCTTGCCGCAAATGGGGCAGACGGTATCCACAAAGGTCTTGGACGTGGCTACCGGAGACTCGCCTTTGCCTGTAAATTCAACGTCCGTGGGCAGCAGAACCGGAAGGTTCTCTTCCTTCTCGGGGACCCAGCCGTGCTCGGGGCAGTAGATCATCGGGATCGGGCAGCCCCAGTATCTCTGCCTGGAGATGAGCCAGTCGCGGAGCCTGTAATTGGTCTTGCCCTCGCCGAGGCCGATCGCCTTAAGATCGTCTCTGATCGCGACGATGGCGTCCTGGTTGTCCATTCCGTCGTACTTGCCGGAGTTGATCATCTTGCCTTCTGCTTCGAAAGCGGCGGTAAGGTTGTTTACATCTATGTCTTCTCTGCCGGGATCGACTACGGGGATTATCTCCAGACCGAACTTCTTTGCGAAATCGAAGTCTCTCTGATCGTGAGCGGGAACGCCCATTACGGCGCCTGTACCGTAGGAGATCAGGACGTAGTCGGAGATGTAGATCGGCATCTTCTTGTGAGTGAGCGGATTCATGGCGTAGCGGCCGATGAATACGCCGGTCTTTTCCTTGCTTGTGGAAGTACGCTCAATGTCGGAGAGATGCTTTACCTGCTCGGCGTATTCCTCAACGGCAGCTTCGTACTCCGTACCGTGTACGAGCTCATGGAGCATAGGATGCTCGGGGCTCATTACCATGAAGGTGGTCCCGAAAACCGTGTCCACACGGGTGGTGAATACGCGCAGCTTCTTCTCGGATCCTACGATGTCGAAATCCAGTTCCGTACCTTCGGAACGGCCGATCCAGTTGCGCTGCATTGTCTTTACCTTGTCCGGCCAGCCCGGGAGCTTGTCCAGGTTGTCAAGCAGTCTGTCCGCGTAGTCCGTTATCTTAAGGTACCACTGCGAAAGATCCTTCTTGGTTACCTCGGACTTACAGCGTTCGCACTTTCCGTCCACTACCTGCTCGTTGGCAAGCACCGTTGCGCAGGACGGGCACCAGTTTACGGGGTTCTCTTTCTTATAGGCAAGGCCCTTCTTCCAGAACTGGATGAAGATCCACTGCATCCACTTGTAGTAGTCTTCCTTGTAGGTGCAGACTTCGCGGTCCCAGTCGTAGGAGAATCCGCAGCGCTTAAGCTCGTCTTCCATCTCTTTGATGTTGGAGCTGGTCCATACCGCGGGATGGATGCCGTGCTGGATGGCGGCGTTCTCGGCAGGAAGACCGAAAGAGTCGAATCCGATGGGATGAAGAACGTTGTAGCCCTTCATGGTCTTAATCCTTGCAACTACATCGCCTATGGAATAGTTCCTTACGTGTCCCATGTGGATCTTTCCGCTGGGATAAGGGAACATCTCAAGACAGTAATACTTTTCGGCGTCCGGATCTTCCGTAACATGGAAGACGTCCGTGTCCTTCCATATCTTCTGCCATTTTTCTTCTATGTTCTTGAAATCGTAACGCTCGTTCATCTCGGCTCAGTTCCTTTCCGGCACGTACTGCTCGCTGTCGCAGTCGGCCCAGATCTTTTCTATGTTGTAATAATCTCTTTTAGCTTTTGTAAACAGATTGACGATTATGTCGCCGAAGTCCAGCAGTATCCATCCGCTCTCGCCTACGCCTTCCTTGTGATGGAGCTCTTCTCCGAGCTCCGCCATCTTGTCCTCTGCTTCGTCCGCAAGCGCTTCCAGAAGCCTTGAGTTGGCGGCGTCAGCGATTATGAACCAGTCCGCAAAACCGGATCTTTCCGCGATGTTGATCAGGACTATGTCCTGGGCCTTCTTGGCATCCAGGGCTTTAGCGATCTGAAGGGCTGTTTCCTTAATGCTCATTGATATCTCCTTGTCTTGTGGTACCCTTTCCTTTAGCCAGTCTATGAATCCTTGAGAAGTCTCGTTGAACCTGTCGTCGCCGGACTTCTGTACATATGCTTTTATGCGTTCCATTACGAGCAGCATGCTAGCTTCAAGATCGTCGGTAAGCGCTTTTCTGAGCACCTCGGCCTCGCTGAAAGGCCTTCCGTCCTCCAGAGTATCCGCAAGCTTAAGCACCATCGTAAGCTTGCATGCGCCAGCGTGTCCTATCGTATGGTATCTAACTGCTTCCAGTATCTCCGGATCCGTAACTCCCCAATCTTTCTCCAGGTGGTCCGCCGCTATGGGACCGTGCTCCAGATTACCTTCATGACGGTATGCGTCGTGGAAGATGGCTGCAACTTCCAGCCTGTCCCAGTCCGCGCCGTAACGATCGGAATACTCCCTGGCCTTTGCGATGACCCTTAAAGTGTGCTCGTAGCGGGTCTGCTTAACGTTATCCTTAACGAACTGCAGAAGATTGACCTTGAATTCTCTTGTGTATTCTGTCCTGCCCATTCGAACTGTCTACTCCAGGTCCAGCGCTATGGACAACTCTTTCAGCTGATCCTCGCTTACTACTGTCGGAGCTTCGGACATTACGCACTGAGCGTTCTGGTTCTTCGGGAACGCGATCACCTGACGGATGTCGTCTGTGCCGAGAAGCAGCATGCACAGCCTGTCCAGACCGAATGCAAGACCGCCGTGAGGCGGAGCGCCGTACTTGAACGCGTCTATGAAGAATCCGAAACGTGTACGGATCTCTTCCTCCGAAAGTTTAAGGACTTCGAATATGGTCTTCTGAAGCTCACTGTCGTGGATACGTATAGATCCGCCGCCGGCTTCGTAGCCGTTTATGACTATGTCGTAAGCGTCCGCGTAGACCTTATCCAGTTCGCCGGTCTTAAGGTAGCCTATGTGCTCCTTTTTGGGCGAAGTGAACGGATGATGCATGGCGGTGTAGCGCTGCTCTTCCTCCGACCACTCGAACATCGGGAAGTCCGTTATCCAGCAGAGCTTGAAGTTTTCCGGATCCAGAAGGCCGAGCTTGCCTGCGATGTCCCTTCTAAGGAACCCGAGAGCAGCCCATACGACGTTCTTAGGTCCGCTGCAGATAAGGATCAGGTCTCCGGTCTTAGCATTGAACTTATCACAGATAGCCGCCAGCTCTTCCTGAGAAAAGAATTTGTTTACAGAAGATTTAATTTCGTCCTGCTCTTTTCTGATCCATACAAGTCCCTTTGCGCCGAACACTTTTACAGATTCGACCATCTTATCTATGTCTTTTCTGGAGAACTTCTCGGATCCTCCGGTAATGTCTATGCCCATTACCTTGCCGCCGGCAGCGATGGCGTCCGTAAACACCTGGAATTCGCAGTCCTTTACGGCGTCCTTGATGTCCGTGAGCTCAAAACCGAAACGAAGGTCCGGCTTATCGGAACCGTAGCGGTCCATGGCCTCGTCCCAGGTGAGTCTGGGAAGCGGCAGCTGAAGATCTATGCCCTTCATCTCCTTGAAGAGTTCCTTAAGGAAGGCTTCCTGAACGGCTATTATGTCTTCCTGATCCACGAAGGACATCTCCAGGTCTATCTGTGTGAACTCAGGCTGTCTGTCGGCGCGCAGATCCTCGTCGCGGTAGCACTTTGCTATCTGAACGTATCTGTCCGTTCCGCCTATCATGAGCAGCTGCTTGAACTGCTGCGGGGACTGCGGCAGAGCGTAGAACTTGCCGGGATTTACGCGGCTGGGAACAAGGTAGTCCCTTGCGCCTTCCGGAGTCGGTTTCGCAAGCACCGGCGTCTCAACTTCTATGAATCCGTTCTTGTAATAGAAATTGCGTATCACGTTGTACATCTTGCTTCTGAAAGCAAGCGTATTCTGCATGACGGGCTTTCTGAGGTCAAGATACCTGTATTTGAGCCTTAGGTCTCCGGATACGTTGTCGTCGTCCTTAATGTAGATCGGAGGAGTCTCGGATGCGGAATAGATCGAAAGCTTTTCCGCAACTATCTCTATGAAACCGGTAGGTAGATCAGGATTCTTGGATTCTCTCTCCCTCACAGTTCCGCAGACGCCTACGCAGAATTCGCCCCTGAGGGTCCCTGCCTTGGCAAAAACTTCCTCGGAAGTATTCTCATCGAATACCACCTGCACTATGCCGCTTCTGTCGCGGATGTCGGCAAATATAAGGCCTCCCAGCCTTCTGTTCTTGGCTACCCATCCGTTTACGCAGACGGTCTGGCCTATGTTTTCTTTCCTGAGAGTTCCGCAGTAATGTGTTCTTTTAAGTAATTCGTCCATCTTACACCTTTTATTTTATCGGATCTTCAAAAGCAGCTTTGACAGCTTGTCTTTCAGATCTTCGAGTTTCACATCTTCCTGTGAGGAGTCCGCCATGTTCCTCAGCACGGCAGTTCCGTTCGCAAGCTCGTTCTCGCCGATCACGACTACGCAGCGCGCACCGAGACGGTCAGCGTATTTCATCTGAGCCTTAAGGCTTCTTTCCATGACGTCCGTAATGACGGAAGTTCCTCCGGCCCTAAGTTCCGCGGCAAGCTTGAGCGCAGCCTTCTGAGTGCTTTCTCCGAGTCCGCAGACAAGGACGTCCGGAGCCTTGCTGACCGGTATCTCTATTCCGGAAGCTTCAAGGATAAGCAAAAGTCTTTCTATGCCGAGACCGAATCCTACGCCCGGAGTTGCGGGACCGCCGAGTTCCTCAACCAGATGATCGTAGCGGCCTCCGCCGCAGACTGTAGACTGGGATCCCAGTTTATCGGATACAAACTCGAAAGCGGTCTTAGTATAATAATCCAGACCTCTTACGATACCGGTATCGACTTCGTAAGGAATACCGTATATGTCCAGAAGTCCAAAGCTTTTCGAATGCGTTCCTGCAGTCGTCATCCAGATAGTCCAGCATTACCGGAGCTCCCTGTACCAGCTTTTTGCAGTCCGGATCCTTGCAGTCCAGTATGCGCATGGGGTTCTTTTCGAAACGGCCCTTGCAAGTGTCGCAGAGCTGATCGTAAACAGGCCTTAAGAAGTCCTGCAGAGCCTTTCTGTAAGTGGAACGGCAGTTTCTGCACCCTATGCTGTTTATCTTAAGCTTTACGTCGTCGATCCCTACCGAAGTAAGGAAGTCGTAAGCAAGAAGTATTACTTCAGCGTCGGCAAGCATGTTGTCAGTTCCGAAGATCTCTATGCCGAACTGGTGGAACTCCCTCTGCCTGCCCTTTTGCATCTTCTCGTAGCGGTAGCAAGGAGTTATGTAGAAATACTTGGTCGGAAGACCTGCCGCGTACAGCTTGTTTTCTATGAAGGAACGGACCACTCCGGCTGTGCCTTCGGGCTTAAGCGTAAGGCTCCTGTCGGAAATGACAAAGCTGTACATTTCCTTCTGGACCACGTCCGTAGTGTCGCCTATTCCGCGCGCAAAAAGCTCCGTGTGCTCGACCATGGGTGTGCGGATCTCTGAGAATCCGTACTTGGCCGCGACGGTCCTGAACTTATCCTCTATGTACTGCCATTTTCCGGAATCGGACGGCAGTATGTCCTTCATTCCTTTGGGGATACTTATCACAGTGCATCCTCCTTCCTTTTTATCATCTCACGGATCCTTTCCGTGTATATTTCGTAGTTAGAAACGTTTGCGACGCGCTCTATCCGGTCTTCTTCCGGATAATATATCTTGGAAACACCGCCCGCGCCGAGAGCGATTATGGTCTGATCCTCTTCCATAATGCGGATGTTGTATATGCTTTCGCATCCCGGAAGCGACCATCCGGTGTTTTCCATGTTGCCGGCCATATGCTTCTGCCTGTACAGGTAGTACGGCGCGTATCCTGCCTTTTCCAGAGCGCCGAAGCTTTCAAAAAGCATTTCTGAAACGGTGTTCCCTGCATTATAGGACATGTCCTTGTCCTGCTCTATCAGCTTGGATCCGCGCTTTACTGCAAGCGTATGGACGGTTATGTTCTGAGGGCCAAGAGCTATGATCTTCTGCAGAGAATCTGCCATGTCTTCCGGCTTTTCTGACGGAAGTCCGGCTATAAGATCCGCGTTAATGATCTCTACTCCGGCGTCCTTAGCAAGGGCAAACGCTCTGTTTATGTCCTCCGGTCTGTGCGCCCTTCCTATAAGCTCCAGCGTCTTTTGCTGCATGCTCTGCGGATTTATGCTTATACGGCCGCAGCCGCTCTTTACAAGAGCTTTAAGCTTGCCTTCGGTAATGGAGTCCGGCCTTCCGCATTCGACCGTGAATTCGGCTGTTTTTGCGCCAAGAAACGATGCTGCAACCTTATCCGTAAGCCATTGGAACTGGTCCTCTTCCAGCGACGAAGGCGTTCCGCCTCCGATGTAAACAGAATCCGCGTAGAGACCTTTTCTGCCGAACAGATCGGAAACAGCGTCCATCTCCTGAGCCAGCGCCTTAAGGTAGGCATCGGACTTATCCCTGCTGTACTTGTTCGATGTGAACGAACAGTACAGGCATCTGGTCGGACAGAACGGTATTCCTATGTATACCCCGACGGCTTTAGGATCCTTGTTGAACGATACATGGCTCTGCGTGTCCCAGACCTTCCGAAGAAGCGAAGTCTTTTCCGCACTTACCAGGTACTCGGACTTAAGTATCTCTTCTGCTCCTGACGGAGTGCCGCACTGCCTAACAAGTTTGCTGAAAAGCTTGAGCGGCCTTACTCCGGTAAGCGTTCCCCAGCTGAGCTGCTTACCGGTGCGATCTGCCATGTAGCCGTACAGGATGCGCTTCTGGGCGTTCCGGTCGCATTCTTCAGCGCCCGGTATGCAGAAGCTGTCCGCTCCTTCCGCGAAAGTGTCCAGTTCGTCCGCGGAGACGAACATCTTCGCAAGTTCGGTGAGCTCGTATCTGTTCTTTTCGTCTTTAATCGTCAGCCTGTACAAAGGGATTGTACCTTTTTTCGTAGCCTATCGTGGTCTCATCCATATGTCCTGGAAGCACCAGCGTGTCGTCCGGAAGGACATAAAGCTTGTTCTTTAACGTTTCTTCAAGTACTTCCCAGTCTCCTCCGGGAAGGTCCGTACGGCCTACGGATGCGTGGAACAGCGTATCGCCGGAAAAAAGCACCTTTTTGTCCGCGTAGATGCTCATGCCGCCGGGCGTATGTCCAGGACAGTCGATGAATCTCAGTTCAATGGCACCTACTTTGAGGGTATCTCCGTCGCTGACTTCCACGTCCGCCGTGTATCCGCCTTTGCCCATGCTTGCGTGCCTGTCGTACAGCATCTTTCTTTCCGCTCTGGCAGCCAGAAGCTTAGCGTCCGGGAAATGCTCCTTGAAGAAACTGATGCCTCCTGTATGATCCCCGTGGGCATGGGTTATCATTATGTATTCGAGATCCAGACCCTCTTTTTCAATTAGTCCGACTGCCTCCGGAAAAACTGCGCCCGGGTCTACGATGAAAGCCTTCTTGCTCTCCTCGTCCCAGACCAGGTAAGCGTTGGTCCCGAACATGTTCCTTGCAATGTATCTTTGTATCTTCATGTCAGTAATTGGTCCTGTAAACGTCCAGAACGTCCTTTATCTGGCGGAACCTTCCGATGATCTTGTCTATGTCTCCTGTATTGGTTATCTGCAGAAGCAAGTTGAGCGTAGAGACTCCGCTCGGATCGGCCTGCGCGTGTACGCCGGTAAGATTGATGTCCATGTCGTCGCAGACCTTGGATACGTCTGAAAAGAGTCCTTTTCTGTCGTCCGCAACTATGGTAATGCTGGCTTCGAAGTACATCTCGCCGTCTCCGAGATCCCAGTCGACCTCTATGAGCCTGCCCTGTTCCTCCTCCGGAAGATTGAGTATGTTGATGCAGTCCTTGCGGTGTATGCTTACGCCTCTTCCCTTGGTGGTATATCCTATGATCTCGTCGCCGGGTACGGGATTGCAGCATCTGGCGAAACGTACCAGAAGATTATCAACGCCCTTAACGGTAACTCCCTTGGTGTTCTTGCTTGCTCTCTTCTTTGCTGCAGTGTCCTTGCGTTTTTCTTCTCTTTCTAACCTCTTCAGCTGCGCCTGCTCTTCCTCGCGGTAGTAGCTTATGCACATCAGAAGAGTCTTGTTTATTATGGATCCTCCGGCGCTCAGAGCAGCGTACAGATCGTCCACGTTGTCGAAATTCTGAGACTTGGCCGCCCTTTCAACGAAGCTGGGTTTAAGGAATTTCTCCGGATCCAGTTCTCTTCTCTTTGCGGCCTTTTCCAGCGCTTCCTTGCCCTTGCCGGTCCCCTGGACCTTGTTTTCTTTCTTAAGATATTGCCTTATCTTTGTGCGGGCGGAGTTGGTCTTTACGATCTTGAGCCAGTCTATGCTGGGGCCTCTGGAGTTGCTGGACGTAACTACTTCTACTATCTCGCCGTTCTGCAGCACGTAGGTGATCGGCACCATCTTGCCGTTTACCCTTGCGCCTACGCATTTTTCTCCTATGCGGGAGTGGATCTTATAGGCAAAATCCAGAGGTGTTGAACCAGCGGGAAGTTCTATTACGTCGCCCTTAGGAGTAAATACGAATACCTGATTGGAGAAAAGATCCACCTTAAGAGTTTCCATGAACTCCTGAGAATCTCCGGCCTCCTGCTGCCACTCAAGGGTCTGGCGTATCCAGGCAAGCTTTACTTCTTCGCTGTCTTTGTTTCCGCTGATGCCTTCTTTGTACTTCCAGTGCGCCGCGATACCGTACTCAGCCACACGGTGCATCTCCCACGTCCTTATCTGTATCTCGAACGGATTGCCGGTCCTGGATAAAAGCGTAGTATGCAGCGACTGGTACATGTTGGACTTGGGCATGGCTATGTAGTCCTTGAACCTGCCCGGTATCGGCGTCCACTTTGTATGTATGGCTCCAAGAACTGCGTAGCAGTCTCTTACCGTATCCACGATGATACGAACTGCAGTAAGATCAAAGATCTCGCTGATCTCCTTGTTCTGCTGTATCATCTTTTTGTAGATGCTGTAGTAGTGCTTTTCCCTGCCGTATATCTCCGATTTAATGCCGAGCGAATCCACAAGCTCCTTTATCCTCTGGCAAAGCTCGTCTATGGAGATGTTTATGGACCTGCGGCGCTTCTCCATCTCCTTGTCGATATGCGCGTAAGCTTCCGGATAGAGATGCTTGAATGCAATGTCCTCCAGTTCGATCTTTATCCTGTACATACCGAGCCTTGCGGCTATGGGTGCATATATCTCCAGCGTTTCCCTGCTCTTTTCCCTTATCTTTTCCGGCGTCTGATAATCTATGGTGCGCATGTTGTGAAGTCTGTCGCAGACCTTGATTATCAGGATGCGTATGTCCTTGGACATGGCCAGGAACATCTTGCGGACATTCTCTGCCTGAGCTTCCTCCCTGGAAGTGTAGACAAGGTTTGTAAGTTTGGTAACGCCGTCCACCATTACCGCAACGTCCTCTCCGAAATCGTTAAGAACATCCGCCTTGGTGTAAGAAGTATCTTCTACGACATCATGAAGAAGACCTGCCGCTATGGTCTTATCGTCCATGCCAAGCTCGGCAAGTATCTTTCCTACAGCCATCGGGTGGATTATGTACGGTTCACCCGATCTCCTGAGCTGTCCTTCATGCAGTTGTGAGGCTTTCGCGAACGCCTTCTCCAGAAGATCCGGATCGTACGAAGGGTTTATCGCGAGAAGCTCCTTAACATAATCTGTCATAGAAATGCGTTTTTTATCGTTTCGCTATTATAAAAAACAAGGCATGCGCGCCGAAAACGCACATGCCCTGCAGTAGGCATGAGATCACTCCGTCTTTTCAGCAACTTCGTCCAGTGCTTCGGCAACGTTCTGTCCGGCCTCCTCAGCAACGGCTTCTGCTTCCTTCTTGGCGGCTCCGAGCTTCTTGATGGACTTCGGAGAAGGTTTGCTCTCCTTTTCCGGTTCCTCCGCTTCCTTAGCCTTGGGTGCGGAAGAAGTGCCTGCATTGCTCGGACTTGCATAGCTGTTAATGGCGCTCTTGGCCATTTCCAGTTTGGTCTTTTCGGATCCGACTACTATAACTACACGGTCTTCCATGATCCTGACGACTCTGCCGTAGATACCGCCGATCGTCACGATCTCGTCTCCGGGTTTAAGATTGTTCCTGAAGTTCTTAAGCTCCTTGTCCCTCTTGTTCTGAGGTCTGATGGTGAAGAAATAAAGCGCCGCGAAGATGACCGCGATCATTACCCAAGTCATCCAGCCGTTTCCTAATCCACCTGCGCTGGAACCATCTGCTGCATATGCTATGTACATAACTTACCTCCCGTGCATAATCATATAGATTTATTATAATCAAATCATCTGTAAAATCAACTTGTTTTTAAATATTATAGATAAAACATGCGAACGCGCTTTGCCTCTAAAAGCAGTAAACATGCGTATTTTCCCGATCCGTGTCTGTCCGGAGCCAGTAAGCTGTTGATTTTAAAAAAATGATTTGATATTATTATTTACCGTAACGCCGGCGTGGTGGAACTGGCAGACGCGCGGGACTCAAAATCCCGTGGTAGCGATACCGTGCGGGTTCGACCCCCGCCGCCGGCACCATGATAACGAGAAAGAGCTCCCGCGTCCGGGAGCTCTTTGATTTTGTCTTTAGCTAAAGTAAAAGTCTGAATTATTCTTCTGCGATAACTGCCTTACCATCGTAGTAATTGCAGTTGGGGCATACTCTGTGCGGCAGCTTGGGCTGGTGGCACTTCGGGCATTCAGAAAGAGCAGGACCGGTCTTCTTCATGTTGGCCTTGGTCCTCTGGCTCGTTATAGCTTTAGACGTTTTTCTCTTAGGTGTTGCCATTTGACATTCCTCCTTCTGAAAAAAATCAGCTTTTATAGTTTAATGACGCAGCGAAGCTTTGTCAAGCAGAACTTTCGGTGTTTTATTATTTTCCGGTAACGATCTCGAAAGTATCTCTTGCGATCATCAGCTCTTCGTTGGTCGGAAGGATCAGGACCTTTACCTTGGAGTCCGGTGCGGAGATGTCCGCGTCCTTGCCGCGCAGGCCCTTGTTCTTTTCCTCGTCTATCTTGATGCCGAGGTAATCCATGTCCTTGCATGTAAGGGATCTGAATACGTCGTCGTTCTCACCCAGACCGGCTGTGAAGACAAGAGCGTCTGCTCCGTTGAGCTCGGCAATGTAGGAACCTATGTATTTCTTAACGCGGTGCACGAACATATCCAGTGCAAGTTTTGCCTTTTCGTCGCCGTTTGCTATGGCGGTGTGGATGTCTCTTGCGTCGGAGTATCCGCCTATGCCCAGAAGTCCGGATTTCTTGTTCATGAGGGTATCCAGTTCTTCAGGTTCAAGGCCTTCCCTCTTCTGGATGAATGTGATGGCTGCAGGATCCAGGTCGCCGCAGCGGGTCCCCATCATAAGTCCTTCGAGAGGAGTAAGACCCATCGAGGTATCGACGCACTTGCCGTCCTTTATGGCGCAGATGGATGCGCCGCTTCCTATGTGGCAGGATATGATCTTAAGACCTTCCTGGGGTCTACCGAGGAACTCGGCGGTCTTTCTTGCAACGAACCTGTGGCTTGTTCCGTGGAAACCGTATTTTCTGATGCCGTACTTGGTGTAATACTCGTAAGGAAGTCCGTACATGTAGCTGCTGGGAGCCATTGTCTGATGGAAAGCAGTATCGAATACAGCAACGTTCTTAAGACCGGGCATAGCCTCCATGCAGGCCTTGATACCCATAAGGTTGGCGGGATTGTGGAGCGGTCCGAGAGGAATGCAGTCCTCAATGGCCTTTATTACCTCGTCATCCACAAGTATGCTGCATGCGAACTTTGCTCCGCCGTGCAGTACTCTGTGGCCAACGGCGCCTATCTCGTCCGTGCTCTTTATTACGCCGAGCTCGGGATCGGTAAGGATCTTTAATACGTTCTTGAAAGCAGCGGTATGGTCCTTGCAGTAGACCTTCACGTTTGTGGTCTTTCCGTCCTTCTTATGGCCAATGAAAGAGTCCTCAAGACCGATCTTTTCGGCATTGCCCTTGCAGAGGACGCTCTCGTCCGTCATGTCTAGGACCTGATACTTCAGTGAAGAGCTTCCGCAATTAACTACCAGAATAATCATTATGTAACCTCCTTAGATTTGTAACATTTTTG
>JAEEGL010224451.1_pt1 | contig 14614 bp, 14 predicted proteins | sample 9134231 | NCBI WGS metagenome assembly JAEEGL01 (sample SAMN16246548, study PRJNA631951) | gut metagenome | biome: gut microbiome; feature: rumen; material: fiber-attached | host: Bos | place: Iran: Karaj | collected 2018-10 | reverse complement strand
GCCGACATCATAACAATGGCAAAGGGCATCGCAAACGGTTTCCCCGTGGGCGCAGTAATGATTGACCCCAATATACCTGCAAAATTCGGAATGTTGGGTACCACATTTGGCGGCAACCACCTCGGATGCGCTGCTGCAATTGCCACCGCCGACGTGATGGCTAAGTACAATTACGTGGACAATGCCGCCAAGATGGGCGCATACCTGATGGGCAAACTCAAAGGCCACAAGGCAATCAAAGACCTTCGCGGTCGCGGCTTAATGGTTGGTATTGAGACCGTGGCCGACGCAGCCGAAATCCGCAACCGTCTCCTCTTCGACGAGCACATCTTCACGGGATTTTCGGGTGGCGTCAATACCATCCGCCTCATCCCGCCGCTCTGCATCACCGAAAAGGAAATCGACAGGTTTGTGGAGGCATTTGACAAGGTAACCAAATAAAAATACAACAATTGATAATTGCGCGGTATGCATAGTACTGCGCAATTATTTTATATAGCAAAGCATAAACATCAACCATAAAAACTGAAAAAAATGTTAGGAATAATCATTCTCATATTCGTAATTTGCTTCATCATAAAATTTATTTTCCAACAAGTGATGGACAGCGACAATGGCAAAGTTTACACCAAAAAGAACACCACGCCACCACCCTACCACCATTCCGAAACACCGCCACAATATAATCCTGACAAGGAATGCAATCAAGAATCTTCTGTCGCGACAAATACTTCGGACAGCGGCAACGACAGCAACAACGGCAGTAAAGACAGTGTTGATTCTGACAACGATTCACAATCCCCAAAACAGTCATAGCAAATGAAATGTTCCCAGATCACCATCATTGCGGCGACACTGATTTTGGCGGGTTCGCAATTGACATCGGCACAGGATTTTACCACCATCAAGGCAAACCCAATCACATCCGTCAAAGACCAACACAAAAGCGGAACGTGCTGGGACTTTGCGACGCTTGGATTCGTGGAGAGCGAAATTTTGCGAAAGACGGGCAAGACCTACGACCTTTGCGAAATGTTTGTCGCCAACAAGGATTATATGGACTGCGCTACGCACCACGTCAGGATGCACGGATTCAGCCAGTTTAACGAGGGCGGCTCGGCTGACGACGTTTTTGAAGTCATCAAGAAATACGGCATCTGTCCCGAAGAGGCAATGCCCGCGCCGGGAAGCCTTGTTGGCGATTCGTTAGCCAATTCGGAGGAGTTTATGAAAGAATTGATACCCCTCGTAAAATATTATGGCACAGGCATCAACCATATTATGCCCGCCGACACGTTGATGGTGTCGTATTGGGTGCGCACCGAAAAGGATTGGAAAGAAAAAGTACAGGAAACCATCGACCGTTACATCGGCAAATGTCCCGAATCTTTCACCTACGAGGGCAAGACTTACACGCCCAAGACATTCGCCGCAAGCCTCGGCATCGATTGGAACAATTATATAAGCCTGACGAGTTTCACGCACCATCCATTCTATGAGAATTTTGTTATAGAATCGTTGCACAAATGGCGCATGCGTCCGAGTTACAACCTGCCGATAGACCGGCTTATGAGCATCTTGGATGCAGCCATAATGAAAGGGTATTGCGTGGCTTGGGGCGGCGATGTTTCGGGGCATTTGGTAAAGCGTGACGGAAATTATTACGTCGAAGGCGAGTTCAATCAGGAGACTGGCATCGCCGAACTGCCGGCGGGAACTTTTGTAACTCAGGAACTCCGCCAACAACAATGGGACAACTGGACATTCACCTACGACCATGTAATGCTCATTTACGGCATCGCCAAAGACAAAGCCGGCAACAAGTATTACATGGTGAAAAATTCGTGGGGAACGCAATACGGTCGCAAAGGCATCTGGTACATGTCGGAAGATTACATAAAACTCAATACCACCTACCTCTTCCTCTGCAAGGACGCCATCAAACCAAAGATGTTGAAGCGATGACAGTCACGCGGAAGTGTTCGTCGAGGGTGTTGTCGGAGGTTGTGCCCCAGACGATGTCGGGATTAGAATCAGCGAAATGCTCTTTAAGCATATTGTTCATCTCCGAAAGATCCCCCAACTTAAACGAGTTACCATCCTTGGTTTCGACGAGCATTATGAGAAACTTGGAGTTTTTTGCATTCATTTTTTGCAAAGCAATCTTTGCAGCCTCCACCGCGCCCCTTGCGCCTTCTGCAATGCCAACCGATGCCGCCGCAAATCCTGTCATACTGAACACTGCTTTATAATCGCCAACACAAATACTCACGTGGCCAGCGATGGTCAGGGTGTTGTTGATGGCGCATACCAAATGCTTGATGCTTTCCTCGGAATCCGCAATCGCCACATTGTCAACGTATTTGCTGAACTTGTCGGCGTCATTGGGATTGACAACTACGGCAAAAGTGAAGATTTTAGTATTGTTTTTGGCGATGTCAATTACAGGAGCCACATCGTCAATCGCACAATCCTTGTCGATGACCAAAACCTCGCATCCCTCAAGGAAATTCTGCGGGGCGGCTTTGGCGGCAGCACATTCCTGCTTCGTCAGATAAATTACCTTTTTTTCCATAATTAGTACGTTGTTAATTAGATTATTGAGTATAATTACAATTCAAAGAAATTGGGGCACAATATGCTGCGCCCCAATTATCAATTGAAAAACATTGTTGTCGCTTAGAATCCCGACGGCTTCAACCTCAATCCTGACTTTTCGTCGAGGCCAAACATAAGGTTCATATTCTCGACAGCCTGACCTACTGCGCCTTTTATAAGGTTGTCGATGACAGATTGTACAAGGAGCTGGTCGCCTTCCTTCTTGATGGAGACGATGCACTTGTTGGTATTGACCACCTGCTTCAAGTACAAATTGCCCTCATAAAAATGCGTGAAGGGTTCGTCCTTGTAGCAACTGCGGTAAATCTCCTTGACCTCTTCCTCGGTCTTGTCGCAGGTGAACCAGACACTTGCTATGATGCCGCGTGCAAAGTCGCCACGGTAGGGAATGAAGTGTATCGGACGCTGCAAATCGGGGTCGAGGAGGTCCTTGGTCTGATTGATCTCAGCCAGATGCTGGTGTGTGAACGCCTTGTAAACCGAGAAATTGTCGGTCCTCCACGAAAAATGACTTGTGGCTGAGAGCTTGACGCCCGCGCCGGTGCTGCCCGTAACAGCCGACACCTGAATGTCGCTCTTGATGATTTTGGCTTTGAGTGCGGGAACAAGCGCCAATTGTATCGAGGTCGCAAAACAGCCCGGATTAGCGAGCTTGTTGCACTGCTTGATAGCCTCGCGGTTGATTTCGGGAAGGCCGTACACAAAACCAGTGTCGCCAACGCGAAATTCGTTGGTCATATCGATAATCTTGACGTCCTCGGGAAAATTGTACTCAGCCAAGAGCTTGCCGGTCTCGCCGTGCGCCGTGCAGAAGAATACCACATCCGCCTTCTCCGTCGGCTGCTCGGCAAATTTGAGTTCGGTGTCGCCAAAGAGGTCGGCGTGCACTTCATAAACAGGTTTGCCAAAATTGCTGCGGCTCACAGCCCATACAATCTCTACCTCGGGATGATACGTCAATATCCTCAAAATCTCGCCGCCGGTGTATCCCGCCGCGCCGATGATGCCTACTTTTATCATTTGATGATTTCTTGATTTGATGATTTTAGTTACTTGGCAGCCGCACCTGTTTCCGGGTTGGGCATTTCTACTTCGGATTTCTCAATGTCGCCATTGATGGAGAGGATCACCTGATAAGCCTTTTCGCCGTCTTCATTTTCGGTGAGCGGGCAGAGCAGGGTGCCGAGAGTCTTGACGGCTGCGGTATTCGCCATGCGAATCATTTTGGTGGTGTCGCAGGTCTTCAATGCGTGAACCTCTGCATCGCGCAAAGCCTCCTTCATGTCGTTCTTGTTTTCCCAGTTGATGAGCGACTTGGTCTCGCTGACGATTTTGAGACTGTCGGAGGGGATGGTCAGCGACTGCAACGTTGCGGAGGGAAGATTGATCCTGACAACATTGGTGTTGGAGTCAACGTTGATTTTTGCCTTTGCCAAATCCACCGCGAATGCAATTGTGGCTGCATACTTGACGGTGAAACTCTTGGTGCCGAGCTTGTCAAACCAACTTGTTCCTGTGTTGTAACTCTCCGTGCGGGTGATCTGTCCTTCCACCTGATATTTGGCGGAGGTCAATTCGCTGCAAGTTTCGAGCTTCTCCCTCAGCACTTCCTCGTTGATGTGCGACTCCGACTTGACGAACATGTTCATCTTCGAGAGATAGACACAAGCACCGGCAGCCAATACGATGCCGATTACCAATCCAATAATAAATCCTTTCATAGCGGTAAACTTTTATAACTACGAAAAACGCGAAAAGTGCGACTTGTTTTCCTCGTGCTTTCCGCGTTTTAAGTAGTTGTAGTTATTAATATTTCTCGTTATTGACGGCATACCAAATCTTGGACTGAACGCCCGCAACCTTGGTGAAGCCTGCGATGTCGTCGGCGGTGAACGCCTTGTTGTCCTCGCCGTAAACACCGAACTTAGAGGTCATCAGGTCGTGCTCGCTCTCGATGCCGTTGATGAAGAATGTGTAGGGGCGGAGTGCAACGAACACCTTGCCGCTCACCTTCTGCTGCGTGCTCTCGAGGAATGCCTCCATGTCGCGCATTTCGGGTTCGAGGAGCATGCCTTCGTGGAGACGGTTGCCGTACCACTGCGAGATATTGTCCTTCCAATAAATCTGCCACTTGGTGAGGGTGTGCTTCTCGAGTGCGTGGTGAGCCTTGATGATGACCATCGGGGCTGCCGCCTCAAATCCTACACGACCCTTGATGCCGATGATGGTATCGCCAATGTGCATGTCGCGGCCGATGGCGTATGCGCCGGCGAGAGCCTCCACTTCGCGGATGGCGTCCACCTTGTTGTCAAATTTCTTGTCATTGACGCTTACCAATTCGCCCTTCTCGAAGCCGAGTGTGATGACGCTCTCCTCCTGCTTGGTGCAGTGTGTGGGATAAGCCTCCTCGGGAAGAGGTTGAGCCGAATTGAGGGTTTCGCGGCCGCCGATTGACGTACCCCAGAGACCCTTGTTGATGGAGTATTTGGCCTTGTCGAAATTCATCTTGATGCCCTTCTCCTTGAGGAAGGCGATTTCGTCAACACGCTGGATGTTGGTCTCGCGGACGAGGGCCTGCACCTTGATTTCGGGACAGAGGATGTCAAAGACCATCTCAAAACGCACCTGGTCGTTGCCTGCGCCGGTGCAGCCGTGGGCAATCTTGTCGTAGCCGTTGGCCTTGGCATAGTTGGCAACTGTGATAGCCTGGATGATGCGCTCGCTCGAAACAGACATCGGGTAGGTGTTGTTTTTGAGCATGTTGCCAAAAATCATATACTTGACAGTCTTGTCGTAGTATTCCTTGGAAACGTCGATGCACTCGAATTTTTTGGCACCGCCTTGGAATGCGCGGTCTTTTGCGGAGGCTATCTCCTCGTCGGAGAATGCGCCCGAATTGATCATCAGGGCTGTCACTTCCTCGCCCTGAGATGAGAGCAGCGTCGTTACCCATGTGGTGTCAAGACCGCCGCTGTATGCTACTAATGTCTTCATTTTTAGTTTATATTTTTGTGCCAACGGACTTGCAATCCGCTGTATAGTTAATTATTCTAACATCTGGGGTTGGTCGGCAACTGCGTCCTCCTCTACTGCCACCGGCTTGCGCCTGAAGGCTTGTTTGAGGCGCTTGACGCCCTCGACGCCGAGGATTGTAAGCCCGCCGTACTGAAATGTCTTTGCCAATCCAAACAAAACCGCCCACAAGACGCTCTTGGTGGAAACGCTCAAAAAGTCAAACGAAAACTGAACGAATGACAGCACGTAAAACGGTATGCACATCAGCAATACTACAACTCCCGTCTTAAATGAAAGTCGTTGCAACCAGTTTTTTATCTTCAACAATAGTGTTTTCATCCTTGGGTGGTATCGATTAATTGAGCCACTGCCAGCCCGACAGGTAGTATTTGCCGTCCTTGTATGTCAGAGTAGCCTTGACGTCGCTGATTACTTCGGGGCGGTCTTCCTCAGGCCAGGTAGCCCACTTGTCCTTGTCGAGAAGGACGTCGAGCTCCTCGTCGGGTGCGCTGTAGAGTTTCACTGCATATTCGGCGGTTGCGCCCTTCTTGCCATTCAGCTTGTCCACCATCGCGAAAGTGATGCCCTCGCCATCGCCGGCAGGGAATACGTATTCGCCGTTTTCGTACTTGATGTAGCCTTCTTCCACCGACTGGTGCTTGGTGGGCTTTTGACCGAAAAATTTGAGGCAGATCTTGTCAACCTCCTTGTCGGAAAGATAGCCGAACGCATTGTCCATCCTGAAAGACTCAAACGAATTGACCCACAGGTAATAGATGGAAAAGTCAATCATGATGGTGTCGTGGAGTTTTCCAGCCTCGAATGAGCAGAGACGCGCACTCGCGATTTCCGAGAAAAACTTGTTCAACTCCTTGACATCCACGTCAGGAAATTCAGCAGTCTTGGCGTCTGCCGCCTTAGTCTGTTCCTGCGGCTGGCTCTGAGCCTCGCCGTTGTTCTGATTGGTCTGGTTGGAGCACGCTGTCAATATGCCCAGCACCGACACCGCCAATATCTTGGTGATAGTTTTCATGGTATAGATTTTTAATTAGTTTTCATCAAATTGCACCACGACGTTCTTCTCGGCAAACTTGGCCTTTTCGTAGAGCTTGTTCCAATCCTTGGGACCGGTCTCCTGCTCCCACTCGGGATCGTAGAGCATACCTGTGCAAAGGCAGTTTTTGCGGTTTTTGGCTGTGAGGGTCGGGAAATTGACGCAACTCTGGCAGCCCTTCCAAAACTCGTCGTCGTCGGTGAGCTCGCTGAACGGCACGGGGCTGTAGCCGAGTTCATGGTTGATTTTCATCACCTGAAGACCCGTTGTGAGGCCGAAAATCTTTGCACTTGGGAATTTTTTGCGGCTGAGCCTGAAGGCCGTGAACTTGATAGCCTTGGCGACGCCCCTGCCCCTGAACTCGGGACTTACAATCAAGCCCGAATTGGCGACAAACTTCTCGTGTCCCCAACATTCGATATAGCAGAAGCCCACCCACTGACCGCTTTCAGTGAGCGCGATTACCGCCTTGCCCTCCTTCATCTTGCCCGAAACATATTCGGGAGTACGCTTGGCGATGCCCGTGCCACGAGCCTTCGCCGAACTTGCCATCTCGTCAACTATCTCCTGAGAATACTTGCCGTCGTCCTCATTCGCTATTCTAACGATTATGTTCTCCATATTGCTTTGATATATTGTAATTTTTTAATGTTAGTTTATCAATTGAAATATAGTGCAAAGTAACTCTAATATTACAATATACACAAACTTTTAGTGCAAAATTTTTGTAAAATTTTTCTTTTGGTTGAATGTCAGGAATTTATAATTGCAAAAATACAAATAAATATTCACAAAACACATCAAAATAGTGCATTTTATTGCAGTTTGCGATGCTTTTGCGGAGGCGGAAGGCGTATTTATGCAGAGGGGCAATGCAATCCCCAAGAAAAAATTGTTGACATTTTTTTTCGATTAATCTGGAAAATCATTATATTTGCCGATTGTAATTGCAACACTATGACTACACCCAACGAAAAATCCAACAGGAACCTTGCGGCGTTAGTGATGCTTACCCTCCTGATGTTTTTGTGGGGCCTCGCCAACAACATGACCGGCACGATGCTCCAGAATTTCAGGCACATCATCAATATGGACGACATCCAGGAGAGCATCATCAAATCGGCGTTCCACGCGGCATACCTATTTGCCGCGCTGCCTGCCGTCATATACCTTTACAAGAGGCACTCCTACCGCACTACGATACTCCTCGGACTGATGCTGTACGCCGTGGGGTCGATGTTTTTCTTCCCCGCCGCGAGCATGGAGAGCTACGTGATGTACCTCATCGCCATCTATGTGATGGCTACAGGATGCACCGTGCTCGAGACTGTAGCCAATACCTACATCGTGGCGAGCGCACCCACGCACGAGCGGGGCGTATTCAGGCTCAATCTGGCGCAGTCGTTCAATCCGCTCGGCTCCATACTCGGCATATTGCTCTGCCAATACATCATGACTGACAATGCAGTCTATGACGCCGCAGTTGCGGAAAACCCCGAAATCATACGCGAGGAGCTCGATTCAATAACGATATTATACGCCGGACTTGGCGAATTTTTGCTTGTATTGCTCGTGATGGCGATGTTTGTGAGCATACCGACCATCGAGGGCGTCATGCTCGGGCACAAGCTCAAGGATTTGCGCGATTCGATACGCAGGCTGCTGCACATCAGCAATTTCAGGAACGGCGTAGTGGCGATGTTCGTATATGTGGGCGCACAGATAGGCGTATGGAGGTTTACGATACCGGCAATAAGCGAGCAGGGCGGCGAATACAATGCGGCTTTCCTCTATTCCTGCTCCATGACGGGATTTGCGGTGTCGAGGTTTGTATTCACTTGGATAATGAAATATTGCAGCTACAAGAAGATAATGCTGTGGACGTCAATATTTGCGGCGGCGTTTGCCCTTGCGGTGATTCTTGGCGACGGCGTGGTTGTAATTGCCTCCATCATCGGCATATCGTGCTGCATGGCCCCGATGTTTGCCACGCTCTTCGGCATAGCTCTGGAAAATACGGGACGCGACATGCAGACCGGCGGCGCCATCTTAGTGATGATGGTGGTTGGCGGCTCCATCCTCTTTGCGGTGCAGAGCATACTCGCCGCCAAACTGAGCGCACAGATGTCGTACATCCTGCCCGCCACGTGCTTCCTCGGCATAGTGGCTTACGCAACATTTGCGCTGCTGCTCTCCGACAAGAAAAGCTCCGCATAACTTTTTCGGTGGGCATCAATCTATTAATTAAGGCATTGACAATACAAAAATCATAACGTCACAATCAAAAAAAATGAAAAATTACATGAGAAAAGTCATATTGCTATTGATGGCAATGATAACAGCCGCCACAATCAACGCGCAGACCCTGCAAGACGTGGTGTACCTCACCAACGGAAGCGTGATACGCGGCACACTCATCGAACAAGTTCCAAAAGTAAAAATACGCACCACCGACGGCAGCCTGTGGGTCTTTGACCACGAGGAGGTTGACAAGATAACCTCCGAACCCGCCGTGAAACCGCAAAACAACGTTGAAGACGACCTCCAGCCGTATTCCGACCCCGTCAACGAATGGAAAGCACGCCAAACCAAGCCCAAAAGCAATTACCGCAACCTCTCCACAGGATTCAGGATATTCGCCGACCTCTCCATAATGACGCAGACCAGCTACTACACTTGCAGCGCGATAAGCTACTCAGGCTCATTCGGACATCAATTCTGCCCAAAACTTTACGTAGGCGCGGGCGTGGCGGCTCAGGTGTATTTCGATTATTGGTACTACACCACCCGCAATAACGACGAAGCCGAACTCTACGCGCAGATGCCCCTATTTGCCGAGGCGAGGTACGACGTCTTTGCCACCAAATGTTCACCATTCGTATCATTGAGGGCAGGATACGCCTTCGCCATCGACGAATACAACGATTATTCAGGAGTTTACCTCAATCCGAGCGTTGGCATCAGGTACAAGTCGCTCAACATTTCCGTTGGTCTCGACCTCGTCAAACTCGCAGACCCGTGGTACTTCGACGAGCTGCTCATCAACTTTGAACACAGGTACACCACCGTCGATTGGCAGAGCAGCGTGATGTTCAAATTGGCATACGAATGGGGCGGCAGGCGTTAATCAATAAAAATTATTTTTTGTATTCTCAATAAAATCATTACCTTTGTAACGTTGATATTTTTTTAACCCCCTAAAATTGACGTTACAAAATTGAAAGAACTATCCGACGACATCATCACGCTCGAGCACATCACCAAGTCATTCGACGGCAAGGTGGTGCTGAGCGATGTGAGCCTCGCCATCAAGCGTGGCGAATTTGTAACGCTGCTCGGTCCCTCCGGCTGCGGCAAGACTACGTTATTGAGGATGATTGCCGGTTTTGAAACGCCTGATTCGGGCGTCATCCGGCTCAACGGCGACGACATCACCAAAATACCGCCGTACAACCGTCCGATGAACACCGTCTTCCAAAAATACGCGCTTTTCCCACATTTGGACGTATATGACAACATCGCCTTCGGGCTCAAGCTCCGCCACGTCAGCGAGGAGGAGACCGACCGCGAAGTGGTTCAGGCTCTGCATCTTGTGGGATTGGACGGATTTGAGGACAGGGACGTGGCGAGCCTTTCAGGCGGACAGCAGCAGCGCGTGGCGATAGCCCGCGCCGTGGTCAATAAGCCCGAAGTGCTGCTCCTCGACGAGCCACTCTCCGCACTCGACCTCAAGCTCCGCAAGGAGATGCAGATGGAGCTCAAGCGCATGCACCAGGAGCTCGGCATCACATTCGTATTCGTCACGCACGACCAGGAGGAGGCACTCACGATGAGCGACACCGTGGTGGTGATGAATGATGGCGTCATTCAGCAGCAGGGCACTCCCAAATTCATCTACGAAGAACCCGTCAATACCTTTGTGGCGGATTTCATTGGCGAATCCAATATCATCGAGGGCATCATGCCGCAGGATTTGTACGTTGACTTCTACGGCAAACACGTGGAGTGCGTGGACGAGGGTTTTGAGCCTAATGAACCCGTATATGTCATCATCCGCCCCGAAGACATCAAGCTATCCAAAAATCTCGAAGTCGGCATCTGGCAGGGCAAAGTCAAGAGCAGCGTCTTCAAGGGCGTCCACAACGAAATGATAGTGGAAGTGGCTGAGGGTTGCGAATTGCAATGTCAGAATTACGCATACTTTGAGCCGGGCAGCACGGTGAGCGTAGATATTTTACCAATAGACCTTCATGTGATCAAGCGGCAATGAACAGGATAATGCAATTTTTTGGGCGGCGCAAGGTCTGGGCTGTGCCGTATGTGGCTGTGATGGCGGTAATGGTGGTGCTGCCGTTGCTGCTGTTGTGCTGGTATTCCTTTGTGGACGAGGACGGATTCACGTTGAAATACTTTGAAAAATTTTTCTGCTCCACCGACAGCCTCAACACCTTTGTATATAGCATTGGCATCGCAATGATAACAACATTGATATGCATTGTGATAGGCTATCCGGCGGCGTATTTCATGGCTGACAGGCAGTTTTCCACGCCAAAAGTGATGGCATTGCTGTTTATATTGCCAATGTGGATCAATCTGTTGCTCAGGACGTTGGCGACTGTTGCGCTGTTTGACTTCCTGCACCTGCCGTTGGACGAGGGGGCGTTGGTGTTTGGTATGGTCTATGACTTCCTGCCATTCATGATTTATCCCATCTACAATACGCTCCAGAAGATGGACTCCACGCTCATCGACGCCGCCAAAGATTTGGGCGCAAAGCCGTTCCGGGTGTTTATCGACGTGGTGCTGCCGTTATCGATGCCGGGCGTATATTCGGGGATTTTGATGGTATTTATGCCAACAATATCCACCTTCGCCGTCTCGGAGCTGCTCACGATGAACAATGTGAAGCTCTTTGGCTCAATCATTCAGGAAAACATCAATGTCGGACTGCTCAATTACGGCTCGGCATTGTCGTTGATATTGCTGATAATCATTGGTTTGACAACATTTTTTGATGAGGAGGGCAACAAATGAAAAAGATACTCGCCAATTGCTACTTGTGGACGTTGCTCCTGATATTGTACGCGCCCGTCCTGATAATCTTCATTTTCAGCTTCACCGAAGGCAAGGTGCTGGGCATCTGGAATGGATTTTCACTCAATCTGTACGCCAATTTCTTCAAGGGCGAGGCAGGTCCGTTGCTCACCTCCGCCATCATCAATACCGTGGTCATCGCACTTGTGAGCGCAACCATCAGCACGATATTGGGTTCGCTTGCCGCCATTGGCATCTACAATATGCGCTCATCCACGCGCCGCGCCATCAATTTCGTCAACTCCGTGCCGATAATCAATCCTGACATCATCACCGGCATATCAATATTTTTGCTGTATGTATTCTGCGGCATCAGCCGTGGCATGGGCACTGTGATATGCGCTCACGTGGCGTTCTGTACGCCTTACGTGGTGCTCTCGGTAATGCCGCGACTCATGAAGATGAACCCAAACCTCTACGAAGCCGCCATCGACCTCGGCGCGACGCCCTTTGTGGCATTGAGGAAAGTATTGTTCCCCGAATTGAAACCCGGAATACTATCGGGATTCATATTGGCTGTCACGCTCAGCATCGACGACTTTGCCGTCACGCTGTTCAACAAGGGATCGGGTGGCATTGAGACCCTCTCGACATTCATCTACGCCGACGCCCGCAAAGGCGGACTCACGCCGGAATTGAGACCATTGTTTTCAATCATATTTTTGACAATACTCATCCTCCTGATTATCTTCAACATCAGGAACGCTAAACAAAACGACAAAAAGTGAAGAAGCTATTTATCATAATTGCGATATTGACGGCAACCATCTCCGCCGCCGCTCAGACCGACCGCGCACACACGCTCAAAGTCTATAACTGGGCGGATTACATGGACATGGACCTGATTCCCGAATTTGAGGAATATTACGAGCAGGAGACCGGCGAACCCGTCAAGATAGTCTATCAGACATACGACATCAATGAAAACATGCTCACCGAGATTGAAGTCGGGCACGAGGATTACGATGTTGTATGCCCGTCCGAATACATCATCGAGAGGATGCTTAGGAAGGGATTGCTCCAAAAAATTGACACCAACTTCGTGGAGACCACCGAAAACAATTTCAACAACGTGTCGCCGTGGATTCGTGAAAAATTGGAACTCATCTCGCCGTCCGACACCATCCGCGTCGGGGATTACGCCGTGGGATATTTTTGGGGCACGACAGGTTTCCTTTACAACAAGGCTTACGTCGATGAAGACGAAGTCACATCATGGGGCGCCATCCACAATCCCAAATTCAAGGGTCAGATTTTCATCAAGGACGCCTTCCGCGATGTGTATTCGGTAATGATACAATACGCAAAATATCAGGACATTACAGTCGGACGCGCCGACCGTCAGCAGCTCGCCTGCGACCTCTCCGACGAAAATTTGAAAGCCGTGGAGGACGTATTGTTGGCTGCCAAACCACAAGTGGCGGGCTGGGAGGCTGATTTTGGCAAAGACCGCGTTTGTCAGGGCAAAGTGTGGCTCAACCTCACTTGGGCGGGCGACGCTCAGTGGGCTCTCGACGAGGCTGAGGAAGGTGTTGAGCTCGATTACGCCATCCCCGAGGAAGGCAGCAACGCCTGGGTGGACGGCTGGGTGATTCCCATCTACGCCAAGAATGTGAAGGCGGCGTCTTACTTCATCAACTTCCTATGCCGCAGCGAAAACGCACTCCGCAATATGGATTATGCGGGCGACGTATCCACAATTGCAACCCCCGAAGTATTGGAGGAGCTTATCGACGAGGACGAATACGAGCCGCACGACGTGTCTTACTTCTTTGGCGAAGACGCCGACAGCGTGTGCATCAATTACATACAATATCCCGACAAATCGGTCATCGACCGCTGCGTCCTTATGCGCGACGCGGGCGACCGCAACGAGGCTCTTATAGAAATGTGGTCGAGGGTGAAGGGCAACCACCTCAATTGGAAAATGCTTACATTTATTATATGTGTCACGGCTGTGGTATTGACATTTATAATAATCAGGAAGTTAAGAATATACCGCCGACACAAGATGCGCCGCCGACGCCTTGCCGCACAGCACGCGCAGTAAACGTCAACTTAACGATTTTTTTAGAAAAAAGTTACACGTTTTCTTGTGTTTTAAGCAATTTTAAAGTAATTTTGCACGCTGTATTTAGTATTACTCGTTTGGCCAAAAACATGAAAAGACTAATTCCTGCAATAATCACCCTTTGTGCCTCAGTACTTGTCGGCTGCCAGATAGACGACGAGATGCACACTGTCTATGACGTCTATTACAAGACCGCATTCACCACCGACAGCACCAACGCCGTGCTCAGCTGCGCCGCCAAGGCGGACAGCGTCGATAAAAGGTGGGACGAATGGATAACGGTGAAAGGCGGCTTTGAATACGTGACATCAGACGTCGTTGAGTACGGACACTGCTGGGTCAAGGGCGACGGCACTCCCGTCATCAATTCCAATGCGACCAATTGTATCTCCTACAAAAGCACCCCCAACACCAAGGACGCATTCTATTCGACCATCAGGGGGCTCGAATGTGAAACACAATATTCTGTGCGCAGCTTCGTGAAGACCACGGACGGCCGCATCGGTTACAACCCCGAAATTCTCATCGTGACCACCGACCACCCGCACGACAAATGGTTTGAAACACAAGGTTTCCTCAACAATAGCATCGTCGCCAACCGTTCCGATTGTGTCAACATAATGACCGTAATCAACGACGACACACTCACATTCTTCGGCATGGGACGCTCCGGCGACAGGGCATACAACGACATGTGGTGCTACAGCTCCAAAAAGAAAACATACGAACAGATACCCCCCGTCAAGAGCCACGCGGGCGAG
>JAEEGL010156685.1_pt1 | contig 14614 bp, 13 predicted proteins | sample 9134231 | NCBI WGS metagenome assembly JAEEGL01 (sample SAMN16246548, study PRJNA631951) | gut metagenome | biome: gut microbiome; feature: rumen; material: fiber-attached | host: Bos | place: Iran: Karaj | collected 2018-10 | reverse complement strand
GAATTGCATAATCCGCATCTTCGATATTCTCTACCTCATTAGGTGTAACATCGCAGTAGAACTTAAGCACATATTTCTGGAAATCATCCGTATAATAGACATTATCTATGGCCGCCGTATCAACACCGACAAACAACTTCTGTATATCATTCTCTCTGCCGGCATAAGGCTCTCTGTAATAGGGCCTCATAAGGCTTCCCACAGACAGCAGAATTGCCACACCCAACGTTATCATCGTGATCTTTCTTGCCAGTTTACCTCCGGCGAAAGACTCACAGAATACGTTGATTATATAAATAAAACCAAAGATTATCGGAATCGAATAGAAGCCAAGAACTCTTAAATACGGCTGTACACTCTGAATAAGCAACATCACCGGCACAGACACAAGGGTTACCAGAATATACATACTGGCCAAGACCCTGGTCCTTCTGTAGTATAACTGCTTAACAGCATTGACTAGGGCACAGATTATCACGCATACAGCCACCATAAATGTGGTTATTCCGCTGTAACTGTAATAATTATCAAACAGGTTCTTGAAGTACTCAGGCATAGTCCTTACGCACTCCCTCCGCTTCATACTCTGAATATATGGAGTTGCAAGCATATAATCCTTACCGGTCTTAAGCGCCTCAAAAGGCTTCTTAAGCACAACGGTCACCTGATGTACACCGTATACCGAACCGCCCGAATCCTTACTCATCAGATTAGCTCCGATAGCCAGCCATATTAACGAATACAGCGCAAGAGTAATCACCGCAGCAACTAAAGATGCCTCAATAAGCTTTGCAAGCGTCTTGTATTGCTTCTTATATAACAGGAATACTCCGCCCGTTAAGCATGTGGGAATGACCCAATACACGGAACTTGGAACAATATACAGTCCCATGGTTATCGCTGCCGCAAATATAATATAATTCCGCCTTTTCGTATCCGAGAAGCAGATATTTGCAACCATGATCAAAGCCGTAAGATAGCAGGTCGTTGCAAGGGTATATCCTCTGCCCTGAACGGAAAGCCTGTGTACCAGATATACTCCGGCATACAGAACCGTAATTGCTGTAGCGAAATACTTATTTACGAATTTACATGCGAAATTATAAAGAAGAATCAGATTGGCTATGGCCGCTATGCATGATACTCCCCTGAGTCCTATATAGGGATTGCCGAACAGATCAAGGACAGCCGACAGCACCGAGTAACCCACATGATTATTCGGAACGGGCCAATGAATCGCCGCATAGACAGGTCCCCTGCTTATGAAATAATAATATGTATACAGTTCGTCATACCAGGGCTTGTTATTAAACATCGTCTCAACATAAACAATCGCCATCGCGCAAATAAACACGGTGACTATCAGATGTTCCCTCACGCCCCACTTTATCCGTGACCAAACCTTCATATCAATCCTTCTTCGTCAGTTTATATATATTTATCCAATATCTCTCTATCAGAATACTGTCATCAAGTTCGCTGTCTATCCCCATTGCCTTCCACGCATCCACTATCTCTTCTCTTGAATTAAAGCTTCCGAGGAAAAACACGGGAGACTGACTCTCCGTTAACTTAAGTACACCTTCATCATCAAGCGAACTGTCTACGTTGCCGTTTAATATGGGTATCAATCTGTCCGTCTCACCCTCATACAGATATACATTATCATTTGGTCTGTAATAACTGTATACCGCCGTTACATGATCAAAATTCGTGATAACGGATGAGCCTTCGGGAATCTTGGCAAGTGCCTCTGTTGCATGCTTCATCTGAATACATTTCTTGCTCTCTTCGGCTTTATATCCAAGCATTGATAATACGGCAACAAATATAAACGGAATTAACAGTATGTAAACAGCCTTATTTACAGTAACCTTATCAAGTATTAATGCTACCGCCAACCACATACCGCCGAGTGTCGGTATCATATATCGATACACGAATATCGGTGTTCCGGCAATCGATAATATAAATCCCGCGATAATAACAAGCACAAGGGGCAAAACGCAGAATATTACACTTATAATATCACTTTTGGCGTGATTTTTTAAGAATAATATAAGCGATACAAGTATTGTAAGCGCCATTAATCCTGCGGATACATATGTGAGTTTGCCGTAATCGGCAACCGGTAAGATTATAAACTTCACACATCCGGGAATGCTTCTTAGTGTGAGGGGCTGTATCCAATAATCTCCGCTTATATGGTTCATCTGTCCGAATAACTTTGGCAACCACGGAATGTATGCAACAACCGAGATTATCATGCATATTATCAATGCTTTTATTGCTTTATTGTTATTCTTAATTCCGCGTATCATAAGAAGTATTAACAGTTCCAGATACACGGCAGCTATGGCAATGCATGCATAATACTGCGTGTAAGCCGTCAGTATTCCCATAAGGCAGAATACGGCCCATGTATGTATCTTCGTCCCTTCAGGATCACCGGCAATCTTAATTGCAGTAAGTATCTCTGCCGTTATCATAAGCAGAGCAAGTGAATACATCCTTATTTCCGTATAATACGTACCCATCTGCGGCATAACCGTGATAAACAGTACAAATAATCCTGCCGTAAACATACCGTAGGCTTTTCTTATATATACCAGGGAAATGATAAGCAGAATAAACCACGGAATAATCGAAGCGAACTTGGCTGCAGGCATAAGCGCACCTGTTCCAAACAGACTTACAGCTGCACCCGTTATCATCTTAAGATATATATAATATGCCGGTGGGTGAACATCCATGGATGTATATTTAATAAGATTACTTATATTCTGCCTTATAAATCCCATGGAGAAGACTTCGTCATACCATATATCATCACTTACGGCATAACGACAGATAAGACAAATAGTGATAACCGCCGAAGCGATCACACATATCATACCGATTATATTCTTAATTGACTTGGCAGCAACGTAATTATCGGAATTGCCTAGCTTGTTCTCATCACGCATAGGGATAGTATAGCATTTGCCCACTTGTATGTAAAATGCTATACTGACATGTGATATGAAGACAAATAATACGCGATATATACGTTCATACATAATCATTTTGATATCATGGATTATCAGAATAATCTACGTGTTGGCAACATCTGTCGGACAACGTCAGCATGATTTGGGTTATGCCACATCCTTAGAAGACGGCATCATCAATCCGGGACATTTAGGTTATGTGGAATACATCGCCAAATTCAGGCATCTTCCGGACTTTGACCCTTTCTCAATATTCTCATACTATCATCCGCCGTTACATCACATAATCGCAGGAATTTGCGTGGATATTGCACACAGATTAGGTGTGCCCACTCCTCAAGCCTATGAATTTATACAACTTCCCACTTGTATATACGGATGTCTAACCGTATATATAACCTACAGGATCTTAAGGCTTATATGCGACAAAGAAAGCAGTATCCTGTTTCCTCTTGCGCTTGTTGCATTGCATCCGGGACTTATATACATGGCAGGAACCGTCAATAACGATATGTTGGCGGCACTTATGAGCTTTGTCTGTGTATATACTACGTTATTATGGATAAAGAGCGGATACAAATATAAGAATCTGATATATATGGCCCTGTCTATAGGCATAGGCCTAATATCCAAGTTAAACGTGGCTGTGCTTGTATTCCCTATGGGCGCGGTTATGCTTGCGGTATTAATTAAAGCAATCAGATCAGGTAATGTATTAACCGTGATCAAACGGTATATTACATTTGCTTTAATTGCCGCTCCTATTGGTCTGTCATGGAGCATTCGCAATATAATAAGATTTCACTCTAAGCCCGGCATCTCATCAGCTTCTCCCGAATCCAATCAATATTTGGGAGCATATCCCCTTAATGAGATAATAGGCATTCCCGTGAAATCATCCATAGACTTTCCTTTTCATTCAGAGAATGCGATCTACTGCCATAACGCCTGGTCAATTCTGTTTAAGACCTCGCTTTTTGCAGAGATCTTTCCTGAAGATATATCCCCTTCCCTACTTAATTTCTGCAGGATCCTGTTCATAGCTGCAATACTGCTTGCCGCAATATGTTTCGTATTATCAATTCTAAGACCCGTTAAGCTTATAAGAAGAGGTGACATCGACTTAGGTCTGTTCCTCCTTATAGGATATACCTCGGTCATTGTCACCTACATCTTATTCGTTATTAAATATCCTTATACCTGCAGTTGTGACTTCAGGTATGTTCCTACCGCACTTCTGTATGCGGCAATATCTCTTATCCCCGTTAAGAAACTGACTCGTTTAACCTAAATTCATATATGGGTTCAAGCCAATTACTTGATCGATGATATCTGTATGCATGATCTGATAAGACCTCGTCAGGACTTAATCTGCTTCCGTTTACATCTTTGACAAGCAGCGTTAATTCTTCTCCTCTTTCATCTTCATCACTCATGGGAAGGATGATAACTTCATGAACGGAGCTTGGCAATATATAATAGTCACTGTTAAGTTTCTCTGCAATATCATTTAGCATACCGGGATATGCCATGACCGAAGCACCGTTTATCTTAGACTGATTGGTAAGCACATACATATATCCTCTCTCCGGCAGTGTACTCTCCAATTTCTCTCTTAATTCTTCATCACTTAACGGAAGATCAATCTTGCATAATTCCTTATCATTTCTTAATATGTCGATCAATGCTTCTACTATATCCGCCATATAAGGAGGATTATTCCTAAGAGAAGATGCTAATGCATCATCATACAGCCTGTCCGATGATATATCCCACACCGACATATGCTCATTATGGATAAGAATTGTGCCCTTACCGATGGAATCATCATCTATGGTGACATAGAATAAGATTGCCAGATCCGAGAAATCTCTATGGGGAACATCCGTTAATAATCTGGCATTTTTCATTCTGTTAACGATTCTGATACCGAGTCTTGATCTGACCCAATTGTAATCTGTGAATAAGTCCGCATCGAATTCCACTTCATCTTTGCATTTATTTCTTATGCATATAAGTTCGGATGTTATACGCTCGAGGCTCTTACCCTTCACATACTCCTCATAAGCATCATCCAGATAAATATTGGGAGCCGAAGTATTTCCCTTTCTTCGAATCGTTATTCCGTGCTTGATCTGGTCATTGTTCTTGGTTACGGAATTAATGCTTACACTGCATTCATCCGCATAATAAGTCATAAGCTTATCCTTAACCGCTTCCGCAAATTCATCAATGCTTAAATATTCTTCATTATTCATTTTACTCTCCTTCCGGTTCAATACATTTGTGTAACAAAAAAGCAACGAGTAAACACTCGTTGCCTTTAGATGTCTTACCATATTGAATCGACTTATTATACTCTTGAGAGATACTCTCCTGTACGTGTATCGATCTTGATTGTCTCGCCCTGATCCACGAAAAGCGGAACCTGGACTGTAGCACCTGTCTCAACTGTTGCCGGCTTGGTTGCACCTGTTGCGGTGTCACCCTTGAATCCGGGCTCAGTCTCGGTAATAACAAGTTCTACAAATAACGGAGGCTCAACAGAGAAAACTTCTCCCTTATGTGAGCAGACCTTACATACCTCATTCTCCTTAACGAACTTAAGCGCATCGCCTACGGCTTCTGAATTAAGCGCAACCTGCTCGTAATTCTCCTGATCCATGAAGTAATAGAGATCTCCGTCATTATACAGATACTGCATATCCTTTCTATCGACATGCGCCTTGGGGCACTTCTCGGTAGGTCTGAAAGTCTTCTCTACCACACCGCCGGACTTAATGTTCTTAAGCTTAGTCCTGACGAAAGCTGCACCCTTACCGGGCTTAACATGCTGGAATTCGATGATCTGGTATACATTGCCCTCAAGCTCAATAGTAACTCCATTTCTGAAATCACCTGCTGAAATCATACACTATCCTCCTAATTACTCGACAAATAATTCTTTACTAGTTTATACTAAGTCCCGATATTTTTCAACAACATATTTCAATAATATCGCTTAGTTACTAACTTTTATAACTTACTCTGTTCTGCGCTTTAAATACTCACGCATTATGAAGTACTCCAAACGCCTCTTAAGTATTATCTGTATCTCCTCACGGGGATCAATATATTTGACCATATATGACTTGATTCCCGCTCTCTTGGCACCCCATACATCGGTAAAAATCTGATCGCCGATTGATAAGGTATTATTAACGTCAGTCCCCATCATTTTACATGCTTCCATATATCCCTTAGGCGATGGCTTACCTGCCTTATATATGGAGAATACGTTGACATCCTTATTAAACATGTCAACTCTTCCCTGCTTGTTATTGGATAATAAAGTGCACTTAAACCCGATATCCTTAAGCCTCTTAAACAGCTCAATGCTGCGCTTATCAGCGGGGGCTCCGTGTGTTACTAAGGTATTGTCGATATCGTATATTATGCCTCGATATCCTTCTTTATAGAGTTGTTCATACGGGATAACATATGCTGATTCAAAATACTTATCCGGATAGAATCTTTCAAACATATACACCTTCTTGGTCTTAATCAGTGTCCGATGTATATACTATCAGATAATCCTTCTAAAATCAAAATATCCGCCCGTTTGGGCGGATATTTAAATAAAGGGGAGGAAGAAAAATGAAAAGTGTAGTATATTTTATTATTATTATTTCGTAATTACCGTACCGTCTTCTGAACTGAATACGTTTGCACCCGAACCTACAAAGTAGTTATATTCCTGAAGGATGCTGTCCTGCTGCATATCTGATATAGCCTTGGCTACATCAAGCTTCTCAATATCCTTGGTGCTTCCGATATAAGAGTAGTCATTACCCTTATTGAATTCAAGCGATACACTGTTAGGATCAGTAGATCTGGGAGCCTTATTGATCTCTTCGATCTCAATCTTGGGAGATTTTACAGCTTCCTTAACCTCTTCTACAGGTGTGACAGGCTTATTGACATCCACTCTGGGGATATCGCTTATTCTGTAATTATTCTGGAAGGCGCCGAAGCCACCGTATCCTAAATCATAAATACCCATATCCGTCTCCTGTGTAAGTTTGTGTTCCTAACTGCTTACACCTAATATATCGGAATATGGGTACCATTACTTTAGGCCTAAATTTATACAATTTTGACTATATGTTTATATTATTGTATTGGTCATTCAATGCCCGATGCCTGAAGCAGTCTCTTGGTATACTCATGTTTAGGATTTCTGTATACCTCATCCACTTCTCCTTCTTCCACGATCACTCCGTCTCTTAAGACCATCACTCTGTCACATAATTGATATACGACTCTTAGATCATGAGATATAAACAGGATCGAAAGCCCCAGATTCTCCTGCAGATCATCAAGCAGTTTAAGAATCTGTGCCTGTATGGTCACATCAAGTGCCGAAACCGGCTCATCCGCAATAAGAAGCTTGGGATCCATCATAAGGCTCTGAGCAATACATACCCTCTGTCTCTGACCGCCGGATAACTCAGAAGGCTTACGATCAAGATATTTCTCATCAAGACCGGCCTGCACGAGACGTTCTTTGGCCCTAATAAGTCTTTCTTCGGCTGTTAAGTTCGTCTGATTCTTAAGAGGCTCCTCTAATATGAATCTGACTGTCTTGGCCGGATTAAGACTGCTGTAAGGATCCTGGAATATCATCTGCGGTCTATCCGACTCATGTATCACTTCTCCGGAATCGGGACGAATAAGTCCCAGTATAACCTTGGCAAGAGTTGATTTGCCGCAGCCTGACTCACCCACAAGGCCTACTATCTCACCTTTACCGATACTTAGATCTATGCCCTTTAACACTTCTATTCTGTTGCGCTTATCGAAGATTGTACGCCTTTCTTCAAGAAAAGAAACGTGCACATCCTTAACTGTAAGTATATTGTCCATATATTAACCTTATGCTAATTAAGTACAACCTTTGGAATGGAATCTATAAGATGTTTGGTATATTCTTCACGCGGAGAGTTAAATATCTCCTCCGTCAATCCGCTCTCTACCACATATCCGCCCTTCATGACAAGTACTCTTTTGCACAACTGTCTTACAAGGCTTAGATCATGTGATATGAATAGGATCGCGGTATTGTGCTTCTTATTGATGTCCTTAAGCAACTTGACTATCTCTGCCTGGACAGTCACATCAAGTGCAGTCGTGGGTTCATCTGCAATAAGCAGCTTGGGTGTATTGATCATTGCCGCAGCGATCATTACTCGCTGTCTCATTCCGCCGGATAATTGGTGGGGATATGAATTATAGACTCTTTCGGGGTCATCCAGATCCACATGCTTAAGAACTTCTATTGCTCTTATCTTCCTCTCTTCAGGTGTGGATTTCTTATGAATGCGCATTGCTTCCTCCACCTGCCAGCCTATCTTCTTAACAGGATTAAGGCTTGTCATGGGCTCTTGGAATATCATACTGATCTCATCGCCCTGAAGTCCTCGAAGCATCTCTCTGGGGCATTCAAGTATATCAATACCCTCAAATAATATATGTCCTCTTTTCTTGGCATCATGACGACTTAATAATCCCGCTATGGCAAGTGCGGACATAGATTTGCCCGAACCTGATTCACCCACAAGGCCGACGATCTCTCCCTCGTTCATATCAAGGTCGAAATCATATACAACCGTCTCGGGAACAATATGATCATGAAATTCAATATTCAGATCTTCTACATGAAGCAACATATATGCATACCTCATATGACATCCATGTCATATAACTATCTTTCCGTAACCAGCTTGCTCTTTCCAAGCAACGATATACCTAGCACCATAACTATAAGGGTAATACCGGGGGCAACAGCCATTCCCGGCCTGTTAAACAGATAAGTCTGCGAATCCGCAAGCATTCTTCCCAAAGAAGCATCCGGAGGCTGCACTCCGATTCCTAAGAAACTAAGGCCCGCCTCGGCAAGTACTGCATTGTTAAATCCTATTAAGACTGAGTTTATCAATACTTTGACAGTATTGGGCAGAATATGGACAAACATCACTCTTATATCCGATGCTCCCGCAAGTTTGGCGCTTTTGACATAATCAAGATTCCTTGCTCTGACATACTCCGCTCTTACGATTCGAACATAGCTTGGAATAAACGCTATTCCCAGAGCAAATAATAACTGCATCCTGCCCGAGCCCATAACGGCAACGAATACAAGCGCAAGCAACAGACTGGGGAATGAGAACATCACATCATTAAATCTCATGAATATATCATCAACCAGTCCGCCGTAATAACCGGTTAACGCCCCGATAAGCGTTCCTGCCACGGCACCTATAAGAACGGTTCCAAGCCCGATCAGTAATGTAGTGCTGCTTCCTGACATCACTCGGCTTAATATATCTCTTCCGAAGTTATCACAACCCATAGGATGCGCCAGACTGCTTCCGGATAATTTAAGCGAACTGCTCATTGCTTCCGTATCATACGGAGTCCAGAATATGCCTACAACGGCAGGTATGATAACAACAGCCGCAAGAATCAAACCCACTATTAAGTTAAAGTCTTTGTTCTTAAACTTATTCTTCATTCCGAAATAACCGTTCTGGGATCAATAACCCTGTACAGTACATCCACAAGCAAATTGGATACCGTCACAAGTATCGCTATACACACAATGATCGCTTCCACTACGGGATAATCCCTGTTCTGTATGGATGTTAACAATATTCTTCCAAGTCCCGGGATACCGAATACCTGCTCTATTACAATTGAGCCTGCTATCATATCAGCCAGGGCCATTCCGAAGAACGTAACTACGGGAATGCAGGCATTACGCAACAGATGCTTATAGAAGACGTCCTTGGTGCTGTTTCCTCTGCTGTATGCGGTTCTTGCATAATCTTTCTTTCTCTCTGTGACAAGTCCGGAATATAACAGCGAGAAAGCCATGGCTCCCTTGGGAAGCGCAATGGCTAATGCCGGCCAGAACATATAACCTAAGAATTTAAACATATTGATTCCGTAGGATACATATCCCCCAGGGGCAAATAATCGAAGACCCAATCCAAAAATAAGCGTAATGATTATTCCGCCGAAGAATGGCGGTATGGACATTATCACCTGCGTAAGGATCTGTATGAATCTGTCTAATCCGGAGTTTTCTTTTCTTGCCGCGAAAATGGCAACAGAAACCGACAGTACAATCATTATTACAAATGAGTACAATGTCAGAATAATGGTTACCGGCAGTTTATCCGCAATAAGCTTGCTTACAGGCATGCTGTAACTGTAAGAATTGCCGAAGTCACCATGTATAACTCCGGCTATCCATGTTGCAAAACGTTTCATGAGAGGGATATCAAGTCCCATCTCATGACGTAATGCATTAAGCTTATCGGGAGTAGCCTGCGTTCCGAGCTTCGCCACGGCCGGATCACCCGGTATCACGGCAAACGCTAAGAATACGAGGCAGGCTACCACCAGTATTGTTAATAATGAACTTAGAATTTTCTTAAATATATTGGTCATTCTACTTGGCGAGTCTGATCTTGCTTATATCCTGAGCATAAACAGGATAGAACTCATAGCCTGTGAATTTCTTGTTGATTGCTACCAATTCGGCAGGGTCCTGAATATAGACATTGGCTGCCTTATCTGCGAGTATCTTCTCACACTTCTTATAATTCTCGGTCTGAACCGCATCATCGGTACTTGATACAGCTGCCTTGAATGCCGCATCATACTCGGGATCCGAGAAATTAACGAAATTGTTGCCCGCATCAGATACGAATCTTCCAAGCAAAGCTCTGGGGCTTAATGTAGATGCATCAACACCTATTACAGTTCCCTCATACTCACGTCCTGAATATACATCAGATAACCATGAACTCCACTCGATCAATTCAATGTTGGCGGTTACGCCGATCTTCTTGAATTCTTCCTTAAGGATCTGTGCCGTATCCACATGCTGTGTGTAATTGGACGGTACCTTGATGGAGAACTCAAATCCATCCGGATATCCCGCCTCTGTAAGAAGTGCCTTGGCCTTCTCTATATCCTGGTTATAAGTATCATTAAGCTCCGGCATGAAATACTTGCCGAATGAAGGGAACATACTTGAACCGATTTCACTGCCTCTGCCTTCGAATGCATAGTCCATTATCTCTTTGGGATCTACGGCATAGCAAAGGGCCTGACGAACTCTCTCATCATCAAAAGGCTTAACGGCGTTGTTAAGATAAAGCGCCTGAACAAGGTTCATTGTTCCTTCTTTGATCTCGAAATTATCCGATAACTGTGCTGCCTGAGCAGTTGTTACTCTGGGGAACAGATCAACCGATCCGCCCTCAAGATTCATAACGATGGTATCGGGGTTAGATATAACCTTAAATGTTACATTCTCAATATACGCCTTCTCACCCCAGTATCCGTCATATCTCTTAAGAATTATATTCTCCTGCGGACTTCTTGATACATACATATACGGACCTGTTCCAATCGGATTGGATGCCGCATTGTCGATATTGTCAGCAGGTATAATAGCCGTTGTAAGGTTACACAGGAAATCCGTGTCAGCCTCTGTCAAATGAATTGTGACGGTCTTATCATCTGTCTTAACAATGTCCGCAATATTAGAAAAGGCCGCTACCAACGGTTCTCCGTTACTGGTATCGGCACATCTTTCAATTGAAGCGATCACATCATCCGCGGTTACAGCTGCTCCATTGTGAAATGTTATGCCGTCTCTTAGCTTGAACGTATAGGTCTTGCCCTCGTCCTCAATGCTGTATTCACTGGCCACTGCGGGTTTAAGGTCGCCGTTGCTATCGGGTTTTAATAAGCCCTCAAATACATTGAACAATACTTCTCTGGTTCCTGCCGCCACAGCTGTGTGGGGGTCAAGACTGTCTTCAATGTCTTGGGGAATTCCAACAGTAATCGCGTCGCCCTCTCCTGCCTTGTCACCTCCGCATCCGCACAGTGCAACAGTCATTGTGAGTACAAGTGCCGATACGAAGAGCGTTCCAAACTTCTTCATAAATTTCTCCTCTCTCCCATTCGGGTCATCACTTGAGATACGATACCTATTGTATAGGTTCCGAACTATTAAATTGTATCTATGTATAAGAGATTAATTACCTGACATTACCTTCTTAAGTTCGTCCATGAAAGTATTGAGGTCCTTAAATTCTCTGTATACCGAAGCAAATCTTACGTATGCTACTTCATCAAGTGCCTTAAGCTTGGTCATGAGCACTTCACCGATCTTATCACTCGGTATCTCTTTCTCCTCAAGATTGAAAATCTCAAGTTCAACTTCATCCACAAGCTTGGTAATATCAGCCGCACTTACCGGTCTCTTATGACAAGCCCTTAATACACCGCTCTCGATCTTGGATCTGTCATATGCTTCACGGTTATTATCCTTCTTGATGATAATAAGCGGAATCGTCTCAACCTTCTCATAGGTTGTGAATCTCTTACCACACTCATCACAGACTCTGCGTCGTCTGATGGAATTATTCTCATCAGCCGGTCTTGAATCTATTACTCTTGTGTTCTCATGACTGCAAAACGGACACTTCATTGTGCTACCCCTCTGAATAATGTATTTTTGATTATCACCGATTCTCTCTTTTGAATCAGTTACGTGAACATGATATAGATTTCACGTTCACACACTACCACATCATCTAGTATTATATCGGCAGCAATGCATTATGTCAACTATTATTGTGAGGCTGTAAGCCGGGTTCTGTCATTTAAGATGATCATCTATCTAGGACGGCCGTTACCGACCGCCTCAAGCAACCTACCCGGAGACGAGACGGGCAGCCTCATGGTCTCCATATTTGGTCTTGCTTCGGATGGGGTTTACACGGCTACACCTGTTACCAGGTGCACGGTGGTCTCTTACACCGCCTTTTCACCCTTACGTCAAAGACGCGGTTATTCTCTGTTGCACTGTCCCGGGAGTCACCTCCGCCGGACGTTATCCGGCATCCTGCCCTTCGAAGCCCGGACTTTCCTCGTGTCCATAAGGACCCGCGATCATCCGCCTCACAATATTCTATTTCCTGTTATTGTAATATGCCTTAAGTTCGTCAAGACTTGCCTGGAATCTCTTGGATACCATTCTGGGGTTACCCTTGATTATAAGGCTGTTAAGTCTGCCTCTGAATGAGAACATTGCAGTCACTCTGTCTTTTAACATGACTGCCTTGGTACGGAGCTCGATAAGCTCTTCTCTTGCGCTCTCATGTATGGCTATCTTATCTTTGGCAGCGGATAAGGCATTCTCCATGGATGTAAGCATATCCGTAATCTGGGCATAACGTCTGTCAACCCATTTATCCTTCTCATCCGTAGCAACTGCAAGCAGAACATCGACTCGTTTCTGCATACGTTCGGCTTCTGCCTTGATACTCTCCATACGAATAAGAATATCTCTTAGATCAAGCGCCGCCTTAAATGATATCGAGAAATCTCCCACAAATAACATCGACACGATCAATACGATAAGTTGCTCGTATTTATACGGTATTGCCGCCTCTAATCTCTCCACGGGAATGTGAATAAACTTATTAAGTAACACCGCAGCCAAGCCCCAGCCCAAAGAGGCTCCCAGGCATACATAGCCGTGAATGTTAAGGGGTATATGGGAATAGTCCCAATATCTGACTTTAAACAGTGCTTCCATCAGTGCACCCGTAACGAATTCAAGTAATGTTGCGCCTAACATTCCCGCTAAGAATATCAGAGCGATATTGTCCTTAAAGGGGGCCGATACAAGTAACATGACCGTTGTTCCGCATCCGTATATGGGAATAACCGGGCCTCTCATAAATCCTCTGTTTGTGAGATGTCTCTCAATTATTGAGCAATAGGTACACTCCCATACCCATCCGACAAAGCAATATATGAAGAAAAAAAACATCCACTGAACAATCGTATAACCCATGTTATTTCACCGTCGCTGCCATTCTGTATTTAAACAATTATTCAAGTTTAAACTTACCTACTTCTGCCTCAAGTTTGCCGGATATCTCACTTCCGGTCATTGCCTCTTCATCGATCAAAGACATGTTATTTGACATTTCAACAGACCTCTCTGCCGTCTTTGTCACGCCGTTGGCAGCTGACTCTACGGCATCATTTACCGAATCCGTAGATTTCTTTATCATGTCAATATTGCCTCTTATCTGACTCGAAGCTTCGGCAAAACGCTCCATCATTTCACTGATTCGTTCAGCCGACTGTATATATTCCTCACTTATAGTCACAAGATTGGTGAATCCGCCGATCGTTGTCTCATTGACGAATGCGATCATATTCTGAGCTTCGGAAGAAAGCTCATTTACTGCAGATATCACCTCTGATGAAACAGTCTGTATCTCGGTTGCTGCAGCCTGGGAATCCTTGGCAAGTTCTCCGATCTCCGTAGCAACAACTGCGAAACCTCTTCCGGCTTCTCCGGCACGGGCCGCTTCTATTGAAGCATTAAGAGAAAGCAGATTGGTCTGATCCGCAATAGCGATTATGTTATCGGTCAGATCTTCTATATGCTTAACTGCCTTTGATCTCTCTATCTTATCATTAACCGATTCGGCCATTGAGGCTACTCTGATCTCCGCCGAATCACGCTCGTTCTTCGCATT
>JAEEGL010043529.1_pt1 | contig 14614 bp, 16 predicted proteins | sample 9134231 | NCBI WGS metagenome assembly JAEEGL01 (sample SAMN16246548, study PRJNA631951) | gut metagenome | biome: gut microbiome; feature: rumen; material: fiber-attached | host: Bos | place: Iran: Karaj | collected 2018-10 | reverse complement strand
TTCGCCTGCGAAATTATTAAAATCAATATCATCAAACAATTTTTTTCCACAATTAATCACAAATTCATCTATCTGCTCTTTATTGAATCCCCTAACATATTCTCTTAATGTCGGCTCAATTTTCCCTTTCCATACTTTTTGCAGCGAGCTATTTTCAGATAATCTCTTATTATCCTCATCTTCTCTGCTCCCTTCCAGTCCTTTAAAAACAGCAGCACCTATTTGATAAGACTTATTTAATCCAAATTTCGAACCGTTTGTCCCCTTAGAATCTTTGCCGCATATTACCAAATTCATATTCTTAGCATTTTCTACAAGCTTATCAGTATACCTTAATACTTCAGTTTCCTTTCTATACATCCCCTTCAATGTATTCTCAAAGTTATCGTTTGCATCTATTTCAACCCAGTCAAATCGTCTTCTAAGCGCAAAATCAAACGTTTCCACACTCCTGTCAATGTCATTCATTGTCCCTGCGATATGAATATTAGGCGGAATAAAAAAGCCATTCTCAAATACATCTTTTTTTATTATATCCGTCTTTTCTTTATCTCCCTCTAATACGTTTCCGTATGTATCCAAATTCCTATACTGCGTATCAATTGTTTCACCACGTTTTTCCAACAAATACATCAGTTCGCCAAAAACATTTCCCAAATCAGCACGATTGATTTCATCTATTATGAAATAGAAATTGGGAATATATTTTTTTAATTCACTACACTTTTCGATTTCCTTTTTCATATTTTTTATATCATTATCATCTTTCTCTTTATCTCCCCTTAATACAGCATTTAATGCATTATTAATCTGCGCATCGGATAATTCTTTATAAGCCTCAAATTTTCCTTTTATCACTTTAGTATTATATTCTGCAACGTCACGGCAAAACCGCATAAAAATACCATCGGTTCGAACAAATGTAGGTTTATTATCCCCTTGCAGATTTACAGGACGTAAGCCCTCAACGAAATCAGAATAATCATATGATGAATGAAACTGCACAAATTTACTCTGTGATATTTTCAATCCACGTCTATTAGTTGCAAAATCTTTATCTTTATCTTCTTCTCTACAATGTATAACGCCCAAAGGGTTTTCTGTACATTTCATTTTAACATAACTTTGTATTCCGAAAGTTTTTCCGGTACCGGGTGCTCCTGTATATATTACCGGTTTATCACCATCTATTTTCTCGAACTTATCTGTTAATCCTAAGTCCCACAATAATAAGGACAGCCCAAACGTATTACTTATGTTTCTTTCAGAAACTTCTGTCCATATGTACAACAATTCCAGCACAAATGCGCCTTTATATAAGTCTGAATCTTCAATTTTGTTTTTTAATTCTTCCCAATCCTTTATTTTCTCTTTTTCATTCTCTTTTCCATTCTCTTTATTAACTATATTATCATTGCCCCATTTAATCATTTTTCCCTCAAGCACTTTCCTCTCAGGAGATTCTTCTTCCATATCCTCAACAGCATCAACAAACTTCTCGTAATCTTTCTGAATGCCTTTAAATTTCGATGGCACATTAAATTTTCCATATTTAAAAGATTGCAATACTGCTAATTTCCACTCGACTCCCGGTTGAAAACATGATTTATCTTTTTCTATTACTTTTTTAATTCTTTTTATTACTTCTTCTTTTTTTATATTTTCATACTTCTTAACATATTTATCTACTTCTTTCTCATTAACATTTAAAGAACAGCGTTTATTTTCCTCCATCCACAAATTCAAGCCTGGAAGGAATTGGTTATTATCTATATTATTTAATTTATCTAATCTGTCTTTCCATAATTCAAATACTTTTTCAGCTCCTTCGTATGTATATTCAATATACTCCTTTTTTTTCTGATCCAGCCCATCACAGATATACACTTCTTCACCTGCTTTTTTTCGCAGGCCAAAACGATTAGGGAACTGTAAAGGATAAATCAAATCACTACCGTAGACCAAAAAATAACCGAACGATTTGGTGTAATCATTATCCCCTGCGAATACATCAAATGTATCTATATTCATCTTTTCACAAAAATCACCCCAGTTGGTAATCATTTTTTCTATACCATTAATTTTGTTCTTATATGAGTCTTCATATTTTTTACTATCCCACATAAATTTAACAAGTTGTTGTAATCCCATAACTATTCTCCTCGTATAATTGCTTTTTTAATTCCACTTCCCTGACCACCTTTTTCTTCTCCGTATCCACATACATCACCGACATCCAGGTGTTCAGTTTTATATCTTTGATCATTTCAGTAAAGACTTTAAAAGCATTCGCCTCGGTAAAAACTATTGTATTTTTGAAATCAGCCAGGGTTTCCGGCTCCCAGGCGTCACGGAGGAACAGATAAGAATGCTTACGCATGGATTCTTTTAGATATTTTGTATAATTCTCGCCGGATTTCATCGCAACGTGTTGCATATCGGTAAAATCCACGATGAAATTCCAGTATAGTGGATCATACCCCTGTAAATGGATCGCAAAATCGGAATATCTGGTAATGGCGTGTTTGCTAAGCGGCATTTTCCACGATGCCAGCAGATCCGGATATACCATTACAGCTATACCTTTATTGAAGAAATCCTGTAATAATATCTCTCTGACCAGCTTCTTTTTCTCTTCACGGCTTTCATGCAGCTTCTTATTATTTTCCTCAGTCGGTACCTTTCCCTCGGCCATCTCATCCCTGGGAAGCTTTCCGTTTGCACGCATCAGCTTATCGACAGTCACCGCCTGCTTATCTGCAGCATTTTTAGCAACAGCATAAATAAACTTATCGGAAAGCGGCTTATCGATCAGCTCATTGACTATCCTCGAAAAAGTAGACGGTGCCTTAACATTGCACTGTCTGGCAAACTCTGCCATACTCCGCTCAGGACCTCTGGCCTTTATTACCAGATCCGCCAGCGCCGCAGTATCGGGAACATAAGCCTGCACATATTCGGTATCTTTTTCTGCTTTTTTACTCATACTTTCATTGCCTCATTATGATCTTTTACATGCTTGTTCTCAAGCTTTTCATAGGCTGCCGTTTTATCTATTATGGCTTTTACCAGTTCGTCCAGCTCCGAACCCGCATTATAATCCGCAGGAGCGATATAACGTATACGGTTATCCCGCAGCATCTTATAAACACGGTCTTTCTTCTGCGTCTCCGGATGATAAACTCCTATGGAATGTCCTCCGTTTACATTGACCAGTTTCATGCAGGGAATATCTGTATCACTGTCCCCTATATAAACAATATTCCTGAAGGGAACCCTTAGCTCTTCAGGTTTAAAAAAGTCATTAACACCGTCATCATTTACATCAAGTACACCCTTTACGATACGGAAAAGGAACTGTGTCTTATTAGTAAAGTTCACGACCTGTGCAGGCCATATGGCCACGCCGCGTTCATCATAGAAAAAGCTGCTGGCGTACACTTTCTTAAACGCACCTTTCCTGGCTATCTCCGTGCCGTCTATCATCTCTTTCAGGCCGGAAGAGATGATGTAATGCTCGATCGTTACACCTTTCTCCTCTCCGTATTTATTAAGCCTGTCAAACCAGCCTTTCACTCCGGGAAACAGTTGCACCCTGCTGCCATACTCCTCCAGCTTCTTACGGTTAAACACCAGCCGCCCTCTCGCCTCATCCATCATTACATACATATAGGCCAGATTTTTATCCATATCATTAGCCGCTGCCAGCGCATCCGTCTTCTTCCAGAATTCACTCACATCATAGCCCACAGACTGGATATACCCCTGCGCCTGCATATCCGTAGGTGAAAGTGTCTTATCAAAATCATAACATAAAGCTAATACCATTTTATAACCCTCGATCATATTTCTTTTCGATGCAATACAATTCTAACCCGTATAAACACCGCCTGTCAACAGCAACCACTATCATTTAATTTCAAAATCCGTTAAATACAGGGATCACCACCATGCCGGCGACAGGCAGCACTATATCCCATACCGACAGCTTGCCGTAGGCTGCATATGAGATCAGGCAGCGGAACACCAGACTTATAGACATACAGATCACGCAAGGCTTGATGTTTTTGCGTATTCTGAAAATAATAAGCTGAAACGGTTCAACAGGAAGGTAACGCATAATGCTGCTAAACGTAACATATTGGTTTGTATTATTAACATTCCTGCTCTTGTACTTTGCAGTATTGATACCCAGTCCGCCCGCAAAGATAAAGTAGCCCATCACAGCTAAATAACTACCGTCCTCCTCCCATGCGCGGAAAGGTATCAGCAGGAGTATCATCGAAACAAATACCAGTATTCCTGCTGCATATAAAAACATAGGCGCATTCTGGTCATTGCTCAGTTCCTCTTTGAAGAAGGCCTCTATCATTTTCTGCTGTCTGTTATCAACTTTAAATACTTTCATGGAACTCCCCCAGTCTGCCATCTTTCATGACCGCGGTATAATCAGTATTCTTCTCTATCTCGCTCATGTTATGGCTGGTCATAAGTACGGTAATGTCTTCTTCTGCCATCATTTCACGCAGGGTCTTAAACAATTCGATCCTGAATACCGGATCCAGTCCCGCGGTCGCCTCATCCATAAGAAGAAGCCTGCTCTTATGCGCTATGGCAAAGGCCAGCTGCATCTTTATCTTTTCACCACGGGACATCTTATGATATGTACTCCCGGCCTTGACTCCCAGCTTGTCCAGCATCTTCTTGTATAGCTCCATATCAAAGTCATCATAGAAACAGCTTAAGCTCTTTGCGTTCTGCAGCGCCGAACGGTCCGGCAAAAACTGATTGTCTTCGGACACAAAACCTATGTGTGCCATCACGTCGCTGTGCTTATCTGCGATGTCCCTGCCTTCAAACAATATGCTGCCTGTATATCTTTTAAAAGCCCGCAGTATGTACTGCATAAGCGTTGTTTTTCCGGCGCCGTTCTCCCCGGCTATTGCATAGATGAAGCCGCGCTCCAGCTTAAAACTTACATCACGCAGATTGAACCATCTGTTCTTACCGTTTACATTTTGAAATTCAAGACAATACTCACTCATTTCTTTCTCCTCTTTTCTCCCGTTCCCGGCCTTTCCCCGGAATACTTTTACACCAGTGCTTTTACCATTTCCAGAAATTCTTTTCCTGATATACCTGCGTGCTGCGCTTCTGTGATCAGTTCGGATAATCTCTTTTCTATCATCATCAATTGTTTTTCTTTAAGATAGTCGGTATTGTATTCACATACGTAGAAACCTTTGCCTGCAACGGAACGGATAAGTCCTTCTTTTTCCAGTTCCTCATAGGCGCGCTTTGTGGTGATCACACTTACCGACAGATCGGCAGCCAGATTTCTTATGGATGGCAGCGCCTCCCCCGCCACAAGCTCACCGCTTACTATCGCATTTTTCAGCTGGTTTATAATCTGTTCGTATATCGCAAGTGTCCCCTGCGGCATTATATTTATCTTTAGCATCAGGCAGCATCCTCCTCGCTTTTGGCAGCATCTTTTATCTCTTTGTCTATAGTCTTCATTATCTTTATATACGCCGGAAGTACAGCTATCAGCAGAAAGGCATATGCACATATCAGGAAAATGATATCCCCCTTTCCGGGCGTGCCCGCCGGCAACGCAAACAGCAGATACGGAACTATGGTAAGTGCAGGTATCACATAAAGATTAAGCAGATATTTATGCTCCTTTACCTGGCTCAAAAAACCGAACATCACTCCGGCGATCAGCATGTATATCACCGACCAGATATTTGCTTTCTGCAGCATGTATATGTCAAAACACATGAATACTATCATTATGCTGTGCAGGATACTTCTGAAAACATATGCCCCCCTGATATCCGCTTCCCTCTCCGCACTGTCTTTGGGACAGAGATAATACATACGTGTCATCCTTAAGGGGTGAATGATCTGTGATATCCAGATGATCAGATATATGCCGGCATAGATACTCTCAACTATGATATCTATAAGGTCTATCCCCGAACTTATCATTGTAAATACCCTTACATATACCATGATCATAAGATAAAAGGGAAAAGAAGGTATCTCACGTCCCGCATAAGCATTTCTGAAAGAATTGCCTTTTCCTATCAAAATGTATTCCCTGATCCTTTTTGTGATCATTTTAATACGGCTCCTTTACTCCTGTAGTACATAAACTCTTCTATGCTTGCCGGCACCACGTTCAGTCCTTCCGGAAATCTCTTCCTGCCTTCCACCAGTGCCTTTGATGAATACTTGCCCGCTTCCGCTCCCAGCAGATACTGCCGGTCTATGTTCTTTATCAGATAAGCCTCGCCGCTTACGATCTTATATCTGTCCCTGAATCTTTCCATGTCGCCGCTGAATATCATCTGCCCATTCTCCATATACAGCAGCTGATCTGCCATCCTGTCCAGGTCGTCCGTCAGATGGGTTGCCAGCACTGCCGAATGTTTCTCATCAGCTATGAACTCCTTAAGTATCTTCCAGAAGTTATCGCGGAACTGCGGATCAAAGTTCGCTGTTGGCTCATCCAGTATCAGGTACTTAGGTTTAACCGCCAGGGCAAAAGCAAACTGGCATTTGAGTTTCTCTCCTTTGGACAGCCGTCCGAACTTTCTTCCGGCGTCCAGCTCAAACCGCTCCAGATAAGCCTTATACATTTCGTGATCATAGTCTTCATAGTAGTTCCCAAAGAACTCACCATTCTCCCTAAGGGTCAGGCTTTTGATCAGCAGCTCATCTACCAGTACGCAGCCAAACAGTTTTCTTATGCTCTTTTCATCACTCTCATAATCCATGCCGTCGATGCTTATGCTTCCGCTTTCAGCCTTAAGCAGTCCCAGTATCAGATTCAGCAATGTGGTCTTTCCTGCGCCGTTCCTTCCCACCAGTCCGCAGATATAGCCTTCCGGGATATCGAAGCTTACCTTCTTAAGCTGAAAGCTGCCAAGTCTTTTATCTACTTCCGAAAAACTGATCATTTTCTTTCCCTCTAAAAAAATAGCCCTGTACATCAACTGTATATACGCTAATATACAGTTGATGTACAGGGTTGTCAAGTATTTTTTTTAATTATTTTTTACATCGACAGGCAGATGCGATTGCGTCCGTTTTCCTTTGCACTGTAGAGGAGCTTATCCGCCTGGCTTATGGCTTCTGCATAAGTCTTACATTCCGCACAGCATACCATGCCTCCGCTGAAAGAAGTTACCAGACTGTCATCTTCCTCCCATTTTTTGCCGACAAAGCGCTTCCTGACACGATCGATGCGCTCCAAAGCCTCCGCCTTATCCGCAGCCTTAACTACAATCAGAAACTCTTCTCCGCCGTACCTTGCTGCCAGCTCTCCCTCATTTGTACGTATCTCCTCGGCCATGATACCTGCAAGAGTACGCAGAACCAGATCCCCGAAAACATGTCCGTAGGTATCGTTAACATTCTTGAAATGATCTATATCGGTCATACAGAGAAAATAATGCCCATCGCCCGCAGGCATCTCTTCCAGAAAGCGGAAAAGTTCCCGCCTGTTGTATAATCCGGTAAGTTCATCACGTTTCGACAGATCGTCAAGTTTGGCAAGCAGCTCTTCCCTGCTGGTGCGCTCTTTCTGATATGCATCCATGACAAGTGCCGTTGTTATCATGACATACAGGCCTATCAGTATTATCGAACATGCAACATCAACATAACGCGAACCCAGTGATAAACCCGGCAGGAATTTCTCCTTAAGGTCACCCAGAATGCTTTCATTTACAGTCAGATAATACGCCACTGCCAGGCAGATCAGGTCCACCGCAAAAGAAACCAGCATGCAGACCAGCCTGTGCATGCCCTTCAGGATAGGTATGACCGTAAATATCCCGGCCAGCATATACAGGGGCATACCGGAGTCGATCCCGCCGCAGGTAAAGAACGTTATGGGTATAACAAAGCAGTTAAAGGTATAGCACAGCATGATACGCGCGGTTTCCATCTTCTTGCGTATATACGCCTCGTACATTACCAGAAGAAGCATTACGCCGCCGATGGCCGTACCCAGATTTGCTATATAAGTGATGTCCTCCATATACGTCACGATCTCCGAAACCGTAACGATAGCAAGACCCACAAGCACTACTACAAAAAAGAATCTGTCCTCTAATGATCTATTCTCTTTGATAGATGTCTGTAATCTATTGAACAGTCCCATTTTATACAAACTTTACTGCGGTACCGTATGCGATCACCTCAGCAGCTCCCTGCATAATAGCCGATGATGAATATCTGATATTCACAACAGCGTCTGCTCCAAGACTCTGTGCTTCGGCAACCATCCTCTTTGTAGCAAGCGCTCTTGCCTCATTCATCATCTCGTTATAGGCTCCCAGCTCGCCGCCAACCAGTGTCTTAAAGCTCTGTGTAATATCCTTGCCTATGTTCTTTGACTGAATGGTGCTGCCCTTGACCAGTCCAAGCATTTCAAGATTCTTCCCGCTGATATAATCAGTATTTACTAAGATCATCTTCTTCTCCTCCTTTTATCTCTCTTATCCTCTCGATACATACATATATCATTACCCCCGCAAATGCCAAAGGGATGATCCCAAGAAGGACCTTAAATATACCGTCGACAACCGTTATCAAAAAGCCGAAATAAACAACATAATAAATGATCATCAGCACAGTAACCACTATTGGTGCGACCATTTTTTTGCTATGTTCTTCAGAATTACCGGTGCTCATATTTAAACCTCCTTCCTCAAGTTTACATTACGATATCTATTATACCATAAACATGGTTTTCCGGCACTCACGTTCCCAGAAATGAGGCATAAGGGAACTGATAACACATAACCTTATTACCGAACATATCCCGTTCCTCGCCCTTTACCCTGCCGGCAGCTATCTCCTCTGCCCCGCCGGCAAGCTTTCCGATCAGATCCTTATTTACCGGCAGCGAACCATGTGAAGGAAATATGGCATCAAATCTGTCTTTGTATGTTTCAAGCTTTTTCATACTTTCAATATAGCTATGGATATCCCTGAATTCTCCAAACATAAAGATGGTACCATCCTGCACCGAATCCCCTGATATAAGTACTCTGTTGTTTATGTCCAGTATAGCCACACTTCCGGGTGTATGTCCGGGAATATCTATGATCTCCAGCGGCCTGTTTCCCAGATCTATGATATCCCCGTCCTTTATGGGGATAATCTCTCCTTTTCCGCCGGCAGCCCTGTAATTAGCCTCTTCATTACTGCTCATATATATCTTTTCAAAAGCACCGTTTCCTGAAATATGATCACGGTCTGCGTGGGTGTTCAACATTTCGAGTGGCTTATCACTCAGCTCCTTTGCATATTTTACCGCATCAGGTGTGTTCATTCCGCTGTCTATCATAAGTGCTTTTTCATCACCCTCCAATACAAAAAACCTGACCATCCCGTCTTCGATACGCCATGTCTGCCGGTCAATCCTTATTATCTCTGCCATTTTGTACCTCCTTTAAAACAAGAGCCTCCGGCTCATTTGCCTTCCAGCATTTCATCTACATAGCTTTCAAGATACGGATTATTGTTCTTCGTAAGCCCCATCTCACGCATCATGGATACTATCAGTGATGCGGTCTCTTCAGAAAGCGAAACTATCCTGTCTTTGTAATTGGGTCTGTTGGGATGATATTTTGTATCTTCCCAGGCCATGGTATTTATGGCTGTATCCGCAAGTTCCTGTATCTTATCCGCAAATTCCCCGCCGGTATCCAGATCCTTAAGCGCCCTGAATGTCCATTTATAATACGGCGGATATTCCCTTTTTAAGAGAAAAAATAACTCCATGGCAGCCGACAAGCCGTTAGCCTTGCACATGGCTGCAGCCACGGTATCACGGCGTACCATGCAGCGTGAATAATTCACCTGCAGAGACGCAGCATATTCATGAAGTTTCTCGGCCAGCCTCCTGCGCCATATTCCGTCTGGATAGTACGACAGCAAAAGCTTTCTGTATGCACTAAACCATCCGCTGTCATCCCTGAATACTTCTCCGTTAGTGGCAGTCTTCAGACAGCTGTGGTCCAGGGCATACCATTGTTTATCCGTCATAATGCAGTTCTTTGTGTCGCAGTCGATCTGCAGGATATTGGAATAAAAGTCATGAATGGTCATGACGCCTCTGCGCTCACGAAGCCTCTTTGTATAGAACGACCGCTCTGTGCTGTCTGTCAGCTCATCATAAGCCTTAGCCAGTTCATGGCCAAATATCTCCATATCTTCGTCAGCGATCCAGAGACATACCCCGGTACCAAAATCATGGTCACGGGATATAACATCATCATAGCCGAAGCAGTCAGAACCTTCACCTGCAATGCCGGCAGCAATACGATCTTCATAAGTGCCAAAACGCTCATGGATCATATCCGCCACATGCTCATTATAAAAACGCCTGCTTTTATCTGTTACTTCCGGCATGTCCCGTTACTATCAGCCTTTTGCATTTTATGAGGCTTGGCCACGGCTGCTTCCTTACTGCCTTTTATAAAAATATACGCCATCTCTGCCGCAAGTGCCAGTACAACAAGCGCTACCGGTCCTTTCGTAAATTTCATAACGCCTTACCTCCCCGTTCATCGATCCGGAAGGTCCTTTTCATCAGGGCCTCCGCTACACTACTTCAAAAGCTTTGAGAACTCCAGTGCCTTACCTACATCCCCGTCTACCTTAAGCTTTCCGGTTCCAAAGGCCAGAATGGGATCCAGCTTTCCATCCAGGAGCTTGTTAAAATCAGCAAGGCTTATGGTGATGGCACAGTTCCGGTCATTATATTCATAAGGCTCTACGTTTATCTTATGATCCTTTACTTCTACATAAAAAACACCTGATTCCTTGCCGGTGATGTTTATCTGAACAGCAAGGAAATCATGATCAGACACATCTGTTTTGGCTGCCAGATTACGTACCTTGGTTAAAAGCTCATCGAATTTCATGTTTGTATTCCTCCTTATTGATAACTTCATCACTACGGATCGATTATAACATATCCGGAAGGTATATTAAAGTTTCCGTCCGCCGGCCAATAAATTATAGACTTTAATACCAATGTATAATAGAATGAATCTGTATTTATCGCGCATATACATCCGATGATCAGGTGAGGTGAAAATCTATGGATCAGATAAGAATACCGTTTGGAACTCCGGAGCCCATATGCTATGAGGAAAACGATGCAAGGACCGGCTTTTCTGTCGATGTCAAATGCCGTATCCGCGGTTTTGTGACCGTATCAGAATGTCCGGACGGTTATGAAGACGAAGCCGCCTTAAGATCCGCAGTCAAAGAGCTGGCTATCAGCTCTTTAACAGAATACCTGCATAACCTGAGAAATACAGATTTCGGAAGACTGCTTTGCGCATATAAAGAACGCAGCACTTTATTAGGCAAAGCTGTTGAAGATGCGCTTTCAGAAAAAGGGATCCGCGGGGAAGCATCGGACATTGTTTATGATCTGCTCGAACCAACCGTTGATGAGATCAAAGAATTAATGAAACCGTATACACCTATGGGTAATGTCTACGGAGGACCGGCTCAGTTTCCCTCTGTTGCATCGACAATGCTGGCCTATGCCGGCCCCTCTCCGCTGCCTAATGCATCGGCTATGATGGTCTATGCCGGCCCTATTCCCGGCAATCCCGGCGGTGGCATGATGTCTTTTATGCTGCAGCAGCAGGAAGAAAAAAAATTTTGCCCCGCCTGCGGCACGCGTGTCCGGGCCGGGGACCGTTTCTGCCGTGAATGCGGCAATAAGGCTGAAATTAACACGCCAAAATAGAACGGCAGAGAAAAAATACCGAAAGCTCATGGCTGCGATTCGATGTATTCTATCACCTTGTCCAGTTCCACATCTCTGCCGTCTTCCTTGAAAAATTCCACTACTTCTTCCCGGCTGAAGCTAAGCTTAAGATCCGGCATATAGCGAGCTTTGCGGTCTGCCTTTGCATCGATCAGCGGAAGGCCGTCAGGATCCGGTGTAAGGAAAGTCGGAAAACCTATCTTAAACTCACCATTTGTCATATAACAGGTGGCGCCCACTCCCTGCGCACTTCCTGCACCGGGCATCGATCCTGCCAGTACCGCGCCGCATACCTGCTGCAGGTTATATGACGTGATATCCCCGCAGCTGATGGTATCCCCGTTGATCAGGCAGACGACCGGCAGATCCTTCCAGTCTCCGTGACCGTATACTGTATACTCTTCATCTATATGATATTCATGATCTCTGTATACACCGGAGCCTATGGCCTGCGGCTGATCCGTAAACAAGCCGATGATGGATCTTGCAAACATTTGATATCCGCCGGCATTCCCGCGAAGATCGATGACCAGCCGGTCCATTCCCTGTTCCTTAAGTGCTTTCAGTTTTTCGTTCAGTTCGTTATACAGTTTTTCCGAATACCCGTCTATATAACTTACAACCATGTAAAGCGTAGAATCACCACGGTGATGTTCCTCCGTGATCCTCAGATACCCGATATGATCATTCAGCATAGTGGTAGAATAGTTCTCTGCTTTCTGCCAATCCTCTTCCCTGTAGATCCGGCTGATCGCATCATCCAGCCGCTCACGGTAAGAACCCCGCTTCTCCAGACTGACCGTCTGCTCCACGCCCTTTTCATCCAGAAAAGATACTTCGACCGTATCGGAACCTTTCCCCGCCAGAAACACCGGCCGGAATACATCCTCCAGCTCTGTATAGGCAAAGCTTTCATAATACACACACTTTACATCCGCAGCTGCCTTTGCAGCCGGAATACCGTCCCATTTGGTAATGACCGTACCAGCCTGGATACCTGCCCCCGCCGCTTCACTTTCCGGATCAACACAAACCGCGACAAACTCACCGGCTTCATCGGCAAACATTGAAAATCCGTAATCATTTCCCGCCAGAAGGTCCAATGCTTCGTTTTGTGCAACAGTATCAGTGGATTGCACCCAGACATGACCATCTGCCAGTTCATACTGCAGATCAAAAAGTACCAGCATCATCGCAACCTTATCCTGTTGTTCTTCTGCTTCTCTTACCCGCGGTAGATATTCTTCCTTCAGTGCATCGAAATCGATCTCTTTCCAGTCGCGGAGCGTATACATTTGGGAAAGATCATCCAGGATCCCTTCAAAGCTTTCTTCCCAGCCCTCATGCGTATGATTGGCGATCTGATACTTATATGTACTAAAACTGACATATATCACATTCCCGATATATAAAACAAAGGACAGCATCAGAAGATAGGAAGTACACAGTTTATAATGTTTCGTGATCGTGGTGAGTATGCCCCAGAGTAGGATCAGAAATGCGATCACACCAAACGCAATATACCTTGAGTTAGTACACTCATCTTCACTTATCACATAGATCTTTATCCAGGACAGAAGATAAGCGATCAACGGGATCCCGCACAAAGCCATCCATAGCTTAGGATGCTTTTTTTTCATAAAGATATGTGCGATCATAAGAAGGAGCTCTGCCACACCCAGAAGGACCGCCATTATCTGAAAGGCTGCTTCCATCCGGGAACCGCTAAGAAAACAGCCCCTTAGCCCCTTCACCAAACGATGAAGTGAAAACGCTCCCAGTTCGTCCGCATAAAGGATCCATAATATAGCGATGGCAATGGGAATGCATGCTGTCAGGATCAGCGCGGTCTGCACACCTGTAAAACGCCGCCTGAGAAGTATTATGATCATGACAGCAGCGCCAAGGATCGTGACCGCCAAGCCAAGCCGGATAAATATTTCCGCACCCTTCAGGGAATAAATCTTTATCCCGTAGTGAATGCTTTCTTTGAGCTCATCATCCACAGGAACATGTATTTCCGGATGATTTTTCTGCACGACGCCATGAACCTGATTTGCCAGAGGGAATATGATATCGACCTCTTTCTGTGACGGCACATACAATACTCCCGTGAGCCTCTCATATTCATATCCCTCGGTCTCGTCATACGCCGGAACGCCACTTTTATCCCTCGTATAATTCTTCAGAACATAAGTTGCTACGATCAATTCATCATCGAAAAGAAAACCACATTCCAGATGGCGTTCCATGTTTTTCTTGCTTCCCAAAAAGTCACTGCCGAAAGTCACCCTGTCCCCGGGTCCAAATGAAGCGTAGTTCGTGTGATCCATCCACGCTCCTTCCGTTAATGCATTTTTCTTTTTGATAAGTCCCGTGAGCAGGCATAAGATTCCAAGAACAATAACAACAGATACAATGATATATCTCTTTTTCATACTCCCCCTCTTAAATTGCTATAAACAGCAAATTTTTATCATTATACCATCCTATCTAAAAAATGGACACAAAAAAAACGGAAGCATTTGCTTCCGGGTTTTCGCAGCTCGTAGCGGAATCGAATTGTACGAGAAATTATAAATCCCTATAAAATCAAGGAGGAAACGGTAACTTTGCTGCCAACTAATGTGAAACTAATGCATTTTTCATTATAATTCCGCCACTATGAAACGTTTTATATACTCCACCCTCAAAAATGCAAAGATGGGGGACATATGCGCTACCGCTCCATCTCACTCCAACGCTCGTTCTACATCACATAGCACTTATAATCAGGCTTAATACTCTTTAGACGCTTTTACA
>JAEEGL010003874.1_pt1 | contig 14614 bp, 13 predicted proteins | sample 9134231 | NCBI WGS metagenome assembly JAEEGL01 (sample SAMN16246548, study PRJNA631951) | gut metagenome | biome: gut microbiome; feature: rumen; material: fiber-attached | host: Bos | place: Iran: Karaj | collected 2018-10 | reverse complement strand
GACGGCGCGGCCATACTCCCAGGCATCAGGAAGAATCTGCTCAAGCAGGTACAGTGGTGTGTCAAATGAAAGACCTTGAGCGAGTTTCAAGACATGGCTGGAAATAGCGACAATATATGCGTTTCCAGCGGCCTCGCTGCATGAGGTAAAGACGGATGCGTCCGACCACAGTACGCTTTGCGTTCCGACGCCGATTCCTTTTTCACCGTCTTTAGAGACAAGCCCTGACACCACTTGCCAGAGCTCTGACAAATAACCACCCTTGAAGCCAAACGGCCTGAGAAGCGGTTCCCTCTCAAAATCTATGTTTGCCTTAGAAATTTGTGTCATAAGAGTCTCTCCGCCATACGGTCAAGCGCTGGCATCATCATTTGCAAGCATTGCCTACACGCATCTGCCGTCGAGCGCGGCTCGAATACGTCGCGCCCATCCTTTATCATGCTCATAAGACTGACCGTCTTTCCTTTTGCTGATCTGTAGCCGCCTGTTATTTCCTTAAGCAGTTCGCCAGTAAGACAAACCACTAGATCTGCATTGCGTATATCCTTGAGCGTTAACTGATTAGATGTAATAGTCTGCACAGTGCAACCATACTCTTTAAGAACGTTCACAGCGATTTCAGGAATGCCGTCGCCATGACGGACAGCCGTTCCAGCGGATGTCGCCTCGAAGTCTACCTGCCCAAGTTCGGCCATTTTATGAGCAATATAGGCTGCGGCCATCTTGCCCGCTATCCTGTCCGACCTACAGATGAAAAGTACTTTTGTCATTGAAACAATCAGAGTTGTGATTTGAAGAACTCGACGGTTGCTTCAAGTCCTTTATCAAAGTTAGACGACGGTATAAATCCCGCCTTTTTCAACTTGTCAATAGCAGCTGTGGAATGTTTGACATCGCCTGGCCGCTCAGGCTTGTAGATGATTTCAGACTTGGAACCGAGAATCGCGATTATCTTTTTAGCCAGATCGTTGATTGAGATTCTGCCGCCATATGCGACGTTGAAGACACCCGTTTCGGGCGATTCAGTCGCGAAGAATGCATTTGCTGCGGCGATGTCCTTCACATAAATGAAATCGCGCGTCTGCTCGCCGTCGCCGAAGATTGTGATTGGCTCGTTTCTCAGTGCCTTTGAGATGAAAATTGGAATCGCGGCTGCGTATTGACTCTTTGGATCTTGACGCGGACCAAAGACGTTGAAGTACCGCAGACATGCCGTGTTCAGACGTCCTTCCTTAGTATAGATGCCACAATAATATTCTCCAGAAAGCTTTGTCTCTGCATAAGGACTCTTTGGCTCTGGAAACATATCCTCTCGCTTAGGCACTATAGGATTGTCACCATAAATCGCCGCTGACGTGCTAAGCGTCATCTTTTTCACGCCCGCCTGTGCCGCAGCCTCAAGCACGTTCAGCGTCCCTATCGTGTTGATTTCCACACATTCGACTGGCTTGCCCATTGACTCTGGTACACTTATCATCGCCGCCAGATGGAAGACATAGTCAACTCCCTCCATCGCTTTTGCGAGGATATCCTTATCTAAAACAGAGCCCTCAATAAATTCCGCTTTGAAAGGTGCGATGTTTTTCAGATAGCCGCTGCGCAGATTGTCGAGCACACGCACTTCTGACTTACCTTGAAAATGTTCCACTATGTGGCTTCCAATGAAGCCAGCTCCGCCTGTCACTAATATTCTCATGTTGTACCTTTATTTTATTGTTACAATAATCATTGATTATTGTATCATATCTTAGGCACAAATCAAATCAATAGGCTCTAAAAAAGAGAGATGAAACAAGGTTTAAAGGAACCGCTTCTTGTTTTGTGCTTCAAGTATTGCTTTAAAAAGAGATATGCTTGGTCGTTTTAGATTCCCTTACAATAATAATATGCTACGAAATTCGACTAGTTTAGGCCAAAAAAAGCGGCATGACTTATTCATGTCATGCCGCCATAGTGATTTATCAGTTGCTTGATTAAGATTTATTTCGCGGGTGCCTCTGCTGGTTTCTCCTCGGCCTTGGGAGCAGGAGCAGTTGCAGGAGCGTTCTCTGCAGGCTTTTCCTCGGCCTTGGGAGCAGGAGCTGCCTCTGCAGGTTTTTCCTCAGCCTTTGTTTCTGCAGGCTTCGCTTCGGCAGGCATCACTTCAGCCGTGGTGTCCTGAAGGAGCGTCTCCGAGACAGACTTCTTGTTCATGCGTCCGATGACTGTGCCAAGAAGCAGTGTCGAGAGAAGGAAAATGACCGCAAGCCAAGTCGTGGTTTTGGTAAGGATATTGCCAGCTGATGTTCCGAAGATATTTTCGGCAGTTCCGCCAGACACTGCACCCAAGCCGCCGCCAGCCTTGTTCTGTTGAATCATGATGATTGCTATCAGCAGAATTGCGCTTAATATAGAAACCGTGTAAAGAAGGACTTTGAGGAACATTACCATGATTTATCTCCGTGTTTTATTGTTGATTGTAAAAATAGTGAAAGTAAAGAGTTAATATAAAGTCGCATTGCAATAAATCAAACCACTATGTTCTATTTTCACAATCGTGCCTTTTAACGTGTGCACCCATTGGCGCACACGTAGTTTGGGCATTACTTCTCGAGTTTCATTTGCGGGAAGAGAATAACGTCGCGGATTGACGGGGCGCCAGTGAGGAGCATCACAAGACGGTCGATTCCCATGCCGAGGCCGCCTGTCGGAGGCATGCCGTGTTCAAGAGCGGTGAGGAAGTCTTCGTCGATGCGGTTGACTTCGCCTTCCAGGTCGTCACGTCCGATCAGCTGAGCGTCAAAGCGTGCACGTTGTTCAATGGGGTCATTGAGTTCTGAATATCCAGGGGAAATCTCTTGGCCGTTGATCTCAAGCTCATAGACATCGACAAGTTCAGGGTCGTCCTCGCAGCGTTTCGCGAGTGGCACTAGGAACGCGGGCAGACGAGTCACGAAAGTAGGTTGTATAAGCGTGTGCTCAATTGCCTTGTCATAGATTTCTTGAGTGATGTCCTTGTCTTCCATTTCATCAGGAATGCGGAGGTCGAGAGCGCGTGCCTTCTCGCGTTTGATGGCTGTCGGAAGCCCAAACCAGTCCTCACCCATCTTTTCGACGATAAGGTCGTGGTATGTTGCGACACGCCATGGACGAGTCAAGTTGACTTCGACGCCGTCTTCACGCTTGAAAACAAGGCTACCAAAGAGCTTCATTGCAACTGTGCAAACCATATCTTCTATCAGCTCCATCATGCCTCTGCAATCTGAATAGGCCTGATAGATTTCAATGCTTGTGAATTCAGGATTATGGCGTCTATCCATGCCCTCATTGCGGAAATTGCGTCCAATCTCATAGACCTTTTCGAATCCGCCGACAACCAAACGCTTGAGATAGAGTTCGGTGGCGATGCGCAAATACATTGTGGCGTTAAGAGCGTTGTAGTGGGTCTTGAACGGACATGCTGCTGCACCGCCCGCCAATGGTTGCATCATCGGAGTCTCTACTTCCATGAATCCTTTGGAATCCAAGTAGTTACGAATTTCAGAAACAATTTTGCTGCGCATTGTGAAAGTCTTGCGAACATCCTCGTTGCTGATGAGGTCAAGGTAGCGTTGGCGGTAGCGCTGCTCCGTGTCGGTCAGTCCATGATATTTTTCGGGGAGCGGTCTGAGCGATTTTGAGAGTAGTTCGAATTTCGTGACTCTGACGCTGATTTCGCCAGTGCGCGTTGCGAAGAGTGTTCCTTCTGCGGAAATGATATCTCCGATGTCCAGATCCTTGAACTCTGCGTACTCGTCATCGCCGACAACGTTTTTCTGGACATAGAGCTGAATCTTGCCCTGTTGGTCCATAATATGCGCGAAAAGAGACTTGCCCATGATACGGCGCGAGACCAGACGGCCAGCGACCTTTACGTTCACCTCAGTCTCTTCACCTTTGTATGAAGCAATTGCGGTGGCAGAATCAATTATTCCGTCAACCCTGTGACCATACGGATTTCCTCCCTTCTCTCTTATCGCGTTGACCTTGGCAAGGCGCTGTGCCCTAAGGTCCTCAACATTCTTGACTTCTTCCTGTGGATTCTGAATTTGTTCTTCGCTCATATTTGTTTCCTTCAGTTATGAAATTACTACATTATTATAATGTAACATTTACAGTCGCTCTTGGCAATTTGACAGAGCGCAAAAATACAGAGTGTCAAAGCCTAAGCATTTTGCGGTATGCATCAATCTCCCGAAGAGCGCTTTCGACTTGACGGACTTTCCATTCGAGGTGCCATCTGTCACAGACGTATTCCATGCTGGGTTCCCAACCGATTCTGGAATCGGTCTCCACGGCGGGAATGGTCTCTTTGGCATTGGCGATTTCATCACGGGCGATTTTCTCTATAATGTCCAAATGCTTTTCAGCGTCGGTGGCATTTGAGCAAGCAATCATGGCTGTGTTTTCCAACCACCAGTGTTTGATGTGCATGACAGTGATGATGGAGTTGCGAATGAAATGGCCAAGGGCCTCAAGCCGCGCGAGCTCCTCCGCTTTTGACGGAGAGACTACCTTCTGGGCGCGGTGGCATGCGTCAAGCCCCTCGTTCCAAAGGGCAAGCATCTTCTCTAAGGAGCGCAGCTCAGCTGGATATCTCAAGAAGCCAGGCGACTGTTCAGAATTTTCGTATGGAGTGTAGAAAGTCTTGACGATGTTATAGCCGAAATGTGCTCGTGGAGCGGTCGGAAAGCGTATCTCCTTGTTTGCCATGGTGCGGGAGATGTTCGGCTGGAATATGAAGGGGTAGGCGGGGCCAACGCGCCATGGGCCGTACTGATCTTCATTGGAGGCGATGTAGAAGTCCATCGCGTCGCTCCACTTGCGCCATGCCTCCATGACCATCGGCGCGGATTCGCGGTCATAGTCGCGGACAGCTATCTTCTCCAAGAGGCTGTCGATGTCTGGCTCGCATTCCTTGTAGGAGAACCACTTTCCGATGTCGGAGGCCACGCAGTTCCACCAACCGTAGTGGTGAGTGGCGTATTGCGAGTCCATGCCCCAGTCGAGGCAGGCTTGGCGGCATCTAAGGTTGCGTATGTGCCAGCGGTACGGTACTGGAACATAAGGTATGCAACCTAAGTCCCAACTGCATCCAGCCGTATTCACATTGCCGACAATCGGAATTTCAAGGCGGTGAGCCGTCTCTGACTCGCTTGTGAAATAGTATCCTGGCTCCTGCGCGGAGATGGTGTAATCCATGACAGGAGTGTGAAGACCTTCAAGCGTTCTCTGGGAGAAGATTTCGTATGTTATTTGGATGGTGACATTTTTCGGGAAATGCTCAAGAAACTCTTTGCGTAGTTCGTATGGTGCGTATCCCCAATTGTATGTGCTGAAGATGATTTCGGCGGACGGTTTAGCTTTATGGATGGCCTGTTCTATACCTTGCAGGAATGCGGGATAGTCGCTGCATGGATACCAGCCTGGGCTTGGCCTAGTGTCTGGAATGCCGTCAATTACGCTGTCCCGCCAGCGTTTTCCTGTGGTGTGCGGGTCTTTGCTGGGGAACTCAAGGGATTCGCCGACAAGTTTGATGCTGTCTGCCAGCGGATATCTTCTGAAGATTGTGCCGAAGACAGAGTCGTAGAAAGCTTGTGCATCGCTGTCATCAGGGTGCTTGAAAGCCCCCATGTAATTGTAGAGTGAGACTTTGATTCCAAGACGGTCTGCACGAGTGATTATATCGTTCACGTTGCAGGGACCTGCGGCTGTGACATCGAACTCCTTGAGAAACAAGACGATACAGTCATATCCAGCGTGAATGGTCGCGATAAGCTCCTCATCGGGGAAATCGTCTATACCACATCCAGAATGAACCATCCTGCATCTATAAATAGGATGTCTGTCGCAGTGACCTTTGGTAAAGACAGGTGCACCCTCAAGGCTCATCATATCTTCCATGAAGACAACGGCCCTGAAGAGCATTGGCGCATCGCCTGCCGTTATGATGACTAGATTTTCAGTAGCATCTATGGAGAAGGCACGGCCCAATGAACCATCGACATTGAACATCACGGTCTTCAAGCCGCAATCATGCCCGATAGAGATGGAAATGGTTTGACTTGTTTCAAGGTAGTCACGAAAATCTCTTATGGCGATGCCGACAAGCTCCTCGGAAGTCTCATGGAATGCAAGTCGCCAACCACTGTCAAGCATGATTTCATCCTCGCGGGCGTGTCGGTCTTGATTCCTCAGATTTGGCCGATGGCATTGCCATCTCCGCCGCCTGAAATCGTAGTTTTTCTCAGCCATTTCAGCAATTGACCTTAAATCCGAGCTTAGCTTCGATTCCGCGCGCTGCGCCTTCAAGCAGGACTTCACCATACTCTGCTGATGCGTCAACACTTGTTCTGGCGTACCAAAGGTTGTTGTCTATACGCTTTCTCTCGAAGAGTTCAGGATACATGGCCATGATTTCGCTTGTCTCGCAGATTCCCGCATGGTCTCCGTCACTCTTGAACGGGCAGTCCTTTGGTAGAATGACATCAAACGGGTGCATTTGAATCCAGGCAAACGGGTTGTTTTCGCCCGAATAGTAGTTGCTGTACTTTTCAGTTCCCCACCAACCTTCGCCAGCGTTCTTTTCAAGCCAGTCAAAAATGACATGGCGACCTGCTGTTCTGAACGCAAGGTCAGTCGGCATTCCCTGCTCGAACTCCTCTGTCTGATGTGCGATGAAGACGTGGATGTTGCGGAAGCCGACGCGTAGCATGCTGCGGAAGATGTCTTCCGCGACAGGAATAAGATTCTTGCAATCGACTTGAATACTGCCGTTCTTTTCTGGCGCGGCCACGGCATACGAGGCGGCTCCGTAGAAGAACTGCGGGAACACGACTATCTCTGGATGACGCTTCTCCACACGCTCAACTGCGTTCATGCAGACAAAACTGTCTGTTCCAAGTGGAAGATGCTCTGCATGGTACTCTATCACACCCAGTGGCAGAACCACAGGAACATTCTTCTCAATCGCCTCACGGACCTGATACGGCAACATTTTAACGTAGAACATCTGAATTTCTCCTATTGTTTAAAGTTTATATAATTATCCAAGACGGATGAGATTGTCTTTCATCTTGAGTGAGACACCATAAGGCGCACTGAGTTCTGACATGAGTGTGAAAATCTCGTCCGCCTCGGCGCCTGTCGCGGCGATCGGGAGTCCGTTCATGTCGTCTTTCCTGTCGAAGTTCAGATAGACGGGAAGAATAGAGAAATCGGCAAGCTTTCCGTTTTCGAAGATCATTTTGGGAAGCAGTGTCTGGTAGTTCTTCTTGTTGCAATGGAGGCCGACTTTGTTTCCCTGAGAACGTGCGAACAAGGCCTGTTCCGCCGTGGAGTAGATGTCAATGCTGTATTGCTCCATGAAGTCTGCGGGCAGATGTTCCACCTTAAGACCTTGGTAGATGAAATCACCGAGCGAGAAGAAAATTGGTGCGTTATTATAGATCTCAATGGGGCGAAGGCGATGGCATCCGCCGCCGAAGATGGCTGAGGCTCCCGCATCAATGCAGGCGTGGGCAAACTCGCGAAGGTATTCAGGGGGATTCTCAATTCTGTTGCCGTCATCGTCATGGCAGTGGATGAGCACGAATGCATAATCACAGTCGGCCTTTGCCTTTGTGATAGAGTCAGTGATACGCTTCAGGTCGTTGGCGTTGCATTTGGTGCGTGGAACATCGTCCTTGAGAGTGAACATCTTACCTCCAAAGGAGTAGAATCCCTCTGGGTCTGGTGTCTTATAGCCTGTCGCAATTGAGAAATCGCGCGTGAAGTTGATTTTGGTCTTGGCGGCGATTGCACGGAGGTTTTCCATCTCGGTCTTGTCGATTTTGTAGGTCGTGTCATGCCTAAGATAGTTAACGCCAGGACGTGCGATGAGTTTTTTAGTGGAGCGTCCTGCCTTAGACGCGGGTTCGAAGGAGGCATCGACTGCAAAGATTGCTGTTTTCTGTCCTTGTGCTTCAATGATTGCGGGGCGCATAGCTTCCTCAAGGCTGCGCCCTGTGCCAGAATGGGCAAGACTGTGCATATCCAGAGTGTCGATAGTTGAAAGGAGACCGCTATATGAATAGTCAAACGCATGGTTGTTTGCGTTTCCGAAGTAATTGAAACCATATCTTAGCAGCTCTGAAATGCAGCTCCGCCTTGTGTTGAGCCATGTGCCGCCGCTGTATGCTCCAGCGTAGAATTCGAAGTCTGAGAGGTTGGTCTCCAGATTTGTGATACGAATATCGCAGCTTTTTATGAAATCTGCCACGCTGCCGATAGAGGCTGCGTACTCATCAGGAAATTCGCTGACAAACAGTGAATCCCCTGTGCCCGTTACTTTCAATTGCTTGCTCATGCTATTTCTCCTGTTATTAAAAGTTCAAATACGGTGCTTCCCGAAGTTGCACAGCAATTCGTGCGGTGTGGTCTTCGCACGATCCGCCAAATCCAAAACACTGATTCTCTCTCCGCCTTGAACGCCCATGAAGACAGCCTCATCGTCTATGCTAGCACCCTCGATGTCCGTGACATCCAGCATGGTCATACTCATGCAGATTGTTCCGAGAATCGGTGCGCGTTTGCCTCGTACCAGCGCATAGCCTGTGTTGGACATTGAGCGCATGAGTCCATCTTCGTAGCCTATCGGTGCTACCGCCACCTTCGAATCACGCTTGAGAGTGTGAAGACAGTTGTACGAGATGCTTTCACCAGCGGGAATCTCCTTCAGGGAGACCAGACGGGTGCGCACGGTCATTGCGTCCTTTGTGACTGATTTCATACCATTGAAAGGATAGTCCGCATAGAGGCAGATTCCAGGGCGGGCGTATTTCAGTTCGGGGATAAGCTTTCCTAGCCATGCGTCAGATGCGCATGAGTGGTTTTCCGTGCAATCGTCAGGGAGCATGCTTACGGCCTTGCGGAATCTAGCAATTTGGTTTATCGTAACAGGATGCGACGGCTCGCCTGCCTTTGCAAAATGCGCAAAAATGCCATGTATCCGCAGTCCAGGCATGTTCATTGAGAGGACTTCTGGAAGGTTTTCCAGCCTGAATCCAAGGCGTCCCATGCCAGTATCGACCGCGAGGTGGATGTCCTGCGTCGTTCCAAAGGCGACCGCTGCTGCGGAAAGCGCCCTCATCTGCATTACATCAAAACAGGCAAGCGTAAAATTATGCCCGAGCGCTGAGACGGCCTCGTCAGGCAACGCTCCCAGCAGTATCCAAATAGGAACCTCTATTCCCGCATTTCTGAGTTCAAGAGCCTCCTGCACACGGAACACGGAAATTATCTCCGCGCCCTCGGCAATGAACGCCTTTGACGACTCAACCATCCCATGGCCGTATGCGTCAGATTTCACAACAGGCGCTAAGTGACAATTTGGGTCAAGAGTCTGCAGGGCGCGGAAATTGTCCCGCAGGATTTTGTAATCGACAATGACTTCAGTAGGATACATAAGCGTTATTTGTCAGCTTTGTCCTTTTCGGCTGCTTTGTCCTTTCCGGCTGCTTTGTCGTTGTCTTTGTCCTTTTTATCGCTCAGAATTCCCTTGATTCCCTCGCCGATGTTGTTTCCGATGGATTTCGCGGATTCCTCCGCTGCTTCCTTCACCGATTCCTTGACCTTTTCTTTTACTTTTTCTTTTACCTTTTCTTTATCATTGTCCTTGCCGCTCAGAATTTCCTTGATGCCCTCGCCGACACTGCTGCCGATGGATTTGACGGAATCAGAAGCCGCTGCGACAACGCTTCCAAGGGTCTTGTCCAGAACTTCAGCGGAGGCCTCTGCTCCATTGACATCCTTTTCTTTGCCGATGTCATTCATCTCAAGCTTCGGCAAGGGAATTGGAAGAGCGTGTCCGCCCGCGAACGTTGCGGAAACATTTATCTTGCCATCACTGACTATGACATGGTTTATTTGGACTTTCTTGCCAGGCTTCTCCTTTTTCTCCTTTTTCTCCTCTTTCTCATCGTCTTTGTCATCCGATGCGGGCAGGAAGGACTCCACATTCTTCTGAATGGCACCAATGTTGCTTGTTAGCTTGATTGGAGCGACTTCGTATGTGATCTCTGGACCGAGCACCTGCACATCGTTTATTATTATCCTATCTTTAAAAAGACTGGACGGCACAAGATCTACGTACACTTTGCCAAGCTTAAAAGCACTGTCTGTCTTAAATCCATCAGGATTGCCGACGACTAGGTTTTCTATTGTCAGTTTGCCCTTAAGAAGCGAAAGGTCAATGTCATCGATTTTAATGTCGCACTTAGTGACCAACCCGCCGATTTCTTGGATGCTTGATTTGATTATCCTCCCCGCAGACAACACGGCAAGCACCAATGCTACAATCAACACTATGACTATTATTCCGATAATCTTCACAAATTTGCATTTCGCACATTTCTTTTCCATTGTAAACACTCCTTTATTCCAATTATGGTTCAAATTGATGCTTTAGTCCAGTTCCATAATGAGATGTATTTCGTCGCGGCATGGGGCTGGAATGACGTCAATTTGAACTATAATTGGATTTAATTATAAGAACTCTTTGACGGCACCAACCAATGCAAGAATACCGCAGACACACGCCAGAGCAAACACCAGAAACCGCAGATGCCGCCCTTGTATGCTGTCTAGGGCATTCTTGTGTTTCGGAATATGCCATGACAGGCATACCGCAAGTCTGTCCTTTTTTCTTTTTTTCTTCATAATATATTGAATACCAATATGTTATTGAATAATACCGCTGTCCTCGCTGAGGAATATTCCCTTGAGGTTCATCTTAAGGGCCTGTGCATTGTCGGAGAACTGGAATGCAGTCTCTTCTGTTATGTCACCATTGTTCACCAGATTCAGCAGACATTTGTTGAAACTCATCATGTTGTCTTCAGCACCGCCTTCAATGGCCTGCGGAAGCCTGTCAATCTTATTGTCGAAGATGAGTTTGCGGACTATTGGCGTGTTTACGAGAATCTCGTTGACTGGCACCACACCCTTGCCTGTTGCGCGTGGGGCAAGTCTCTGGCAGATGATGGCGCGGAGACATTCCGACAGACTCTTGCGCACGGAGTCGCGCTCTTCCAGCGGGAACATTTCCAGAATTCGGCTGATGCTCTGTGCCGCGCTTTTGGTGTGGAGCGTGGTGATGACCATGTGACCTGTCTCGGCGGCGGTCAATGCCGTTTCAAAAGTCTTGCGGTTACGCATTTCGCCGACCATTATGATGTCAGGGTCTTGGCGAAGAGCGTGAATGAGCGCGGAGTCGAATGATTCTGCGTCAAGACCAACTTCACGTTGCTCAAAAAAGCATCTATTGTCTTGGAAAGTGTATTCAATCGGGTCCTCGATTGTGATGATGTGTCTTTCATCGCTGTTGTTGAGATGGTCAAGCATTGCGGCCATTGTGGTTGACTTTCCACTGCCAGTCGTGCCAGAGATGAAGATAATTCCATTGCGGGCCATGACGATGGACTTCAGGGACTCTGGAAGATTGACCTCCTTGACTGTCGGGGCCTTGCTCTTGACATGGCGGAATGTGAAGGCGGACTTACCACGTTGCCTATGCAGATTCACACGGAAACGGCCAATGCCCTCTTCCTCCCAAGCAAAGTCAAGGTCTCCAGTGGCTTCATAAACTGGAAGTCTGCCAGGGGGAAGTATGTCATCGAGGGCTTGTTTGAAGAAGTATGAATCAGTCATGAAGTCAGTGTCCACGAGTCTGCTGTCAATTCTCAGGCGCATGTATTTGCCTTCGCGGATATGCAAATCGGACGCATTGTGCTCTACGGCGTATTTGAGGATTTCGAAAAGCACGGATGCATCTCTGGTCGGCTTGCGGACAACGAATGCCAATTGGCCGCGCTGCCGTTGCAGATTCCCCAGAAAACGAGTGTTGTTTTCGTCATAGAAGAGGAAGTTTTCGTTGATGAAGTCCATGCCTTCATCCTTTGCGAGCTTTTCCAATTGCTTCTTCGGAAGCATGTCTTGCATCAAAGCTTCGAAGGCTTCATGGTTTATCTGCAAATCGGTATTGGTTATTTTACCTTCAATGCGGCAATAGGCGGTAGCATCAAGTGGAATATACCATTCAGATGCGTTGTTCTCCAATCCCAAGACTAAAAAATCTCTAAACCATTCTATCATCTTTTTGCTGCTCCTTTGCTTGTTATTGTTTGTAGTTGTAAGTATATTTTATAAAATCTAATTAACTTTGTTAGAATGACAAACTGAAAGGTCGTAAATATATCTAAAAGCACAATGAAAAAAACAAGACTTCTGTCACGAACCAAATTTGAAGAGTTTTACAGCCGCCTGTCCGAGACGATAGACCCGAAGCCAGAACTGCAATTCAATTCTGCATTTGAACTACTTGTCGCAGTGTTGCTTTCTGCGCAATGCACAGACAAATGCGTCAACAGGGTGACTGCTGAACTTTGGAAAAAAGTTCATACGCCTCAAGACTACATCGACATGGGTTTCGAAGCTCTGGCCGAGGCCATTCATAGCATCGGATTCTACAACACTAAGGCCCAGCATATAATGGATTTATGCAAAATTCTCATAGAAAAGCATTCAGGCGAGGTTCCAGGAACGTTCGAGGAGCTGATCGCGTTGCCTGGCGTTGGTGTCAAGACCGCGAATGTCGTACTTAACCTTTGGTTCGGAAAACCAACTATTCCTGTGGACACCCACATCTTCCGCGTTGCCCACAGATGTGGACTAAGTAACGCCAAGACTCCAGAGGCAGTAGAGAAAGAACTTGAAAAGAAAACCCCTGCGCAATACGCTAGGGATGCGCATCACCTACTTTTGCTCCACGGAAGATATACATGCAAGGCTCTGAAACCACAGTGCGATTCTTGTCCAATCGCGGAATTATGCATGAAAAATGGACTTTCCTAATGGTTTTGAAATAAAAATGATTTTTAACGCTTGTACTTTTCTATCAGCACACGCATAAGGAAAAGCGGATTGCCAATGACATATCGCTTGAACAATCGGACAGGCTCCTGATAAAGCCTGTAGCACCATTCCATGCCATGCTTGCGCATCCAAAGAGGTGCCCGTGGAATGCGACCTGAGATGAAGTCTAGGAGTCCCCCAACGGCTATGGCAGCGCCACAGTTAAGGGCATCTCTATGCTCTACTATCCATTTCTCCTGTCGTGGAACGCCTAATCCAACAAGCAGAATGTCTGGTTTTGCGGCATTGATCTGCTCTATGGCCATCTCTTCCGTATATTCTTCGGAAAAGTATCCATGCGAGGCTCCAATGAAATTTGGGTTTGGAAATTGGGCTGACGCATTCTCAATAGCCTGCTGCGCGACTCCTGGAGCGGCCCCAAGCATAAATATACTGTATTTTTTTTGACAAATCATGGGGAAAAGATCTGTTCCATTGACATTGTCAGGCACGTCGAATCCAAGAAGCTTTCCAGCCATTTTTATTCCGATTCCATCTGGCCATACGGCATCCGCATGTTCACGGAGGATGGCAGTGTACTGACTGTCTTTGTAGGCGATGTTCATGCAATGAGCGTTGATGAACGCGATGAAAGCGGCTCGTTTTGTATGTCTGGCGTTAGACAGCAATTCATCAAGTCTATTGAGAGCCTGATTTTTAGTACAATTGGAGAATGGGATTCCGAATATCGATGGCATTGAGTTCATTTCCGCCCCTTTTGAGCTATTTCAACCATTTGCGCCGCAGCTTTTTGCCAACTGAACTCAGCCGCTCGGCGGATTCCTGCGGTTACAAGGTGCTTTCTTGTTGTCTCTGAAGTCAGTATTTCGCAGATGGCATCCCTGATTTCTGACGTTTTTTCAGGATTGAACATGATTGCCGCACCCTGTCCTATTTCGCCTAGTGCAGTTGTGTTGGAGCAGGCGCAGGGGATTCCATAATGCATGGCCTCAATCAGAGGCAATCCGAATCCTTCGGAAAACGATGGGAATACAAAGCACGAGGCGTTGGTGTAGGCTTCGCGTTTGTCAGCCTCGTCTATGAATCCTGTAAGGTGTATGTTTGCAGCGTATGGAGACTTTAATGCCGCCTCATGAATCTTCTCGAAACCAGAGTAATCCTTTCCAGGCAATACAAGGTCGTACTTTTCAACAATCTCCTTTGGAAGCATATTGTATGCCTCTATGAGGCCGACATGATTTTTACCAGGATGCTCCAATCTAGCCAGATATAATATGTAAGGCTTTGAGATTCCTGCTCTGTTCATCCAGTTGACAGGATGAACTTCTTGAATTTTGGGAAGGGACAAGCCATTATAAATCAGTTCGATTTTCTCTTCTGGAATCTTCCAATGACGTTTCAGGTCATTCGCTGTGGAATTGCTTATGGCGATTATTTTGCTTGAGCGCCTTACGAAAAATGGAAGAATACGCTTTATATAAAAAGTCCTGAATATATCATATTTGTTCTCGACGTTGTATTGTGAAAGGTCATGAACAACTGCCATGGTGAAAATCGGTGTTTTGCAGAAGAACCGTCTGTTCGCCGCCGTTGCCAGCAGGCAGTCATAATCTTTCCATTTTATGCGGAAAGGGAGGATGAACAGATGATAGAGCATTGAGAAAATGGGCCGTCTGCAATATTC
>JAEEGL014439258.1_pt1 | contig 14615 bp, 12 predicted proteins | sample 9134231 | NCBI WGS metagenome assembly JAEEGL01 (sample SAMN16246548, study PRJNA631951) | gut metagenome | biome: gut microbiome; feature: rumen; material: fiber-attached | host: Bos | place: Iran: Karaj | collected 2018-10 | reverse complement strand
ACCAGGACGCGACTTAGTTCACTCGGACAAAAAACGGCGTGAAGCCCAAACAAAAGGGCAGGTTGCTAAAACAGGTAATCTGCTTTTTTGTTTGGGCTTACACCGTTTGTTTGCGCATAGAGATAATGCGGGTGGGGCTGCCACTTTTTATAGTGACAGCCCCTTTCCTGAGGTATGGACAGCTAAGTTCAAGCGTTATCTGCGATCTGCTGGACCATGTAAAGGAACTGTGCTTTGAAATCATCTGTCATGACTTCGGGATCGTTCTTAAGTCTGTCATAGATCTCTTCGTAGGAGGAAGTGCCTGCGTTGTCGGAGCCGCGTACAAGCATTGTGAACTGTGCTACGCCGGCTGCCCAGGAAGTATCGTAGTCCATGGAATCCATCTTGTCAGCCATGGTCACAGGATAGGTGCGGAGTTCGCTCTTATCTGCATCGGGCTCTTTGTAACGGATGTTCACGGCCAGGAGTTCATCGCTGTCGTTGGCAGCAATGGTGTCATCTGATGCGTATCTGGATTCAACACCGGGAAGCTCGTAATCGGAGTCGTTGGTAACCACTTCGTAAAGTACGGTCACGCACTGTCCGGAACCAACCTCGCCGCCGTCCTTGGTATCGTCTGCAAAATCTTCTGCAGCCATTGAACGGTTTTCATAACCGATGAGGCGGTAGCCCTTAACCTGAGCGGGATTGAATTCAACCTGGAACTTAACGTCCTTTGCTACTGTGAAGAGGGTGGACCACATCTCGTCTTTGAGTACGCGCTCTGCCTCAGCGGTGCAGTCGATGAAAGCGTAGTTGCCGTTGCCGTAATCAGCCAGGGCTTCCATCTTGTCGTCCTGATAATTGCCGTCACCAAATCCCATGCAGGATAAGAATACGCCGGTCTCTTTCTTTTCTTTTACCAGTTCGATCAGGCCTGCTTCGGAGGAAACGCCTACGTTAAGGTCTCCGTCCGTGCAGAGGATCACGCGGTTGTTTCCGCCCTTAATGAAATGCTTTGCTGCAGTATCATAAGCTGCATTTATTCCGCCTTCGCCGTTGGTGGAGCCGTAGGCTTCCAGAGAGTCGATGGCTTTCTTTATCTCTTTGCGGTCGCTGCCCTTTGCGCCGTCCAGGAGTACTTCGCTGGTACCTGCATAAGTTACTATTGAAATGGTATCGTCGTCATCCAGGTTTTCAAGGAGCATCTTAAGAGCTTCCTGTGCCAGAGGCAGTTTGTTATTGTTGAACATAGAACCGGAGGTATCTACGAGGAATACTATATTGCTTCCGTTTTCGGGCTTGATATCCTCTGCACGGATACCTACGCGGAGGAGCATCGTATCTTCATTCCAGGGGCAGTCGGTGAGAGAGGTAACTACGCCGAATTTCTCACCTTCCTCCGGAAGGGCGTAATCATAATTGAAATAGTTGATCATCTCTTCTACGCGGAGCGCGTTATCGGTTATGCCGTGTCCGTCATTCTCAAATACCCTGCGGCGGAAGTTTGAATAGCTTGCGGTATCGACATCTGCACCGAAGGTGGAGAAGGGCTGGGTTGCTACCGATACAAAGCCGGATTCGTTGATGTTCTTAAAGCTTTCGGTGTTCCAGTCAACGTCATCAACATAAGGATCGACGACCACGGCGGGAGCTACGGCTAAGCTGTCATCATAACAGTAATCTTCGGCTTCGCAGGCTCCTGCGGTTTCATAGACAACAGCGTTTGATGTCATCAGATTAAGGCTGCCCTGTCCCTTGGAACCAAAGCTATAACTATAATTATAATCATATAGTCCGTCGTAATCCTTGCCTACCTGCTTGATGCGTTTTTCAATCTCCGCATCCGAATAGAGTTTTACGTCGCCTGTTGCAGATATATGTGCCGGATCCAGGTTTCCTCTGGTGCTGATCGCAGTACTTCCGCAGCCTGCCATTGTGATACACATAAGTAACATTACAGCTATGTTTCTCTTCTTCATTTTTATATCCTCCCTGTTTTTCTCTTATTTTTCTTTGTAATCCTAAGCGAAGCGAAGGATCTTTTTCTTGTGCTTATGTTCATCATACGGATAAGCCGGAAAGTATTTATGGCGAAATCGAAAAAAATTATGAATACAATGGCAAACCCATATATTATCTGATAGAATGATAGAAACTTTTTTGTCTCGAAAGGAGCGCATATGGGGATCGAAGTAAGTACCGAAAGACCTGCGGTTATAAATGATGATAAATACCGCTATGACAGTTTTAAGGACGGTAATGTATTTGAGGGGAAGAAGACCGGACGCCTGCCGGCCATGGGCTGGAACAGCTGGAATGCTTTCGGCAGCGGCAATACCGAGGCACTTACAAAGGCGATGGCAGACAAGTTCGTGGAGCTTGGGCTGGATAAGCTGGGCTACGAATACATAGTGCTGGATGACGGCTGCTACAAGCAGGAGCGTGTGGATGGTAAGCTTTCCAATGAGGAGGTCAAATTCCCTTCGGGCTTCAGGGCACTGGCAGATTATATCCATGACAAAGGCCTTAAGTTCGGAATGTATAATGATATAGGAACAAACCTGTGTGCAGGCGCTGCCGTAGGTACTTGCGGACATGAGCTCACAGATGCGCGCTCTTATATAGACTGGGGTGTGGATTTTATAAAGGTGGATAATTGCTATTATCTCTGGGATAATGCCACCTTCTCAAATGCGGAGAATGCAAAGTATACTTACGCGCCTAATATCAAAGGTATTGAAGTGGAAGGCAACGGCCTGGCGCTAAAGCTTTCCGTGGCTTATGCAGAGCTCAGGGGGGCCGGCGCAGAGATAAAGGACGGCTGTGCCACCGGTATCGGTACCTTTGACGGCACGGGACCGCAGAACAGCCCCGTGGGAGATATGAGCGCGGAACTGGTATTTAAGGTGGAAGCTCCCGCGGATGGTGAGTACGGCCTTCAGATAAGATATGCCACAGGCAGGGAGCCGGGAACGGGCTGCTGGCTGCAGATAGCTGCCGGACCGGAGGGCGAAACAAAGATTTATTACGATGATCTGGTTCCCGAGAGCGGCGGCCCCACTGAGCTGGTCTCATCTGATCATTTCATGATCGGTTTAAAGAAAGGCGAGAATATCATAAGGCTCATGAACCACCGCCGTCAGGAGAATACTCTCTGTTCATATGCTGCACTGCTGGAAGCATTTAATGAAGTAAATAAGGATCACGGCATTCTGCTTTCCATCTGTGAATGGGGAAAGACCCAGCCTCAGAACTGGGGCTATAAGGTGGGTGATTCCTGGCGCATACTTAACGATATCACTTTCCAGGTGGGCGGTGACGGAAATCCCGGCCGCGGCGAATGGGCAAGCGATTATACGCCCGGCGTAGCTGTTCAGTATGATAAAGCAGTCATCATGGATGAATTTGCAGGACTTGATAAAGGCTGGAACGATCCCGATATGCTGATGATAGGCATGAACGGTCTGGATATGACTCAGTGCGCTACCCACTTTGCAATGTGGTGCATGATGAATTCTCCGCTGATGCTGGGCCTGGATCTGCGCCGTGTCAGCAAGGGAGATGAGATCTATAACATCATTGCCAATGAAGATCTGATCGCGCTGAATCAGGATGCACTGGGAGTCCAGGCAAAACGTGTATTTTCCACTCTGGCCAAAGAGGCACCCGATAAAGAATACATCAGGGACAATAACCGCGCGGACATACTGGCTAAGCCGCTGGCAGACGGAAGTGTAGCAGTATCATTTATAAATCTGAGCGACCATACCTGGGAGCAGGAACTGTCGGTGAGCATCGATACGATCCTTGGCTTTATCGGAAATAAGATGAAGGATAAGGAAGATTTTGCAAATGCTGCTTCCTATAAGATTAAGGATCTTTGGAGTAAGAAAGAGAGCAGCCTTGATGCTAAACAGATCAGCGTATCAGATATTCCTGCATTTGGAAATGTTACTTACAGGATAAGCCCGTATGTCGGTTAGGGAGCTGCTGGATCTGCTGGAAAAGAAGACTGCGCAGCCGGAGGTTTTCAAAGATGCTTTCAGCGAAAAGAATCTGACAGCATGCGGAATAGATATAAATGCAAAGGAACTGAGCCGGCTTGATGCGGCGATACTGCTGCATAAATATCTGCTGGAGATAGAAGGCGTTCAGGACCTTGAAGATATCAGCGGAGCGGAGGTCTTAAAAGATCTTTATGACTGTCGTAAGTGCGTCAATCATATAGCCCAGGTTTATCTGCGGGGGCTGATCGCACCCGTAAGATACCCTCTGCCGGATGGAAGGGAGATCCTTTTATTTGACGGAAAAAATCTTTATAAAGAAAGGAGCCTGTCATGCACAGATTATATGTAAAAGATGATATAACGGTCTTCTGGGATTCGGAGGTTTGCCGCCATGCAAAACAGTGCGTGGGCGGAGCACCCCAGGTATTCGATATCACAAGGCGGCCCTGGATCGATCTGAGCCGTGGTGACTCTGCGCAGATCTGGCAGGCCATAAGCAAATGCCCCACGGGTGCGTTGGGCGTTACTTATAATCACGGCATAACTGTAGAGTTCGATGAAAAAGAACAGCGCAGTATAGCGACCATTAACGGCGAGGTTATCGGTGAATGTGACAGCTCCGCAGATGAAAACGGATGGGTCATCTATCATACCCACGTCCTTCCGGAATATGAAGGCAAGTCTGTGGCAAAGCGCCTTGTATACTGCATGATAGAGGCAGCAGAGCGCCGGAAGGTAAACATCACCGCTACCTGTTCCTACGCAGCCAGAATCCTGAACCGGTCCTGAAGACACGGCGACGGAATCGAGCGGTGTCTGTGATCATGTATGACTCGATGCGCCAAAAAAAAGGAAGTATGAAGAACGTCACCGCGGCATCATCTTGTGGCGCATATAGACAAATTCACCAAGATGTGGTATTATGCCGCTTGTGGCAAAGAAGGAGCGGAGCAGATCGATATGGAAATAAAAGGTTTCACATACGGTTATGACGGAAGGGACGGCGTATACCGTTCCGAAGCAGGAAGGCTCTCCCAGGAGAGACTTTTTGAGACCGGTGTCAACTGGATATGCTTGTGTTTCACGGTTGAGCAGGACGATGTCTTCAGCAGACAGATCCGTTTTCGCTTTGGCCATGACGTGAACGACCGCGACCTGATGGCAGTGATCGAAAACGCCCATAAGCACAATGTTAAGGTATGCCTTAAACCTATATTGAATTCCGGCGACGGCATCTGGCGCGCCAGGATCACCTTCCCGGATTCCGACCAGTGGGGGCGGGATAAATACTGGGACGAATGGTTTGCTTCATATACAGCGTTCATCACATATTACGCAAAGCTGGCAGAAGAGACAGGCTGCGAGATGTTCTGTATCGGCTGCGAGATGTTAGGAACCGAGCAGAAAGAGCAACATTGGCGTAAGCTTATTGCCGGAGTAAGATCCGCATACAGCGGAAAGATCGCATATAATACCAACCACGGCCACGAGCTGGAGATGAAGTGGTTTGACGCCGTGGATTACGTGGGCACCAGCGCATACTTCCCTGTCGGAGAGGAAGGAAAGACCTCTGTGGAAGATATGGCAGCGAAGTGGGCAAAGATAAAGGACGAGATGAAGAAGGTGCATGAAGCCTTTAACAAGCCCGTTGTCTTTATCGAGATAGGATGCCGCAGCGCACACGGCTGTTCGGCAATGCCCTGGGATTTTGAACATCAGGATCTGCCTCATGATGAGGAGGAGCAGGCAAACTTTTACGAGTCCTGCTTACAGACCTTCTTTGATGAACCCTGGTTCGCCGGTTGTTTCTGGTGGGACTGGGGCAGCACAATATATGACACGGTGGAAGAGGCTGCTAAGGAAAACGGCTTCAATGTACATCTTAAGAAAGCGGAGCAGGTTCTTAAAAAATGGTACGCAAATACCTGATAAAAACAATGGCCCTGTTGTCTGTAACAGGGCTTTTATGTGGCTGCGGAAAGAAGGAGCCGGCACCGGAGCCGGTACCTGTTGTTATTAAGCTGACTCCGCAGGAGGGCGTATACGGTTTTGACGAGGTCAGAGCCGGTGAGATACGTCATGTGGGACCTACGGCAACACCTACCCCCACGCCTACTCCTGCACCGGCGCCGCAGAATACTTCTGCCGGAAACGGCGGTACAGCGGCAAAGCCTGTTGATACCGTGCCTGCCGGCGGCGCAACCTGCTACGATATCTCGGAGCTTGAGAGCAGGGTTTATTCTGCAGACCAGGAAGCGCAGATAGCTGAGTTTTACCGTAATACGGTATTTACCGGCGATTCCGTGCTGCTGGGTTTTAAGAATTATTGTGCAAAGAGCAGCGATCCCCTGCTTAAGAATCTGAAATTCCTTGCATCCGGGTCATATTCGCTGCATAATGCGTTCTGGGAAGTGAGCGATAAGAGCATACATCCTCTCTATCAGGGACAGCAGTATCCCCTGTGGGAGTCCATACCCATGATGGGCGTGGAGAGGGCCTTTTTGTTCTTTGGTATAAATGATGTGTCATTCGGCGTGGATGAATCCCTTGCCCTGTATCCGCAGCTGATCGAAAGGATCACTTCGGCAGCGCCGGGACTGGATGTCACGATACTCAGTGCAACCTATACCTTAAAAGATAAAGGAAAGGGAAGCCTTAACAATAATAATCTGGCGGCATTTAATGCCGGAAATACGAAGATGGCTGCAGAGAAAGGCTGGGGCTTCATAGACCTGGCGACTGTCCTCTCCGACGGACAGGGTAATCTTGCAGAGAAGTACTGCAGTGACGGAGAACTGCATGAAAATGAGCTGGCCTACAGAGTCTGGGTCATGATGCTCAAAGCCTATGCCGCAGAACGGCTGGGATTCTGACTGTTTAAAGAAAATAACAATGTCATCCTGAGGAGCGATAGCGACGAAGGATCTTGATAGAAGGAGTTTATAATGAAAAAGAAAATCATTTGTATTATATTAACCGCAACTCTGGCACTTAGTGCCTGCACAAAGGATAACGGCGGAAGCGATCCCGCACCGCAGCCTACTGCAGCTTCAACAACCGATAACGGAAACCAGAGCGGAGAGGTATCGGGAACAGTGACAGCAGTGCAGGCCAAGCTTCCTAAGGATATTTATGCACAGATCAGCAGCTCATTTACCCTGCCCGAACTGTATCAGGGTGATGATGACTGGATCTTAAACAACTATGGTCTGGATGCCTCAAAGCTGGAGGACTATGTCTGTGCAGAAGGCGATGAGCTTCATGCAGACCGTATATTTATCATAAAGACAAAAGACAGCGCTGATGTGGCTGATGTTGTAAGCAAGCTTAACGCAGTTTACGGCCAGCTTTCATCACCTGAGATGCTTGATTACATGCCTGAACAGGCAGATACTATAAAGGCCGGCAGGGTAGTGAGCAGCGGTAACTATGCTTATCTGCTTATCTCACCCGACGCAGACGGCATCGAGGCGATCATAAAGGAAGGTATCGCCGCTAACTGATAAAATGGTATTTTCAAGTACAGCATTTATATTTTTCTTTTTGCCCGTATTTTTGGTATTGTACTATGTTTTTCCGGGCAGGGCTAAGAATGTGGTCCTGCTCCTTTTCAGTTTGCTCTTTTATGCCTGGGGCGAGCCGGTATATATACTCCTGATGCTCATATCTTCATTAGTAGATTATACCGACGGACGTCTTCAGGAACGTTTCAAGGATTCCAAGCCTAAAAAACGATTATGTCTGGCTATAGCCCTTATCATTAATCTGGGGCTTTTAGCCTTCTTTAAATATGCGGATTTTGCCGTGGGGATATTCAAGAGCCTGACAGGATCAAATGCAGCCCTGCCCGGTATAGCCCTGCCCATAGGTATCAGCTTTTATACATTCCAGACTGTCAGCTATTCCATAGATGTATATAAGGGACGTATCAAGGCGGAGAAGAATTATTTCGACTATCTGACTTATGTCTGTATGTTCCCCCAGCTGATAGCGGGCCCCATCGTGCGTTTTACCTCCGTACAGGAGGAGCTTAAGACACGTAAGGTAGATGAGCCCGGTTTTGTGAACGGCTTCTACCGCTTTATGCTTGGTCTTTTCAGAAAGCTTCTGATAGCAGACCAGTGCGGCGCTCTCTGGGAGGCTATACGTACGGCAGAGGGGATATCCGCGGTCACCGCATGGCTGGGAATCCTGGCATTCACGCTGCAGTTATATTTTGACTTCAGCGCCTACAGTGATATGGCTATCGGACTGGGAGAGATGCTGGGCTTTCACTTCCCGGAGAATTTCAACTATCCCCTGGCAGCCACATCCATCACCGACTTCTGGCGCAGATGGCACATATCTTTGTCAAGCTGGTTCCGTGATTATGTTTATATCCCGCTGGGCGGCAACAGGGTAAGCGTACCCAAGCACCTGCGCAATATGTTTATCGTGTGGTTCCTCACCGGACTCTGGCACGGGGCTTCCTGGAACTTCGTCCTGTGGGGACTTTATCACGGAATCCTTCTTACATTGGAGAAATACGTCTGGGGCAAGGGGCTGCAAAAGCTTCCCAAACTCCTTCAGCATCTGTATGCGATAGTGATAGTAGTGGTAGGCTTCGGTATCTTCACCTTTGATGACTTAGGCGAACTTGCCGCGTATTTCCCGCAGCTGGTATGCGCAAAGCACAATGCCTTTGCGGGGGCAGAATTCCTCTGGTACGCCGGCAACTATGCACCTTTCCTGCTGGCAGCGATAATACTGGCCTTCCCGGTATATCCTGCCATTAAGAAGAAACTTGAGGAATCGCATAACAGTTACCGCCGCCGTCTTATAGGGATCTGCGCGACTCTTGTGATGGTGGCGCTGTTCATGCTGAGCGTAGCCTGCATGGTACGTGACTCCTACAGCCCGTTCCTGTATTTCAGGTTCTGACGCAGAGAGCCGGTTTATGAATATAGTGTTTTGTCAGCATGCTCAATATGCAGGCAGGGCACCGGTGCCTCTGCCTGCATATTAGCGCATTGCTTAACAAATACACATGATAACCGGCTCTTGCTATGGTGATATGTTTATGAAAAATGAAAATTTAGACAAACGAATATCCGTCTACTTGATTTCAGTTTTGCTGCTTATCTTCAGCATAGCTTTCTTCCTCACGCCCAAGGCGGAGTTTTCGGAGAGTGAGAACAGGACCCTTGCCAAGTGGCCGGAGCTGAGCCTTAAGAATATAAGCAGCGGCAGATACACCGATGGTGTAAAGAATTATCTTTCCGATCATTTTCCCATGAGGGATGAACTTCTCAAACTTATCAATTCCACGGAGCGTGTCAGCGGAAGAAAAGAGATAAGCGGAGTGTATCTCTGCGAAGATAGGCTCATCAATGCATATGAGGAACCTGTTAATGTGGAGAAGGATATCACCCAGTTTACCAAGCTGGCAGATAATGTGGAAAGCGCAAGGGTAAGCCTTATGATCGTGCCTACAGCAACGAGCATATACTGGGAAATGCTGCCGGATGGATCACCTGAAAAGGAAGCGGAAATACTGCTGCGCCGTGACTCTGTTTGGACGACAGCTAAAGTGAAAACCGTTGAAAATGATACGATAATAAAAATACTTAATGCCATGCCGGAGAAGGTCAACAATATATATCCCCTGCCGGAGCTGGCAAATGAGGCTCTTAAAACCGATAAGGAACTCTATTATCGCACCGACCACCACTGGACAACCTATGGTGCCTATATCGGCTACACTGATATTTGCGTGGGATTGGATCTGGAGCCTACACCCTTGGAGGAGTTTGACCAAACCGTCGTGACCACGGACTTTTACGGCAGCATCTATTCAAAGATAAACGATGACTATGTTAAACCTGATGAGATAGTATCCTATACTTATCCGAGTTGGGATCTTAAGGTGGAATATGCCGACAGTGGTCTGATAACCGACACACCATATGATCCGCAGTATCTTGATAAGCGCGATAAGTATTCCTATTTCTTAAGCAACCAGCACGGGCTTATCACCATCACAAATGAAGCAATACCGGAGGAGGCCGGGGCAATGGCGCTGGTCAAGGACAGCTATGCAAACTGCCTGGTGCCCTTCCTATTAAATCACTATCGTACGTTGTACATCTTTGATACCCGCTATCACAAGGGCGGCGTTTCAAAGTTCATCAACAGCCATGAGGATATTAAGGAAGTGCTTATACTGTACAACACCGGCACTCTGGATAAGGATACAGGTATCGGCGGCATATATTGATTATGAGGATTACGGATTGGAATGCGCCGCATACCATTCCAAAAGTGCATCGGAGTATCTTTTTGCACTCAGATCGCCTAAATGGATACCGTCACTGACTGTATAATCGGACCAGTCGACAGTGAACCATTCGTATTCATCCTTAGGGAAATACGCCAAAGCGGTTTCCCTTACCTGTCTTGTCTGCGGCAGATCGTAGAGCGATATGTCATTGGGGGGCTCCATTAAGATCACTCTTACTCCGTTTTGATTTAAAATGCTGCAGTAATCTGCGGCCTCTTTTAAATAATTATTCAGTGTATCCTGATCGGTCTCTGACGATCTGACATTTGCCCAGAAATCCACTTTTTCCTTTATGGTAGGAAAATCATAGAGAGCATTTTCTTTATTGCAATAATACAGCTTTTTTACAATACTGTAAAAGAGTTGATCGGGGCGGTTCTCTATTCTGTTGATCCATATGTTGCCTGCTCCGGACGCCTTGTACAGCAGATCGTCATCGGTACCGTTACATACAGAGATGTTCATCTCCACAAATACGGCATCGGGATAGAAGCCTGTGAGCTTGCCTTTTTCGACGATCAGTTTAAGCCCTGTAAGGCTGCATCCACCATAAAATGCAAGATTATAGCATGAAGGATCTGCAAACGGCAGTGTTGCGGACATTGAGGATCCGACGATCAGCAGACGGTGATCATCATTATGTGACATATAAGTTTGTGCTTTAAGGATATTGGTACTGTACATATCGGGGGCGTCATCGCTCTTTGGCGCGATCAGCAATAAAAGGACATACAGCAAGGCTACGGCTGCAGACCACAGAGCGAGTCTGATACAGAATATTGCTTTATTATCAGTATTGGAAGTAGATGAAGGCATCACTTGTCCCCCTGTTGAGCAGTAAAAACAGGATCATCACAGCGTACAGAGGAAACCTTAAGTTAATGTTCCGCGTACGCGTAAGATGTTCTTTCAGTATATAAAACAGATGCAACAGAAATACCGGTAGCATATAAAAGCATAACATCAGTATCTCTCTGGAATCGAAAGAAAGGATGCTGTTCCAGCCGGTGAACATCTGGTAGGTAATGGCCATAACGGCGTTAAGATTCTTCATTTTAAAGAACAGCCAAAGCCAGGATACGATAGTGAAGGTCATAATTATCTTTAAAAACCTGATGGGAGCCGGGAACTTTTTCTTTGAAGGGAATAGGTGCATCATAAGCTTTTCAAAGACGAGCAGCAGGCCGTGAAGTGCGCCCCAAAGGAGATATTTTGACTCCGAACCGTGCCATATACCACCTATGAGCATTACGGTCATTAGGTTCAGATAAGTACGTACCCTTCCTTTCCTGTTGCCGCCTAGAGGGATGTAGATATATTCCTTCAGCCAGGCTGAAAGGGACATATGCCATCTCCTCCAGAACTCCGTGAGGCTTTGTGAGATATAGGGAAAATTGAAATTTTGCGGCAGTTTTATGCCCAAAAGGACGCCAAGTCCTATGGCTATATATGAATATCCGGCAAAATCGGAAAATATCTGACAGGAATATCCGAACATCTGACTTAGTATCCTTACAGGGCTTCCTCCGGAAAAATCAGTCTCTGTAAGGTAAGTTGTATAATTCTGTATATTGTCGGCTATCGATACCTTAAAGAAATATCCGGTGAGCAGATATTCAAATGTTTTGCGAAGATCGGCATCTTTGAAATAATGCCTGCATATTTGCGGCCGGAAGTCCTTAAAGCTGGTTATGGGACCGGATACCGAATTGGGGAAGAACGTCATATAGCAGAGGATGTCGGTGAAGCTTACCGGAGTACCTGCGATATCGAAGTCGTTTTTTTGGGAATTCGCAAGCAGGCTGATGGCGTGGAAAATGTAAAATGATATGCCTAACGGCAGAGGTATGGACAGAAAAAGCTCTGAGATGCTGCCATTCCCAAACAGGGTGGAGGCAGCAAGACCGCAATACTTAAAGAAAAACAGTATGAGGACATTAACAGAGATACCGGATATCGTCAGGAAACATGCACGTGAAGTATGCCCTTTCCGAAAACATGACCGTGAAGAAAAGAAAAATGCTTCATTGATCAGTATCACAACGATCAGACAAAGGGCGTGTGCCGGGTGGTTATAAGCATAAAAAAACAGACCGGATATGATAAGGATCACTGTCTGCGTCCCCGGATGCTTTATAAAGCAGGGCAGCAGATAGTATGCCAAAGTAACGCATATTATAAAGATTATAAATGAAAGAGTATTAAATAACATGGTCTTGTATGTAATCTCTCTGATAGATGTTCTTATATATTATATAAATTAATACGATTATTTCAATAATTGAAATGAAGATGTTTTTGGGGGGAGGAAAATTCGGGTTGATTTTCCTGCTCTTTTGTAATAAAATAGGTGCTTAAGGTGTGCGCTGGGGTGGTGCATAAACGTAATCCATATAAGTAAGGAGACATGAGAGATGAGTAAGAGTTTTGACGATCTGTTATCAAAAGTATCAAGCGTATCAAGAAAGAAGGTCTCTGTGGCAGTTGCACAGGACGGCCCTGTTCTTGAAGCAGTTGAGGAAGCAAGAGTTCGCGGAATAGCTGATGCTATCCTGGTAGGCGATAAGGATAAGATGGAGCCCATCGCAAAGGAGCTGGGTATAGATCTTGGCAATTTTGAAGTGGTTGATGTAAAGGACGACATCGAGGCTGCTACCAAGGCTGTTGAGCTGGTACATAACGGTACCGCAGATATGTATATGAAGGGACTCATCGATACCAAGAGTTTCTTAAAGAGCGTATTAAATAAAGAAGTTGGTCTTCGTACAGATAAGGTACTCTCCCATGTATGCGTTTTCGAAATGAAGGGCAGGGAGGGACTTTTATTCTTAAGCGATGTGGCATTCATTCCTTATCCTACACTTGAGGAGAAGGCAGCCATCATCGAGAACACCGTTGACATCGCACATGCCTGCGGTCTTGAGTGCCCCAAGGTTGCTCCCGTGGCAGCAGTTGAGGTTGTTAACCCCAAGATGCCCGCTACCGTTGAGGCAGACGAGCTCACAAAGATGAACGAAGAAGGAAAGATCACCGGCTGCATCGTTGACGGTCCTCTTTCACTTGATATTGCTATCGATAAGGAAGCTGCAACCCACAAGGGCGCTTCAGGCAGAAAGATCGCCGGCGATGCAGATGTTATCCTTTTCCCGGATATCCATGCCGGAAACCTTGTTTACAAGGCTCTTACTCATTTGGTAGATTGCAAGAACGGTAACATCTTAACAGGTACCAAGGCACCCGTTATCTTAACTTCACGTTCCGATTCAAAGGAAGTAAAGATCAACTCCCTTGTACTGGGAGCTATAGTTGCAGAGCATCTTAAGAATGCCTGAAAGGAGATAAAAATGGCTAAGAAGTTACTTATCATCAATCCCGGTTCAACCTCCACCAAGATAGGTGTATTTGAGGATGAAACACTTTTATTTGAAGAGACTCTGCGTCACTCCACAGAGGAGATCTCGCAGTTCCCTACTATAGTGGATCAGAAGGATTTCCGTAAGAAGATCATCATGGACTTCCTTGCATCCAAGGGCGTAGATATAAAGGAACTGGCAGCAGTAGTAGGCCGCGGCGGTATGTTAAAGCCCATCCCCGGCGGTACCTATCCCGTATCCGATGAACTGCTTCATGATCTGGTTATCGGAAAGCAGGGACAGCATGCTTCCAATCTGGGCGGTATCCTGGCAAGAGAGATAGCAGACAGCGTAGGCATCCCTTCATTTATAGTGGATCCCGTGGTAGTTGATGAGCTTCAGCCTCTTGCAAGATATTCCGGAAGTCCCGAGCTGCCCCGTACCAGCGTGTTCCATGCGCTGAATCAGAAGGCAGTTGCAAAGCGCTATGCAAAGGAGACCGGCAAGCCTTATGACCAGCTGCGTCTCATCGTTGTACACATGGGCGGCGGCGTATCTGTAGGCGCTCACTTAAACGGCCGTATCGTTGACGTTTTCAACGCTCTTGACGGTGACGGAGCATTCTCTCCCGAGCGTTCCGGTGCAGTTCCCGCAGGCGCACTTGTAAAACTTTGTTTCTCCGGCAAATATGATGAGAAGACCATCTATAAGATGCTGGTAGGCAACGGCGGTTTCAATGCATATCTGGGAACCAATGATGCGCGTGATGTTGAGAAGATGATCGAGCAGGGCGATGCAAAGGCAAAGGAAGTATATGATGCTTTCATCTATCAGATCTGCAAGAATATCGGCTCACAGGCAGCAGTACTCGAAGGTAAGGTTGACCAGATCATCTTTACCGGCGGTATCGCTTATTCAAAATATGTAATAGACGCTTTTAAGGAGAAGGTT
>JAEEGL014080312.1_pt1 | contig 14615 bp, 9 predicted proteins | sample 9134231 | NCBI WGS metagenome assembly JAEEGL01 (sample SAMN16246548, study PRJNA631951) | gut metagenome | biome: gut microbiome; feature: rumen; material: fiber-attached | host: Bos | place: Iran: Karaj | collected 2018-10 | reverse complement strand
TTGTCTTTGTGGGCAAGTCAAACATTGCAATTAGCCACATTATTTTATATGCATTAAGACGGACTTCACTCATTTTAGCATGGGTAATGAGAGTGTCTTTTGCTCTCCTGCATAACATTTAGCTAAAGATGCCATTGTTATTGACAATCCAATTTGCAACGGACGTGTTACCTGGGGAAAATACGTGTCACAAGACAGAATACCAAGAAGTTCTCCTTTGTTTTCTTTGGTTAGTTCAAGCCTTCCCTCTTCACACAAATGATACACTATCTCATCTACAAAAGGACGGTATGGTTCCATAAGGTCGTCAGCCAAAGGAAAGGCATTACTTCTGTTATGATGAAATATTCCCAAAGATGGGGTTAGCCCTGCGGAAACCAAAGCTCTGGCGGTTGCTGCACGTAATATTGTATAACCGTAATTCAACAAAGAATTGATTCCGGGTTTTTCCCGATCTCTTACAAAGTCATCTCCGTACAAAGCTCCCCAATATATACGTGCGGCGATACCTTCCCTATTATCACAATCTCCACTCTTCACATTCATATAATGAGGTTTTAGGATATCCCCCTTTTTATGAATCATCTCAAGTAAAGCGGCCTGATTCTTTATCTTTGATTCTATTATCTGCTTCCACAGTTGTTTACGAAGAACCTCTCCTACCTCAACTTGGTTGCGCAGGAATTCTCCCTGAAGATTATGTCCGTCCATATTCTGGAGCATCGCATGGGGCAATCCCTTCCTGTCACATAGAACAACAGCTACGCCGGCATCTACCAGTTCGTTTAATAATGGAAGAGTAATAGAAATCATCTGATTCTCTATTATTACCATACCAACATCCTCTATTGGAACTGTTCGGGTTTCTGTAGGCACTTCCTTAAAAGAAATCACAATTTGTAAATTCTTCAGGGAGAGTTGAAGGGGCGTTGTGAAGACTAAAGTACGTTTCAACATATCAATGTTTTAATTTTATTTCACCGGTTGGAGTAATATGAAAATCAACACCTTCAACTAATGCATGGAAATCCGATAAAGAAAGCATAATTTCTGACCTGTATTGTTCACCTACTTTGTATGCACCTGATTTGCGTTCTTTCTTCAATGTTGTAGCATCTCTTGCATCTTGATTATAACGTAATACTAACCTGCCATCACTTCGCATCACGGCAACAAAATATAACCTCTTAGCAATGTCTTTTTTATCTAATAGATTAATTTCTTCTTCATCATTCTGCAGAAGTATTATCTGAGTACCGGTACGTACCGAGCATCTATATTTAAGTTCATTCTTTTCTTCCGGAGCAATTGGGTATTGTGTTACCAAGTCGGCACTTTCTTTAAAGTAGGCGGCGGCATCTATCATACTTACAATCTCATATGTTCTTTTTACTTTCCCTTTTACTTCTCCTTCATAAATTGCCATACAATAGTTTCCATCGTTAGTAACCCAATATGGTTGCTTATAATCTTTTGGACTTAAGTCTCTATGAGAACGAATCTTGGGGGGTCTAGTAACAGAAGGTGCATAGCATCTTACCTTTTTTATAAGCACACCTTTCTCTTTATTCATGTAAATAGGCTCAGCCATAGCCTTCTTGAAATCCTTACCCTCTACGGCACTAAGTATAGTCTGCCGAACGGCATCATCAACAATATTATTCAAGTCTTTAATACTGGTAAAAGATGATAAAGGTTTGCGTACAACGTATCTGATGGCACCGTCTTTTTCAATAGCTCCATAATAAGTATCCATATGCAAACTCCCCCTTGCACAATCACCCTTTGCCACCACCTTCTTGCCATGCTTGGTCACTATGACGCGAGAGGCTTTCTTTGGCATGTTATCTGGTGTGTCGTGAACAACAAGTAGCTCCTCCGTAATCTGTTTCAAGTCTTGTGTAAAGGTGGGCCAAGGCTTATCAAATTCTGGCTTTTCACCTTCACCTTCCCAATAATTAAACATCTTACGGTGATATTCACCCATTTTATTGAATTCATTTTTGCCTATACAAGCAATAACAATAGCATCTATACAATGGTGTGTATGACTATCTCTTGATTTCTTCTCATATTCTTCCTGAATACCCCACATCTTTCGGAATTCATCCGTAATAGTTCCTTTGATACTATAAACTTGCCGATGTTCAGGATGAAGTACATCATGGAAATAGCTCTTCAGGTAAAGTGCTGCATACTTGGATACCAGGCCTATACCTGCTCCTTGGCGTCGTGCAAACCCCTCGGGAACTTCTGTCATAGTAAATCTGTTGTATTTCCCTTTCCAATATTTAAGTTCAAGTTTTAGCTTATTCTTTTTCCGAATTCGAGCATCTTTTGTTGTTTTGTCCCAAACGTACCTTGTCTTAATCTGGTCTATCTGTTTGGTCAGGTCTTCTATCTTTTCCTTCCATGATTCTATACGTATCATAATAGAATCATAATCTGCTAATTGTGACGGCAACTTCGCTTTCTTTATATCCCTATTATAACGGTTGTCACACAACGTCATATTTTCTTGAGTGCTATCACCGCCAACACTTTGGGGAACAGTGTGCTCTATATCAAATTTAGGAGCCGCTCCAATAAAATCAGCAATACCTATGGACTTACCTGTATATAGGCAAATTTCATTCTGTTCACGCCATAACTGGAACTTAAGAATATCTGTATCTGTCGGTTCTATATCCGCACCCGTCTCAGCCTTGTAAAGTGTACGGATTTCATCTGCGTACTCTTTATGTTTCTTGTCTTTTTCACGTTGCATATCGTTGATAGCTGCACGCATATTGGCATTGTTTAGTTCACGAGCATACTCCACATGCACTTCTGTATCCGGACCAATCTTTCCTTCTTTTATTAAGGTATTCACAACCTTTCTAACCTCATGCAAAGAACGCATTGCCATGGGGTTCCTAACGGCATTAGTTCGCGGGCTACCCAACAAAACAACTCCATCAGCATTAGGTTTAGCATCCGGATAGGTTTCTATCATAGAAGGATGATACATCTCTTCAAGCTTATCCTCAGATATTCCATACTCCTTGACAAGCAAGTCTTTTATACAGAAATCCATTGTCTGACGAAGTTCTTTTTCATTCCCATTCGGAGTTTCAGACATTTTGCACACTTCATCTATAATATGATTACGCTGCGCTGCGTCATTCCATATAGCGGGACCCACAATTTTAGGAACATTAGCCATAAACACTGCATGACTGTAAATCATCCCCATCCGTAAAAAGGGCAAGATATTTCTTATAGCCTTCAAAGAAAGAGCTGCATAATCCCTACTTAACCGTATTTTTGAGAATGTCTCAGCTTGCTCCTCATCCAACTGGAGATACCTTGCGCCGAATTCCTTAACTTTTTCTTTGCTGTTAAATGAAAAGAGAACATTCCACACATCATTTACCATTTCATCATCACTTTTCAGGCTACCATCTTTCTTGGTATTTCGAGTATATGTTTCAGCAATGTTCTGTTTCCATTCTTCGCCAAAAATCTCACGCAACTGAGCTATAGTAGGACATCCTGATACTCCCTGAGTCATTCGATAGTTAAACTTGTAGGGCAAATCTAATCGTGTATCACCTTTCCACTGGTAATGCTTAGCTCCCGCAATCTTTTTGGCAACTTCTTCAAAATCAAAGTTGGACTTAGTTTTTCTATAGAATAAAGGTTCTATCTTCTTTACCTCTTCTTCATTAAGAGGCCGATACCCATTAACATCCCACGGTCCCTGCACCCTTATTGTATTCAGAAAAGCAAGCAATCGATACTCTTCATACAAAGGATGTGAATCGCTACAACGAGGTTTGCCTTTTTCGAATGTGCATTTTCCAACATTCTGGCGCTGACTTTTAAGCGGACGCTGGAAGTACAATGCCCGTTTCAACTCATCAACCATTTCTGCAGGAAGCATCTGCTTTTCACATATAGCAAAAAACTCTTTTTGATAATGTTGCTCGCGGTCAGTATAACGTGTCCGAATCCTTTCTGTATTTCCTTTCTCCTTATATATTTTATAGAAGTATTCGCCCAAGTAAGTGCATCCGTTAGCTTCCATTTCTTTATTTAGGTCGGCTATCCCATTTTTGACTGCACCGTTTTCCTGTTCTTCTGTTGTATCTAATCTGTTACTCAAGAAGCCCCTTCGTTGAGCCATATGATAAATTGCCCGCCCCAGAGTATACCTATCTTCTTGAATGTCAAAGTTAAGCTTTTGATTGATACATACATATCTGCTATGGTATGGATTTACATCATCATTATCAGATGTACGCTGCCATTGCATAAATTCATCTTTCTTTGGATAAATTTTGCGCATTTTCCATAACTCAAGATCCTCGCTTGTAAGTGCTGGGCATAGGTTATATTTAATCAAGACCTTTAGCACTTCTATTTTGCGTAGTCTTCTGCGGAAGTACTGTCTCCGTAATGCTCTATGCCCAGTTCGTTCTGCAGCTTTACTTGATTCTATCCCCTTTTCTATCTTAACCCCCTCTTGGAATATTATAACACCTTTATCAATCAGGGTATATTGTCCGTTCTCTTCGTGGTCTACAATCGCCCATCCTAAGCTATTTGTGCCAGTATCAAGACCCAAAATGCGTTTTTTCTCCATTTTTATACTGTTTTATTTGTTAGTTTCAATCAAAAAACATACTTTTGCAGCAGAAAAAGATATTCATCATCTTATCACAATAAGGCTATATGCCGAAGGATGAATTCCTATTGCCTCTCTTCGGAGAGGCTTTTTCTTTTCCATCATCTATAATCTTCACCTCTCTCCCCCATTTCCGCAACTCGGCCAGGAAGTCTGGGGATGGAGAAATATGGTAATGAAATATGATTCGGCCATTCTTCCCTTCCCTGAATGAATCTTCTCTCTGGCTATGATGCAAAGGAAGTGTACGCAGGTAGGGGGCAACCTTGTTAGTACAACTGATGCTAATGTCTCTGACGGGATACTTGTCAAACTCGCGCCAAATACCAAAGCAGTCACGAAAGTATGTAGTGGCATCAAAATCCGGATTGGGAACGAACGTTTCTTGCATAAGATGCAGGGATAGCACCCTGTCTAAAGCAAAACATTGTAATGAATCCTTGTGTTCACTCCCTTGCTTGACAGCAAACAGATACCAACGTCCCTTGTCTGCTTTCAGGCAATAGGGATGAATGACGGCATTGTACGGTGTATCATCAGTAAACTTCTGATAGATAATGCTCAGTTTCTGGTTATTGCGTAATGCCTGTCCTATCTGTTGCAGATAGCGTGAACCGGTTTCTATCCTTTCTGGTTGGATAAGATCACCCAGTTCCTTGTATTCCTGTAGGAAGGTATAATTCTGTATGCTGGTTAGTAAGTCATTGGCAAGTGAATCCAATGCCAGGGCTTTTGGATTCATAATCTGATAATGCATTCTGTCAGGTGACTCTATCTCAATGCCAAGAAATGTTTTGATATTCTGCCTGTGAGTAGTTAGCATTGCCCGTGAAAGGCTACCAGTATGGCTGGGTAGTGCATTCCACTTGTTACGCAGCTCCTCTAACGTAGGACCTGGAGGAGGTGTTATCTGAAGCTGTTCTATAAGCCAGATGTCAAATTTGAGTTGGACAAGAGATAATGCATTATTCATGGATACCAATTATTAATAAAATGAATTTCTGAGTGCTAAGATACAAAAAATACATATATCACCATAAGATTTACAGAGAAAAAAATATAAGTTGTATTTTATAGGCATACAACCTATCAAAAAAAGTATCTCATTCGCCCGAAACTCCTACTTAACAGTTTGTGAGGGCTGAAGAGAGAAGGCCAAAAACATTCCGCACGAAGGGGTCTTTAGAGGCAAGCTGCTTCTTGGAGGAAAAGCTGAAGGTATGTCTGAGCGATAGCGAGTTTACCTTCGGCCTGACAAGAAGTAGCCTGCCGGCCCCTGAGCCAGGACGTTTTTGGCTTCTCTCTTCAGCTCGCCCTGCTTACGCATGTTTAATTCCGATAGTTTGAAGCCTGCAAACTGGGAGAATTCAGGCTTCAAACTCCCTGAATTAAGCCTGAATTCTTTTTGGCTCTTATTGCCAAAGTGGTTCATTCTCCCAACCACGGGGAAAGCCCATGGCGGCAGTATCTATGTTTGGATATTCGGCAAGCAAAGTGTCAAGGTTAGGTCTTGGAGGCTATGCTTCCGAAACTTAAATTATTTAAGTTGTTTTTCAGGAAAAAGTACTATATTTGCACTCAGACAACAATGAACAATTATGAGACATTCACTTCTTATCATGGCTTGCCTGTTTATAGCAAGCTTCTGCAATGCCCGTACAGAGCAAGTGATAATCCAGGGTGACCACGGCAAACTGGTGGCTGATTTACAGACGCCTGACGTGATGCCTAAGAACTGCCCTATAGTGATGCTCTGCCACGGATTCACCGCCAACCGGAACAATGGACTGCTATGCGGTATTGCCGACGAACTGGAGAAACAGGGTATTGCCAGCATCCGCTTTGACTTCAACGGCCATGGTGAGAGTGAAGGAGACTTCCAGCAGATGACTGTGCCCAACGAAATAGAGGATGCCATGCACGTCTATAACTGGGTAAAAGCGGACGGCAGATTCGGGAAGATTGGCATAGCCGGACATTCTCAGGGCGGCGTGGTCACCTCTATGCTGGCCGGGAAGTTAGGCAAAAAGGCTTTCAGGGGCGGCGTAGTGCTGTTGGCTCCTGCCGGTGTTATACGCGACGATGCCATACGTGGAGCGTTTGCGGGCACGTCCTTTGACGGTGCTGACCCACTGGACCCTCCCGAATATGTAGAGGTATGGGGCCATCATCTGGGGCGCGAATACATTACAAGTGCTTTCTGGCTGCCCATCTATGAGACGGCTGCCGGCTATAAAGGACCTGCCTGTATCATACACGGGACGGCCGACCGACTGGTACCTTACACATACGGCCTGCGTTTTCATCAGTTATGGAAGAAGAGTGAATGGCACTTGCTGGACCGATACGACCACGGCTTCGGACCTAATCCCGAAGGAGCTGTAAAGCTGGCCGCTACATTCTTCTGCAAGGAACTAAAATAACGGAGAAAGAGGAAGTCTCAAGTCTCAGGGGGTAAGGTAATGGGGAAGAGAGGACTGTCAGTATGGTCCTGGTAAATCTTCCTGACAAGCTTGCGCACAAGGGCAGGATGCTTGGCGGAGAGGTCATGGTCCTCATGCGGATCTTTTCGCAGGTTGTACAAGGCGGACTTTCCGTTATGTACAACCAGTTTCCAGTCGCCCTGGCGGAGGCCTATCATATCCGTCTCGTGAAACTCCCAATACAGATGGTCGTGCTTATGCTGCCTACCCTTACCGGTTAAGGTGGGCTTGATGCTTATTCCGTCTGAAGAGTTGACAGTTGACAGGTGACAGTTGACAGTTGAGAGGTGAGAGGTGACAGGTGAGATTCCGGCTATATCGCAGAAGGAGGGAAGGAGATCGTAGAAGGCAAAGGGGAAATCACTCTCGGTACCGGGCTTTACATGGCCTGGCCAACGGACGATAAAGGGAATGCGGATACCACCCTCATGAGTACTGCGCTTGAGTCCGCGGAACTTTCCGTCATGATTGAAGTAGGCGGGGTCTGCCCCACCCTCTTCATGAGGGCCGTTATCACTGGTGAAAATCAGTACGGTATTATCAGCCAGGCCCTGTTCGTCCAGAACTCGCATAATCTCACCTACCTGCGCATCCAGGCGGGTAATCATAGCGGCAAACTGGGCATGCGCCTCGGGCGTAGGGTTATAGCGCGACGGATTATCGCCCCGGTATTCACGCTCGGGCAACAACTTGCCACGGAATGACTGTAGCAGGGAATCGTCAGGCTGACGTAACTCGGCATGAGGCAGGGTGTAGGTAAAGATGCCCAGGAAGGGCTCGTCCTGCCTCTGCCGCCGCAGCCATGCCAGGGCACGCTGATGAATCAGGTCGGAACTGTACTGCCGTCGGTTGTTATAGTCCGGTCCGTACATAGCATGCTGGATATTCTGCCGCAGCACCTCACGTACTACGCAGGTATCACCCAAAGCGGTGCTGTAACGATTCAGGAAATTAGGGAAGTACAGATGTGCCTGAAACTGGCAGATGTAGCCGTAGAACTCCTCCACGCCACGTTTGTCAGGTGTTGAGACACTGCCCTCATAACCGCCGGCCCACTTGCCGAACATACCTGTATGATAGCCGGCTGCCCGGAAGTATTCCGGCAGGATGGGAACGGCAGGGTCATAGGGTTCCTGCCCCACTACGGCATAGTCAGGGTTCTGGCCGTACTGTACGCGTCCGCTCCAGTATTCCTTATTGCCGCGCACATGAGTATGCCCCGTATGCTGGCCGGTCATCAGGCAGGCTCGCGAGGGGGCAGAAACAGGACTCCCCGCATAAGCCGACGTCATACGCATCCCTTGAGATGCCAGCCGGTCTATGTTGGGAGTTCTGAAATGCCGCTGACCATAACATGACAGGTCAGCATACCCCATATCATCACACATAATGTACAGGATGTTGGGGTATCTTCCCTTTGGCTGTGCCATAGCAGGTACAGCCAGAAGGGGGAAGAAAAATGTCAGAGACTTAGAAATAGTATCCAAGACCAATCTTGAGTCCTACCTTTGTACCGTCTGAGAACTTATTGAGGCAAGGCTCAAAGTATATGGCAGGCTCGATGCTGACATGCTGGTTCAGATAGTAGCAGTAACCTACCTCCAGGGGAACCTGCAGGTAATCGGCGTTTCGACCGGCATGACGGTACTGCAGACCGGCACCCAGGAAGATACCGTTACACTGGAAGTAGTAACGTGCGCCGGCACCTATGGCAACTGCGTTGATGTCATTGGCGGGAGCCGGCATCCACTGGTGATTGTATTCCAGCATACAGGTTGCCATCCAGGAATCGGCAAAGAAATAACCGCCGTTAGCAGCCAGTCCCAAGCCGAACTTCTCGCCTGTGCTATATGAGATGTTCAGACCGGTAAGTGAGGCACCCACATACTTGGTTCCCTTCTCGAACTGAGCAAAGGAGCTCATGGAAACGATTGCAAAAAGCAACAGCAAAAAACTCTTTTTCATAATCATTACAAGACCTCTGTTAACTCTGCTATGAGAGAACTGCTTTAAGGTCTGCGGCAGTTTTGGTTATATTGAATTTTGTTTTTGTTCCTCCAGATAAAGAATCCGGCTGTACAGCACACCATCATCACGAAGCCTGTTATCAGACCCAGGTGATGGATTTCAGCTGCCTCCATACCTAATTTATAAAGGATCCGGCTGAATCCCTCAGGCGCGCCGATAATATAAGAGGCGCAGACCACCGTCATGAACATGGCAGGCAACAGGCAGATATAATAGGCCTTATGCTTACGGGCCAGCCAGACTGTTGCCGCCCAAAGGGTGATGCAAGCCAGCGTCTGATTGAACCATGCGAAATAACGCCAGATGACTTCAAAGTCCAGAAACATCAGGGAAGCGGCAATGGCAAAGAGGGGCAGACAGAGTGCCAGCCTGGACAGGATATTCTTCTGACTCATATGCAGGAAGTCAGCAGCTATCAGGCGGGCGCTGCGGAAGGCTGTATCGCCACTGGTAACAGGTGCGGCCACCACGCCAAGAACGGCCAGAACGGCACCTACAGTACCCATCCAGCCTACACTTACATTATTCACCACAACTGCCGGGTTACCAATCGAAGCCAGTTTCTCGTATGCCGTGGCACCGGCCTCGCCAGGCAAAGTGCTGGCAAACTTGATGGTAGCGGCAGCCCAGATAAGGGCTACAATGCCCTCGGTAATCATGGATCCGTAGAAGATGGGGCGTCCGTACTTCTCATTTGTCAGACAACGGGCCATAAGCGGGCTCTGCGTGCCATGGAATCCGCTGATGGCACCGCAGGCTATGGTTATGCACAGAATGGGGAAGATGGGCAGCCCCTTGGGATGATGGGTGACAAAAGGCTGGTCAGTAAGTTCCGGCATCCATCCTTCCCGGGTAAAGATATTCCATCCGATACCTATAGCCATTACCAGCAAGGCCAGGCCGAAGAGGGGATAAATCTTGCCGATGAGCTTGTCAATGGGCAGGAATGTGGCTATCAGGAAATAGGACAGTATAATCACTACCCAGAACCAGTTGCTCCAGAGCCAGCCCTGGTCAGGAGTCATATTGTCAAGCAAGGCGGCAGGGGTGGTGGTAAAGACGGTTCCCACCAGCACCAGCAGAATCAGGGAGCAGAGGCGCATAAGGATGCGCATGCCCATTCCCAGCTCGTCACCTATGAGCTCAGGCAGGGAGACACCGCCCTTGCGGACACTAATCATACCGCACATATAGTCATGAACAGCTCCGGCAAAGATACAGCCTAAGACTATCCAGAGATAGGCGGCAGGTCCGAAGAGGATACCCAGAATGGCTCCGAAGATGGGACCCGTTCCGGCTATATTCAGGAACTGGATAAGAAAAACACGCCAAGGCGAGAGGGGCAGGTAATCCACTCCGTCGCGCTTGGAATAGCAAGGCATGGATGATGTCTGGTCTTTGGGGCCGAAGACTTTCTCAACAACAGCTCCGTAGATCAGGTAGCCCAGAAACAGTGAAATCAAAGCAAAAGTAAAGGTTATCATTTTTTATTTATAAAAATATTTTAATTCAGAATCTAAAGCCCTCCGGCCTCACATCATCTCTCACCTGTCAACTCTCAACTCCCAACTCTCAACTGTCACCTGTCAACTCTCAACTCTCAACTCTCAACTGTCAACTGTCAACTCTCAACTCTCAACTCTCAACTCTCAACTTTTTATTATCGTACCACACAAACAGTACGGTAAAGACTGTTGTGATAACGGCGGTGAGGGCCTGGCTGGCGGCTAACGGAAGGCCGAAGCCGTTCTCCTTATCCATCAGGATGAATGCGGTGCTGACACTGAGCATGAAGACGGCTGGCAGGAAGGAGATGATCCAGCTCCAGCGGGGCAGGATGCCCTTGCCGTCAGCTCTGTGATGCAGGTAATGCGTAATGGTGAAGAAGGTGAAGGTGGCCAGTACCTGATTGAACCAGCTTACATAGAGCCACAACACCTTGAAGCTGCCGATGTTAAGCATGAGGATGGCTATCAGGAACAAGGGAGCCGACAGGAGGATGCGGCGCATAACGGTCTTCTGACCGAAGCCGCTGAAGTCAGCACATATCAGGCGGGCTGCACGGAAGGCTGAACCGCCGGTGCTCATGGGGGCTGCCACAATACCTAACACGGCCAGTACCAGGCCGGCATTGCCCAGCCAGTCATTACACATCTGTTCTACCAGAAGGCCCGGGTTCATCTTTACCGTACCGCAAGCGGTCATGGCGTTATAGAGCTTCTCATAAGGCGTAGCGCCTGCTATATCCATGGTATCCACAAACTTCATGGCGGCAGCTGCCCAGATAAGGGCCACTACGCCCTCGGTTACCATGGCTCCGTAGAAGCAGCGCAGGCCGTACTTCTCGTTCTTAATGCAACGGGCCATCATGGGGCTCTGCGTAGCATGGAATCCGCTGACCGCGCCACAGGCTATGGTAATGAACAGGCCCGGGAACAGCGGTGTATAGGGAACGGGGTAATGGTCTGTGAAGGCCTCGGTTATACCGGGGATATTACCTTCATGCGTAAAGATGCCGTAACCGATGAGGACGGCCATGATGAGCAGGGCGGCCCCGAAAACGGGATAGACGGTTCCGATAACCTTGCTGATGGAGAAGACGGTAACGGCCAGGTAGAAGACAAAGATGACCACCGTCCAGATGAGGTAGGTGCCGGTTACGTCAAACAGGCGCACGGTGAGCTGGTCCATCAGCCCGGCGGGTATCAGTACAAATGAGGCGCCTACGCATATCATCAGCACCAGGGTCACCACACGCATTACCAGACGGCAGGTGCTGCCCAGTTCATCCCCGATAATCTCGGGCAGGGAGGCTCCGTCCCTGCGGATACTGATCATACCGGCCATATAGTCATGCATGGCACCGCCCAGCAGACAGCCCAGGACAATCCACAGGAAAGCGGCCGGTCCGTACAGGACACCCATGAGGGCACCGAAGATAGGACCTGTACCGGCAATATTCAGGAACTGTACCGTGTAAACCTTCCATGTGGGCATGGGAATATAATCGGATCCGTCTGGACGTGTGTAGCAGGGAGTCTTGCGGTCCGGGGCGACTCCGAAAACCTTCTCTACAAATGTTCCGTAGAGGAAGTACCCCAGCACCAGGCAGGCTAATGCAACGCAGAATGTTATCATACCTGTTATTTTACCTTATTTTATATCTAATCCACCGCAAAGATACAATTTAATTTACAAACAGACAATTTACCATTTATAATTTTACAAATTTGAATTAAAACTCACTTTTGTCTTTTCACTTTTCATTTTTATCTCATTATTTATTACCTTTGTCGCATGAAAAGTTATAATAAGATTCTCTTTACCGCCATTCTGCTGGTAATGGCACAGTTTTCCATAGCTCAGGAATTATTCTCTCCGGCCCACCCTGCCCCTAAACATGAGGTTCGCGGTGTATGGCTGACTACGCTGAGCGGCCTGGACTGGCCCCGGGCCAAAGCTACGTCCGAGTCAGGACGCGAGAGGCAGAAACAGGAACTGTGCCGGATACTGGACCAGTTGAAGGCTGCCAGGATAAACACAGTGTTTATGCAGACCCGTATCAGGGGCAGTGTTATCTACCCCAGCCGGATAGAACCGTGGGATGTATGCCTGACGGGCCAGTTCGGTAAGGATCCGGGCTATGACCCCCTGGCTTTTGCCATTGAGGAGACACACCGCCGGGGAATGGAGCTGCATGCCTGGGTGGTGACGGTTCCCTGCTTTAAGACCAAGGATGCCGGCAAGATGGGGCCTAAGAGTCTGATGAAGACCCACCCAAATCTGCTGAAGAAGCACAACGACCAGTATTACCTGGACCCTGGGCTACCCGGAGCGGATGACTATCTGGTAAGTATCTGCAAGGAGATTGTCAGCCGGTATGATGTGGACGGCATCCACTTTGACTACATCCGCTACCCCGAGAATGCCGAGAGCTTCCCGGACGGGGCTACCTACAGGAAGCACGGCGGCAAGCAGTCCAAGGCCGAATGGAGACGCGATAATATCACCCGTATGGTCAGCAAGGCACACCAGGCCGTTAAGGCGCTGAAGCCGTGGGTACGGCTCAGCTGTTCGCCGGTAGGAAAGTTCAGGGATATGCGCCGTTTCTCTTCACGGGGATGGAATGCCTATGCCGCGGTATATCAGGATGCGCAGGGATGGCTGCGCAGCGGTATCATGGATATGCTATGCCCCATGATGTACTTTCAGGGGGATCACTTTTACCCCTTTGCTGCCGACTGGCAGGAGAACAGTTACGGGCGCACCATTGTGCCGGGCCTGGGCATCTACTTTCTCTCACCCAGGGAGAAGGACTGGGAGCTGGGGGTCATTCAGCGTGAGCTGTGCTATATGCGTAATCAGGGACTGCAGGGACAGTGCTACTTCCGCAGCCAGTTCCTGACGGAGAACACCAAGGGCCTGTATGATTATCTGAAGAGTGCTTATTACCCCTACCCTGCCCTGCTGCCGCCTATGACGTGGGAGAGCAGCAGACGGCCCGAGGCTCCCGAGGTGCGGGAGGAACGTACCGGCCCCACTACCGGTTGCCTCAGATGGAAACCGGTTGGGGACTGCCGCTATGTAATCTATGCCAGCAGGCAGCTGCCGGTGGACACTACGGATCCTGCCAACATCGTTACAGTTACCCCGGAATGCGAATATCACTACAATCTACTCTCCTCAACCCTCTTAGGCCTGCACTTTAAGGTTACCGCCCTGGACCGTTACGGAAACGAGAGCGAGTAAAAAAAAGACAAATGCATATATATACAAAATAAGGTGAAACCCGCTGAGGTTCCACCTTATTTATATATACAAGCATATGATTACAGGCTCCAGTCTTCCTGGGTCTTGCGAACATAGCTCTTGTAACGGCGCTGTGCGGCAGCCTTACATGCGTCATAGAGTTCCTGTGCCTCAGCGGGAGCGGCTTTCTTCAGAGAGAGGAAGCGAACCTCGCCCTCCAGGAAGTCCTGGAACTTATCCCAGTCAGGCTCCTTGCTATCCAGCTGGAAGGGGTTCTTACCCTCTTCGGCCAGAGCAGGATTGTTACGCCACAACTGCCAGTAACCGCACTCTACAGCCTTAGCTTCCTCAGCCTGGCTCTTACCCATACCGCCCTTAGCCTTCAGACCGTGGTTGATACAGGGAGCATAGCCGATGATGAGTGAGGGTCCGTGCCAAGCCTCAGCCTCGCGGAAGGCCTTCAGACACTGGCTCTGGTCAGCACCCATAGCTACCTGGGCTACATATACGTTACCGTAGGTTGCCTGCATCAGACCCAGATCCTTCTTGCCGGCACGCTTACCGTTGGCAGCGAACTGAGCGATGGCACCGATAGGAGTAGCCTTAGAAGCCTGACCGCCGGTGTTAGAGTAAACCTCGGTATCGATAACGAAGATGTTGACATCCTCGCCTGAACCGATAACGTG
>JAEEGL013905899.1_pt1 | contig 14615 bp, 15 predicted proteins | sample 9134231 | NCBI WGS metagenome assembly JAEEGL01 (sample SAMN16246548, study PRJNA631951) | gut metagenome | biome: gut microbiome; feature: rumen; material: fiber-attached | host: Bos | place: Iran: Karaj | collected 2018-10 | reverse complement strand
GCATGGCGAAATACATCATGCTGGATCACCCGGATTACTCCATCATGCAGTGCATCCGCGCCAGCAAGCAGATGACCAACGGCTACAAGGGCAAACTGTTTGCGCTGGATCTCTCCCTCCTGGGCTATATGCTGCTGTCCCTCATCCCCTACCTGGGCTACCTCGCGCGAGTATGGCTCCTCCCCTACCGGGAGACAAGTTACATCCTCTATTACGAAAAACTCCGCGAGCTTTACCGCCCGGTAGATGGTTTCACTGTGGGTTACTGAATCGGTTTCTTTTCCAAAGAGCGCGCCGCCTTTTCAGGCGGCGCGCTCTTGTTTTCCTGTTATCCCATATGCAGAAGCCGCGCCAGACCGGTCAGCAGCGCGCACAGCATCAATCCCAGCGCCGTCGGAAGCAGCGCCGCCAAGCCCGCCCATTTCCAGCTGCCCGTCTCCTTGCGGATCGTCAGAAGCGTTGTCGAACAGGGCCAGTGCAGCAGCGTAAACAGCAAGACACATATCGCCGTCAGCTCTGTCCAGCCGTTTTGCTGCAGCAGAATGCGGATTTCCGCCGTGGCCCCCATCTCCTGGAGGCTTCTCTGGGCCGTATAGCCCATCAGTGCGATGGGCAGAACGGTCTCATTCGCAGGCAGCCCCAGAAGGAAGGCCAGCAGAATCACGCCGTCCATCCCGATCAGGCGTCCGAACGGGTCAAGAAAGGCGGCGCTGCGGGCGATCAGGCTCACGCCGCCCGGCTGCACATTGGCCATCAGCCACAGCAGCATCCCCGCAGGAACCGCCACCGCCGCCGCGCGGCCCAGGACAAACAGCGTGCGGTCCAGCACCGAGTGCAGCAGGACGCTGCCGATCTGCGGCCGCCGATAGGGCGGCAGTTCCAGGACGAAGGATGAGGGCTTTCCCTTCAGCACCGTCGCCGTCAGCAGGCGTGAAAGCGCCAGCGTCAGCAAAACGGCAAGCAGAACCAGCAGCGTCAGCAGCAGGGCGCTGACAAGCGCGGCACCTTTTCCGGAGATCCCGGCTGAAAAGAACATCCCCAGAATTGCAATCAGCATCGGGAAGCGCCCGTTGCAGGGCATCAGGCTGTTGGTGAGAACCGCCAGCAGCCGCTCCCGCTCCGAGTCGATAATGCGGCAGCTCACCACGCCGGCAGCATTGCAGCCGAAGCCCATGCACATGGTCAGCCCCATTTTGCCGCAGGCGCCGCAGCGCTGAAAAGGTCGATCCAGGTTATACGCCACACGGGGCAGGTATCCCAGATCCTCCAGCAGCGTAAACAGCGGAAAGAAAATGGCCATCGGCGGCAGCATCACCGACACCACCCAGGCGAGTACCCGCCAGGCGCCGTCCACGAGCAGTCCCCGCAGCCAGTCCGGCGCTGCAAGCGAGACAAAAACGAAATCCAGCTTTTCCTGAAAGCCGAACAGCAGCGCGGCCAGATATGCCGAAAGCCCGTTTGCCCCGGCAATGGTGATGTAAAACACCAGAGCCAGCAGCAAAAGCATCAGCGGATAGCCCAAACGGCGCCCCGTAACCAGGCGGTCGATGCGCCGATCCCGATCGCCGTACGCCCGGCTGCCGCCGCCGACCACTCCCCGGCACAGGCGGTCGCCGGTCTCCACCAGCGTTTCCGTCATCAGATCCGACAGCGCGTCCCGCTCCAGTCCCTTGTCCGCGAGACTGCGCCGCTCTCTCTCCACAGCCTCCCGCAGCACGGAAGCCGCCGACAGCGCACCGTTCAAAAAGGAATCCGCCTGATGGAGCAGACCGTCATCCCCCTCCAGGAGGCGCAGGCTGAGCCAGCGCGGACTGAGTCTGCCCCGGCAGAGGGGCTCAGCCAAAAGCCGGATTTGCGCCGCGGCCTCCTCCAGCGGTGTCGGATATACCGGCCGAAACGGCTCCTCCCAGGGCTTTCCGATCAGGCTGTCCATGGCCTGCAGCAGCTCTCCCCTGCTGGCGCGCTCCCGGGCGCTGATTCCGACGACCGGGATTCCGAGCCTCCGGGAGAGCAGCGGCAGATCCAGGCTGATATGCTTCCGCCGCGCCTCATCCATCAGATTCACGCACAGCAGCACCCGCGCCCCGCTCTCCAGGATCTGCAGCAGCAGATTCATGCTGCGCGGCAGGTTGGTGGCGTCACAGACCAGCACCACGGCCTCCGCGCCGCCGAAGCAGATGAAATCCCGGGCCAGTTCTTCCTCGGCGGAGCGCGCCAACAGTGAATAGGTGCCCGGGAGATCTATCACATTGTAGCTGTGCGCCCGGCTGCGGCAGCTGCCTCTGGCGCTGACGACCGTCTTGCCTGCCCAGTTTCCGGTATGCTGCCGACTGCCGGTCAAGCGGTTGAACACACTGCTTTTCCCCACATTGGGATTGCCCGCCAGGGCGATCAAAACGCCTGTTTCTTCCGCCGTATGCTCGCTTTTTCCGAAAGCCCCCGCACCCATGGCGCTTTTGGTCAGTCCCAAGGTCACGCCTCCCCTGCCTGTTGTTTTCAAACCGCGCTGTCAAAAAGCTCAACCCGGATCTTCCTGCTGTCCGCCGCCCGCAGCGCGATAACCGTGCCGCGGATCAGAAACGCCTTTGGGTCTCCTCCCGGGCTGACGCCCAGGCACGTCACCGCCGTTCCCTCGATCAGGCCGATGTCCCGAAGCCGCCGCCGCATGCTACCGGTGAGATCCATCGCCCGCACAGCCGCGCGCTGCCCCGGGCGCAGTTCATGGAGCCGCATCATGCTCATATTTCTTCACGCTCCTGTCCCCAGCTTATGCCATGATCCCGCCTGCTGCCACTTGACCGACACCCTGCCGACGGATTATAATGAAGTATCAAGAAACGGGAGGCGACTGCAGTGTTTGCATTTAATCACTTTAATTTCAACGTTCTGGATCTGGAGCGCAGTCTGAAATTCTACAATGATGCGCTGGGATTGAAGCCTGTCCGGGAAAAACAGGCATCTGACGGGAGCTTCCGCCTCGTCTTTCTGGGTGACGGCGTCACCGATTTCCAGTTGGAGCTGACTTGGCTGACCGACCGGAAGGAGCCCTACGATCTGGGTGAAATAGAATACCACCTCGCCTTTGAAACGGAAGACATGGCCGCCGCCCATGCCAAACATGAGGCGATGGGCTGCATCTGCTTTGAGAATCCCTCCATGGGCATCTATTTTATCGAGGATCCGGACGGCTATTGGCTTGAGATCATCCCAAAGCGGAAATGACATCGGGGAGGCCTTGTATGCAGGACATTCTTGTTGTCGTTGATATGCAGAAGGATTTTGTTGACGGCTCATTGGGAACCGCTGAGGCGGTATCCATCGTCCCCCATGTCGTCGAGCGGGTGGAAGAGGCGGTTCGCAGCGGGGAGCGGATTTACTTTACCCGGGATACCCACCAAGAGGACTATCTCAGCAGCCAGGAGGGCACGAGACTTCCGGTGGTTCACTGCGTAGAGGGAACCGAGGGCTGGGAGATCATCCCCCAGCTGGCGAAATACAGTCATGCCTGGCCGGTTGTGGACAAGCCCACCTTCGGCTCCACACGTCTGGGCGAAGCCTTGATTGCCGCCAATGCCGATGATCCCATCCGCCGGATCACCCTGATCGGTCTGTGTACCGACATCTGCGTGATCTCAAACGCGCTGCTGCTCAAGGCCTGTCTGCCGGAGGTCCCTCTCTGTGTGGACGCTGCCTGCTGTGCGGGCGTCACGCCTGCCAGCCACAGCAATGCCCTGGCGGCGATGAAAATCTGTCAAATAGACATTATCAACGAATAAAAGAAGACCGGCGGTGAAAACCGCCGGTCTTCTTCAAGCTGTCGGCAAAGAATCGACAGCTTGAAGAAGCAAAAACGGGAACTTTCAAAAGAGTTCCCGTTTTTGCGTAGATTGAGCGTGAAGGGGGACTCCCCGTCCCCCTTCACAGATCCCCCTTGCGTTTCGGAGCATCACCTCAAGGGTTCGTCTACCATCCGATGCTTCTTCTGCTTCATCTCCGAAAAACGCCGCGTTCCGTAACCACTATGTCCGCGAGGACGTCATGCGCGTCGCAAACCAAATGCTTCAAGCGCTGCGCCTCAAAGGCGACGGCGACGATCACCGCCCGGCTGCACTGGGGCAGATACCGGTCGTAGTAGCCCGCCCCATGGCCGAGACGGCGGTTTTCGCCGTCAAACGCCACACAGGGCGCCAGAACCAGGTCGATCTCGTCGGGTTCATTCAGACGGGAACAGCTTCGATCCGGCTCCCAGATGCCATAGCCGCCTTTCACCCAGCCGCCGGGCTCCCACGCCTCCATCCGGCCCTTGGGAAAACTCACCGGAAATGTGAGGCGAACGCCTTGGGCAAGCAGCCGCGTATGGACAAGAGAGAGCTCAACCTCGTCCTCCATAGCCCTGTAACTGAATACCAGCCGCGCCCGCTGCAGCTCCTCCAGCTGCAGGATGCTTTCGCAGATGCTCTCGCTCGCCGCCGCCCGTTCTGTGTCGGTCAGAGCTCTCCGCGCAGCAAGGCTCCTGCGGCGCTGCTCCTGCTTTGTCATCATATCAGTTTCCCTTTCAGATGTTTGAGCGTCCGGGCGAGGATCGGAATCACGATGAGCTGTACCGCGCTCAGAAGTGCACACTGAAACGCGCGCGTCCCCAGCAGCGGGACATAAGGAGAACCATACAGAATGGAAATCCACAGGGTATTGAGCAGCAGGCTGAACAGCAGCTGATTGACGGCCACCGCGCCGATTATACGCGGAAAACTCTGCCTCTTATGCAGAAACAGCCCGAACACCAGGCCGGTCAGAAAAGCGGTAAGCGTAAAGCCCGGGAAATAGGAGCCTATGGGAAAGAGAAGAGCGCCTATGACGTCCGCCAGCGCCGCTGCTGTGCCCGCATAGACCGGCCCCAGCAGGATTGCCGCAGCCACTATGGGGACAAAGCTGAATCCGATTTTGATGTTCCATGTGCTGATGGACAGGAAGCGGGAGAGGACAACCTCCAGGGCAATCAGCATACTCAGGGTCGCAAGGGTCTTGGTTGATAGTTTCTGCATAAAAAAGCTCCTTTCGTGACAGTTGCCACGAAGGGAGCCCTGCTCTCCGGTGGCAGCGGAAGCGGAGGCAGCACCGTACACCCAGGGTGTTTCGTCCGTGGGCAACTTCCCATCCCACGACACTTCAGGTCTGCGGACACGTCCGCAGCCAACGCGCTGTTCCTACTCTGTCAAATTCTCTTTTCTCAGTAACGCGCCAAACACGCTTCGGCGGCCTGAATCACATGCTTGCACAGCACAAGGGTCGTCACGCTGCCAACGCCTCCCGGCACCGGTGTGATCGCCTCCACCAGGGGCTCCGCCTGCTCAAAGCACACGTCGCCGCACAGCTTCCCTTCACTGTTCACATTTACGCCCACATCCACCAGAACCTGACCCGGCCGCAGATAGGAAGCGTCCACCATCCCCGCTTTTCCGGCAGCAACCACCAGAATGTCCGCCGTTCGGCACAGGGCGGGCAGATCCTCCGTCTTGGAGTGGCAGATGGTCACGGTAGCATCCCGGCCCACCATCAGCATGGCCAGCGGTCGGCTTACCACCAGGCTGCGCCCGATGATGACGGCATGTTTCCCCTGCAGGGTCACGCCGTAATAGTCCAGCAGCTCCAGACAGGCCTGGGCCGTACAGGGCGAAAACCCTTCGCCGCTCCCGGTAAACAGCCGGGCAAGAGAGGCCGGGCCGATCCCGTCCACATCCTTGTGGGCAGCCAGCCGTTCCCGGACGGCGTCGTCATCGATTGCCGCGGGCATGGGCCGCAGCGGCAGGCAGCCGTGTATGCGCTCATCCGCATTGATCCTGTCAATCTCACAGAGCACAGCCGCCGTGGAAGCATCTTTCGGGAGCGTCGTGGTCTCAACCGCGATGCCCAGCGTGCCGCAGCGCTTTGCCGCCGCCCGCTCATAGGCCAGATCGCTTTCATTCTCCCCCACACGCAGGATGGAAAGCCGGGGCTCCACCCCGCGCCTCACCAACTCTTCCGCGCGGAGACGCAGTTGCCCGGACATCGCCCGGGCCACCGCTTTTCCTTCCAGAATCTTAGCCATCAGTTCACCAGCTTCTCCCTTACCGCTTGTGCTACGGCATCCGTGCGGCGCAAAAGATCCTCCCGCAGCGTCTCCACTTCCCTTTCGGTTTCCCTGGCCTGCGGATCTTCCCGATATCCCCTGGTGTTTACCCACACATTCATTGCCGCGCAGTCAATTGCCGCACGGCAAACGGAAGCGGCGCAGCCCACATCCGACAGCAGCAGGCGGCTCGCGCTGTGCAGCAGCTGCTCCAGCAGCTGTGTGGTATCCGCACACAGACGCAGCATCGCCAGCGGCACATCGCCGGCCTGCAGGGAAAGCTGACGCAGGATCTCCGCCCGCTCCGGCGTGTCCTTGGGCAGGGCGTAGGCCTGTGCCAGGGGCGCAAAGGCCTCTGCGTCCGCGTCAATCAAGGCAAGCTGACGCTGGCGCAGCGATTCCGCCCGCTCCGCGGTCTCTGCGAGCGCGTCCCTGACGGCGGGATCCTTTGCGCGCCCACAGCTCAGATTCGCAGCCATGGCGCAGAGCGCCGCGCCCAGTGCCCCCAGCAGCGCAGTCACGCCGCCGCCGCCGGGTACGGGCGCCGGGGACGCCAGTTCCGCCGTAAATGCCGCACAGCTTTTCTCCGCCAGTTTCCCGACCATCATTTGCGCCTCGCTTTCTGTTCGCTACTGATTATAAAGAGCGGCCCTCGCCTTGTCAAGCAATCCTTGACATTCACCGCCGCATCGTGTTACCCTTTCTGCAGAAGTGATACAAAGAGGGACACCGACATGAAGCTGATTATCGCATCCAACAACCGGCACAAGCTGATGGAAATCAAAGCCATTCTGGGCGATCTGTTTGAAGAGATTCTTTCCATGCGGGAGGCCGGTATTGAGCACGAAACCATAGAAGACGGCAGCACCTTCATGGAAAACGCGAGAAAAAAGGCGCGGGAGATCATGGAGCTCTCCGGCTGCTGCGCTCTGGCCGATGACAGCGGTCTGTGCGTCGACGCACTGGGCGGCGCGCCGGGGATATACTCCGCCCGCTTCTGCGGCAGACATGGGGACGATCCCGCCAACAATCGCCTGCTCCTGGAAAAGCTGCAGAATGTGGAGGATCGCAGCGCCCATTACACCTGTGCCATCGCTCTGGCACGGCCAGACGGCAGCATCGTCGAAGCGGAGGGCTATCTCTACGGGCAAATCGCCCGGGAGGAGGCCGGCAGCAACGGCTTTGGCTATGATCCCCTGTTTTATCTTCCTGACTATGGCTGTACCTCCGCTCAGATCAGCCCGGAAGAGAAAAACCGCATCAGCCACCGGGCAGAGGCCCTGCATCTTCTGGTGCAGAAGCTGCAGGCTGCGGAATAACGCGCCGGAGGCACGACGGCCGCAGCCGTCCGTCCCCCTCCCGAAAGAAGAACAACTGTTTTGACTCGTATGGATGCAGCAAGCCCGATCCGCAGTACCGCGGATCGGGCTTGAACTGTCACTCTCCGTCGCCCCGGGCAGAGATCAGCTCCATGGCCTGTTTCAGTTTTTCTTCAAACACATTCGCCGGGATCAGGGCAATGCCCACCTCATCTCCCCCGACAATCAGGCGCTGTCCCCCCGTGAGGCCGAACTTCTCCCGCGCTCCTTTGGGGATGACGAGCTGTCCTCTGTCGTTGATGGTGACGGAGCCCCAGATATTCTTGCCCTTGGGCGCCGGCGGGATCATCCCTACGCCTTCCACCGTTTCGGTCTTCACAAGACTGTCGATGGTGGTGCCGTACACCTCCGCCAGCAGACCGCACTTTTCCACATCCGGAATTGTCGCCCCGCTCTCCCACTTGGCATAGGCCTGCCGGGAGATGCCGATTCTTTCCGCAATCTCCTCCTGGGAGAATCCGTACATCTTGCGCAGCATCACCAGATTGTCCTTGAGCATTTCCGATCTCCCTTACAAATCAATTTTTTCAAAATTCCTGCACGCCTTTTTGAACGCCAGCGCGGTGAGCACACCGTAAGCCAGAATCCCCGCGGCGAGCGCCGCCAGCTGCAGGCCCATGTGATCCGTACCGAAGGCGTTCAGTGCTCCGAGCCCAGGGAAATGGTGGAGCGCCTCAAAAACGCCGATCGCGAGAAACGCCGCAATAATGTATGTCACAAACGGACGTCCGATCGCATAGGCGGTTTTGAAGAACCCGCCGACGAAGATCAGATTGAACAGCCCGAAGAGGAACAGCGCGGCGCCCAAGGCAAAGAGATTCGCGTTCATCAGCGCATTGGTTCTGTAAGGCGCCGCCTCGGAAAGGGCGGTCATCCTCACGACCACCGCGATGATCATAAGCGCCAAAGCACAGATCTCAATGAAGCAGACAAAGAGGTATTTCCCTTTTACGACGTCTTTTTTTGCGATGGGAAGCAGGGCTGAAAAAACAATATCGTTGGCTTCCCTGGCCGTCTGAAAGCTTTGGAACAGTCCCAGCGTCACAAAGAAAGCGCCGCAGAGAATCGGGTAACCGGGCAGAAAGAACATCAGCCCGAAGGCGATGAACAGAAACGCAAGCGGCGATGCGCTCAGTTTGATCTCTTTGCGCATGATATTACGCATTTCCCTCACCTCTTTCCAGTCTCAGCATCGTCTCCTCCAAAGTTTCTCCGGCGGCGGAATACCGCTCAACGAAGTCCGCCTTGGGCATTGCCGCCACAATCTTCCCTCTTGAAATATAGACAATGTCATCGGCGCACTTCTCGATGTCCGAAATGATGTGCGTCGAGAAAAACACCGCGACGCCGTCCTTTTTCAATTCGCCGAAGACGTCCAGAAGCTCGTTTCTGGAAAAGGGGTCAAGGCCGCTGGTGGGCTCGTCCAGAATCAGCACCTCTGCCCTGTGGGAAAGCGCCATGAGAAGATTGAACTTCACTTTCATGCCTTCCGACAGCTCTAAAGGCGTTTTCGTCTCATCCAGCTGGAACAGCTCCAGATACTTCCGGTATGCCCCATCGTCCCAGGTGTCATAGAAGCATTTTACAATGTCCACAATGTTCCGGATCTTCTTTCTCGGATACCAGTTGACCACTCCGGTGGAATAGCCGATGTGTTTCTTGATCTCCGTCTCATTCCCGGTCAGGGGCTTGCCGAAATAGCAGACCGTCCCGCTGTCGGGATGGACAAGATTCAGCATGGCTTTGATGGTTGTGGTCTTGCCGGCGCCGTTTCTTCCGATAAAGCCGGTGATGCGTCCCGCATCCACGGTGAAGGACGCCTCTTTCAATTCAAATGAAGGATACTTTTTTACAAGATCCCTCACTTCTACGATGCCCATATTGACCTCCGGATGTTTGATTTGTGTGATTATTGTAAAGCATGGTTGCGACATTTTCAACCAACTGCAAATAACAACTTTTTAAGATTTTTGTTATTTTTGGTTGCGGGAGGGGGCGACAGCCGCGAGACGGCGAGAACAATCAAATCTTCAATCCTTCTCGCCGGCTGAAAAAAGTATACCACGGGCCAAGAGCGATTGGAAGCGCAAGTGCAAACGGCGCCGAAAGGAACTCCGCCAGAGCTTCCAAGCCCCTTGAAAAGCAGCGCAGGCTCAGCTATAATGGATAAAACCGGCTGCATCGGATGCAAGATGCGGAAAGGAGTGCTGTATGAAAAAAACACAAGGCCTCGGCGATATGGTTGCCGCGCAGCTGCAGCAGCACTATGTGCTGGAGCGCGAGGAGCTCGGGTCGGATGCCCGGCTTTCAAAAAACGGTATGGTCTTTGAAACGGAATCCTACCGCGTGCCTGGTCTTGGCCATTTCTGCCTGCTGCGCATGAACGCGCTGTTCGGCCTGATGAAAATGGAGACGGCCGTTCTGGCTGCGACGGAAAAGGATGTACCTCTGCTGAATCTGGACTGGGTTCGCGCCTTCGGAAAAGAGACGCAGATTGCGGAGCTCTATGATACACAGCTGGCCCCCTGCTCCGAAGAGTCGCTGGCAGAATTCGATGCCATCCGCCGCCGTGACGACGATCTGGCCGATATGACCGCCGCGCCGCACTGGTACGACGCGATCCTCTACCCCTGTTCCTATCACAAAACAGGAAAGGGCCAGTCGGAGCGCATGGCCGCCGCAGCGCGCGACTATACGGAAACCTTTCTGCGCCAGCTGGACAGCGCGCCGGACTGCGACAAGGCAGCCAAAGCGGAAAAGGTAGACGCTTTTGCCCGGCGGCTCTTTGCCGAGGGCGGCCCGGCCGTCGACCAGGTGACAAAGCTCTTCGGCAGGGAGACCGCAAAACGTCTTATCCTTCGCTGGATGTATGGCGTCAGCGGCTGAGCTGCGCTTCACCTGTTCTCAAACAACGGTTCCCGGTGAATCCCGGAATGAACCGGTAAAACCAGGCCACACCCCTGATGCAGGAAAACGGAAAGCCTGCATCAGGGGATTTTTTTGCCCAATAACACCACAGCGCAAAGCGCTTCCCCTCAGGCAAAAGGCATAGCAACGCACAGAGAGGCAGGCGACTTTCAATTCTTGGAATCCGGAGGGCGGCAGACGCCGCCCTCCGGATATGTGCGTCACGACACAGGAAAAGCAGAAAGCCCGCAAAAGATCCCCGATTTTTGTCGCTTCAAGTGATGCGCAGCGGCAGGTTTTCTGTCAGTACGCAGCAGAAAATGCCGCGCCGTGAAAAATAGGGCTTTACAAATCGATGAATCCGTGTATTATTGTATACATGCATACACTATTGCATACGAAAGGAGCCCTTCCCATGCTGGAGCTATCCCCAAAAACCAATCTGCTGGAAGAGAACAACTACCGCTATTCTCTTCAGGATGTGTCGGAGCCGATTCTCTATCGCGACGTATACAGTTATGACGAGGTGCCGAAGGTGGCCTTCAACCATCGCCGCGTGCCCATGCACATGCCGGAGGATATCTGGATTACCGATACCTCCTTCCGCGACGGTCAGCAGTCCATCAACCCCTATACCCCCGACCAGATCGTCGAGCTCTTCAAGATGCTCTCCCGCCTCGGCGGCCCCTACGGCATCATCCGCCAGACGGAATTCTTTATCTATTCCAACCGTGACCGGGAGGCCATCGAGCGCTGTATGGATCTCGGCCTGCGCTTCCCGGAGATCACCACCTGGATCCGCGCCAGCCGCGAGGACTTCAAGGCGGTCAAGGATCTCGGCATCCGCGAGACCGGCATCCTGGTCTCCTGCAGCGATTACCACATCTTCAAGAAGCTGAAGATGACCCGCCGTCAGGCGATGGAATACTATCTCGCCACCGTGAAGGACGCCTTTGCGGCGGGGGTTGAGCCGCGCTGTCACCTGGAGGACATCACGCGCGCAGACTTCTACGGCTTTGTCGTCCCCTTTGTCAACGAGCTGATGATGCTTTCCCAGGAGGCGAAGATCCCCGTGCGCATCCGTGCCTGCGATACCATGGGCTATGGCGTGCCTTATACCGAGGTCGCCCTGCCGCGCAGCGTGGCCGGCATCGTCTACGGTCTGCAGCAGTACTCCGGTGTGGAGAGCGAAAACCTTGAATGGCACGGTCATAACGATTTTTACAAGGCCGTCGCCAACGCAGCCACGGCCTGGCTCTACGGCGCCAGCGGCGTCAACTGCACCATGCTCGGCATCGGAGAGCGCACCGGCAACGTCCCGCTGGAAGCGATGGTGTTCGAATACGCGTCGCTGCGCGGCTCGCTGGACGGGATGGATCCCACCGTTATCACCGAGATCGGGGAATACTACAAGAATGTGATCGGCTACCGCATCCCGCCCATGGCCCCCTTCGTTGGCCGCAATTTCAATGTGACCCGTGCCGGCATCCACGCCGATGGGCTCATGAAGGACGAGGAGATCTACAACATCTTCAACACCGAAAAGCTTCTCAAGCGCCCGGCCACCGTCGCCATCAGCAAAAACTCCGGCCTTGCCGGGATTGCCTACTGGATCAACCAGAACTACGGCCTCAAGGGGGAGCGGGAACTGAACAAGCAGAGTCCGCTCGTTATCAGCCTCAAGGAGTGGATCGACTCCCAGTATGAGGACGGACGGACGGCGGCAATGTCAAATGAGGAGCTGGAGGGCTGGGTCGCCGAGTTTTCTGACGGCACATTGACCAGAAACGAGGAGGACTGACATGAGAGAACACAAGACCATTTCCATCGCCGACCAGATCTTTGAGCAGCTCGAGCACGACATTCTCTCCGGCGTCTATCCGTGGGGTGAGCTGATCAGTGAGGTGGGACTTTCCAAGCAGCTCGGCGTAAGCCGTACCCCGGTGCGCGAGGCCATCAGCCGCCTGGTGCAGGAAAACCTGCTGGAGGATGTGGGCCGCGGGCTGCAGGTCGTCGGCATCACACACGAGGATCTGCAGGACATGTACGAGATCCGGCTTGCGGTTGAGGGCGAGGCCGCACGCCGCGCCGCTGAGCACATCACGGACGAGGTGCTAAGGGACATGCGCGAGGTACTGGATCTTCAGCGCTACTACATTGAAAGAGATGCGGAGAGCCAATCCGACCAGATCAAAAACCTCGACTCCCGCTTTCATGAGCTTCTCTACCACGCAAGCGGCAGCAAGCCCTACTGCGATACGCTTCTGGCGCTGCACAAGAGAATAACCAAGTTCCGCAGGGTCTCTGTGTCCAAACACAGCCGCGCCATCTGCGCCCTCACAGAGCATGAAGCCATTTACGCCGCCCTCGCCGCGCATGACGCCGACGCCGCCGAAAAGGCCGTGATTGAGCACGTCCGCAACGCGCGCGACAGGATTGTCGGAATGGAGAAATAGGCCATGGGGAAAAACCTTGCTGAAAAAATCATAGCGGCGCACCTGCTCTCCGGCACGATGGCGCCGGGTGAGGAGCTGGGCCTCCGCATCGACCAGACGCTTACCCAGGACGCGACCGGCACGATGGCCTATCTGGAGTTTGAGGCCATGGGCATCAAGCGTGTGCGCACGGAGCGCTCCGTCGCCTATATCGACCACAACACCCTGCAGACCGGCTTTGAAAACGCCGACGACCACCGATACATCCAGAGTGTGGCAAAAAAGCACGGCATCTGGTTTTCCCGGCCCGGTAACGGTATCTGCCATCAGGTGCATCTCGAGCGCTTTGGCGTGCCGGGCAAGACCCTGATCGGTTCGGACAGCCATACGCCTACCGCTGGCGGCCTTGGCATGCTGGCCTTCGGCGCGGGCGGTCTGGACGTGGCCGTGGCCATGGGTGGGGGTGCATACTACATCACCATGCCCCGCGTCGTGCGCGTGGAGCTGACTGGCGCACTTCGGCCCTTTGTGACCGCGAAGGATGTGAGTCTGGAGCTGCTGCGGCAGCTCTCCGTCAAGGGCGGCGTCGGAAAGATCATCGAATGGGGCGGCGAGGGCGTGCAAACGCTCTCGGTGCCGGAGCGCGCAACCATCACCAACATGGGCACAGAGCTCGGCGCGACTACCTCTATTTTCCCTTCGGACGAGAAAACCCTTGCCTTTCTCCGGGCACAGGGGCGCGAGGCGGATTATCGCCCGCTCACTCCGGATGCGGATGCGAGCTACGAGCGTGTCATTCACATCGACCTGAGCGTGCTCGAGCCGCTGATCGCCTGTCCGCACGCGCCGGACAGAGTCGTCCCGGTCGCCTCCCTCAAGGGGACAAAGGTAGATCAGGTCTGCATCGGCTCCTGTACAAACTCCTCTCTCAGCGACATGCTCAAGGCAGCTGCCATGCTCAAGGGCCGCACCGTCTCGCCGGAGGTGAGCATGTCTGTCTCCCCCGGGTCGCGCCAGGTGCTGTCCATGCTCGCAGATTGCGGTGCGCTGTCCGACATTCTCGCTTCCGGGGCTCGTCTGCTGGAATGTGCCTGCGGGCCGTGTATCGGCATGGGCTTCTCGCCCAGTTCCGGCGGCGTGAGCCTTCGCACCTTCAACCGCAACTTTGAGGGCCGCAGCGGTACCCGGGACGCGCAGGTCTATCTTGTCTCGCCGGAGACCGCCGTGGCCGCCGCGCTCACGGGAAGCATCACAGATCCGCGCGAGCTCGGTATTCCCGCGCCGGAGGCGGCGATTCCGGAGCGCTTCAAGGTCGACGACAGCGGTATCCTCCCCCCCGCTCCCCCCGAAGAGGCGCCGGCGGTGGAGATCCTGCGCGGACCGAATATCAAGGCCGTCCCGGCTGGCAGGCACATACCGGACAGCGCGGTGCTGCCGGTCAGCCTCAAGGTCGGGGACAATATCACCACCGATCACATTATGCCCGCAGGGGCGAAGATCCTGCCCTACCGCTCGAACGTGCCCAAGCTCTCAGTGTATTGCTTTGAGGTCTGCGACCAGGACTTTCCCGCCCGCGCCCGCGCCCTGGGTGAAAGTGTCGTCATCGGCGGCAGCAACTACGGGCAGGGCTCCTCCCGCGAACACGCTGCGCTGGTGCCGCTGTATCTCGGCGTGCGCGCAGTGATTGCCAAGAGCTTTGCCCGCATCCACTGCGCAAATCTCATCAACGCCGGCATCCTGCCGCTCTGCTTTGAAGATCCCGCGGACTACGACCGCATCGAACAGGGT
>JAEEGL012932239.1_pt1 | contig 14615 bp, 10 predicted proteins | sample 9134231 | NCBI WGS metagenome assembly JAEEGL01 (sample SAMN16246548, study PRJNA631951) | gut metagenome | biome: gut microbiome; feature: rumen; material: fiber-attached | host: Bos | place: Iran: Karaj | collected 2018-10 | reverse complement strand
TCATCCTCACCGGCAGCTTTATAAACAGCAGTATCAATCCCTGCACCATACCCCGGCAGGGGATTAGCTGTATTCACTATGGCATCTACCTGCATTTTTGTAATGTCGTTACGAACTATATGAAAGGGCATAATTCTCTTCTTCCCTGCTAAGAGAGCAATTTCTCTACAATTTCATTAATCATAGGTTGCAATTCTTTTACAATCCTATTAATCGCATTATTGTCTACAGCAGCTAGTCCGGCCGCAACAAAAGCTAACGGATTTGAAAAAGCTATCCCCAGTAATCCACTATTGATCACTTTCTCTTGCGCTTCAGCTGCTAATTTTTTCATCAGATTATCATCTACTAATGTCTCATAAAGCATCGTTTTTAAAATATTTTTTCGAACTACAGGAACAACCCCTTCAGTAGTAAACAGCAAATCCACATTCTGTAGCGACTTATCATCGTATACCGCTATAGTTTTCAGGAGAATACCTTTATGTTCCTTAAGCTTACTAGTCTCAAAATAGCTGTTAAAATCGGCCGAATCGTGGAAATATAGTGCAGCTTTATCACTTAGCGACCCTATCCTCTTCCTGTACTTTCGAATTATTTCCTCTATCTCACGATATTTATCCCTTTCTTTCTGTATCGATTTGCCATATTCTCCTAGCAATTCCAATCCAAAGTATGTTCTGATATGTTCAGAATCAGTGTTTACCTCAACTCCACTATCCAATAGAACTGTTTCCGGAATTCCATGTTCGCCACAATAATCCCTCAAAGCCTTCTCAGTTGCGGCATACTGTGACATCTCGTTCATTTCCACAAGAGAAGTATGTATCTGTTTTCGTAGTTCTGAAGTAAACTCATTAAATATACCGCCTGATACAAGATACATAAGCTGGCGCATATCTTCGAAAGATACTGTCTTTTCTTCTACTTTCTTATCTATTTCAGCAAAGACACTTCTATTTTTCATTATTTCATTTTCAATTTTTTCCTGTAATACCTTTCTATCCCGTATACAGTTCAATACTGATATTCTGTCGAAAAAAGCGTTAAGCTCTTCAAAATAATGATTTACAAAATCGCATTGGCTCAATCGCTCAAGATATGGCTCTTTCTGTTTCATTTTAAATGAAGTAGAAAAAACATCCTGCAAATCACTGAGCCTATGTTTCAATTCTTCGGTAGAAAAATAAGAATTTGGATATTCTTCATCCTCTTCAGGTACAGGTATCAGCTTATTCAATCTTATTGTTAGATCATCTATTGAATACTTAATTACAGCATCATACTTTGATACCAGTAAATCTTCTTGCTTCTCGCGGAACTCGTTAATCAAATCATCTTCGCTTACCTTCTCTCCTATTTCAGGAAGACGCACAAGATAATCGGGATTAACGCGCATAGCAAGTATTTCATAATCGCTTCTGCTCTTATTGTCTTTTTCGTGTAATGCCTTATTAACATAGAGCCCACTAAGTAATTGAGCATTTACAACTTCGTTGTATCCTTCATTAACCAATGTTCTTAATAGCTTTACTGCATCATTATTTCTTCCAATCCTTAATTCCGCTATTGCACATAGCTGCAGAATATCATTGGAATTTCCAGAGTATTTCTCTGCCTTATCAATTAAAACAGAAATCTTATCCGCATCACGATTAATATCAAGTAAGTCAATATGTTCAAGCGCACACGCACTAGATAGCTGATCTTCTCGTAATAAACCATTCTGATTGCTATTCCAATACTGCTCAAAATGTTCAATTGCTCTGTTCTTGTAATCATTCCTTGCTTCATCACTCAATGGCAGCAGCGGATTACGTGAAATATGATTGGCTGTATTACCATAATGATACCAAAACGGAGGATATGCGATAAACGTATCCTTTATTGTTGTTAAGCGCTCATATTTTCTTATTTCGTCAGGATCCATAAGAATCTGATTATACTGCTTTATTTGCTTTTCAGTCAGTCGATATTCATCCGAGAACTTGTATCTATCGGCTAATCTCCATGCCGTGTCGAAGAGTTCTCTCCTCAAACCGTTAAACTGCTCAATTGCACTTCTCTGAAGTTGCCATTGTTTCTTCTCGTGCTCAAGTCTATTTTCACTTTTTGCACGCCTGTAATTCATATAGCCTATTCCCACTTGCGAAGCTAAAGAAACAGCCATTGAAACAGGATTGCCACCAGCTACAATTAATCCAAAATTGGGAGCAGCCTTCCAAATGGCATTTTTCATCTGCTGTTGATACTCTTTCTCTACTATCTGCTTATCGCCTTCCTGGATTCTAAAGAAAGTAATTGTATCCAGCAACTGCTTTATAATCTTCAGCAAGGCCTCGTCTTTGGGCATCATCTCAAGATTGAGATTGTTTAATATCTGATCGTACTCCTGCTCAAGAATATATATATCGTCATAATCTATAATCTGTGAAACAGAAACCATGCACATATTTAATGCATATGCTGCACGGAGTTTTTCTTCATCTGTAAAATCGCGGTCATTTTTTTCGTGATTCGCTATTATTTCTAATAATTCATACACTCTGTTCTCTGCCATATAATACCCCTTAAACAAGTTTTAGTTCCAATATAACCATCAAATGATCTGAAACATTATCCTTATAATCGTCGTAGTTACCACTGTAATAACGCACATCGTTAGGCGCATCTACCGCCCAACAGATTGCTTCTAGCGGTCTATTGCTGTCATATGTGAAATGATCAAAATTATTCCTATAACCGTCAATTCTAGGATTATCCTGCGTTCTTGCTTTAAGAGTGGACAAATCCTTTTGAACTGTTACAATCTTTTTTTGTGAACTTCCATCCGAAATCATTATTACCGGCTCATCTATAAAGGTATCCTTTGCTCCAGATTCGCGCAAATTAAGGTTGTAATCGCCTAGCAATATAGTAAATGGCTTTCGACATATTTCGTCAACCTCATTCCACTGGTAATCATATGCCTTGTCATCCAACTTCGGAAGAATCTTAGAAGCCAAAATAGAGAATTCGCGCTTTCTCAATGCAACATCACTCATATAGGCAATGCTGTCGTCATGATTATCTGCTTCATTTACACTCCTGTTTTGAGAAAACATAATATGAGTGTTAATAAGTCTAATTTCAGTCATTTCATTCGCCTTTAACACAAAACGGCCATAAAATGGGTTCCTTATCAAGTTCTCCCCATCTTTATGTGGATACTGATTATGGATAACTGGTTCATAAACCGAACCGGATTTTCTTTTAGAAAGTTCAACCCTATCCTTGTTCCAAACAAAAGCATAGCCTTCCGCAGCTGAAGCTGATTTTGAATCCGGACTAGCCCATCTTCCATCCCAGTGAGATCCAAGCGCCATTAATAAGTTCTTCATTGCTTGTTTACTGAAGATTTCTTGAATGGCTAAAATATCTATCTGATTATCCCTGACAATTCTAGAAACCATATCTAAATCTTTTCTAGTATTTGCACTGAATTTATACATATTGAACGATGCTATTCGATATAAATACATGTCTACGCCTCTCGTATTATCACTTACAGCAATATGCCTTTATCTTATAAATCTCATTCCCACTTTTCCCAGGCATCAGTCTGATACCCCAACAGCTTTTCACTTTACATACAAATCTGCCGCATTATACATTTCGCTCATTTCCTCATCAGCAGCTATAAAATCTTCTGAAAAAGAATTCAAACTACCATTGCATCTTAGCACTATATTAGTTAGCGAAATATACGAGTTATACATTCCTTCCAGCGCATTAAATGCATTTTCGTATCCTGGTGGCACATCAAGCATGCCTTTCATTCTCTCCTTAATATCCTTCTGATTTGACATCAAAACAGAAACTTGCTTGCTGAATTCATCATCATTCCACAGATTATCAAGTGCGTCGTCAAACTCCTCTACAAATATGCCATCTTGCATCGTATATTTATCAGTTTCCGAATCTGACTTTTTCCAAATTGCATTATTCCAAACACTTTTAATTAGATTTCCCATGTCTTCTGCTATAGCAGCATCGCTAAGCATATCCGAAACTAATAAGTTATAGTCATTCTGGAACTGTTCAACCTTTTTCCTTGCAACCTCTTCAGCTTGCTTTATTTCGTTAAGTTCTTTTTCCAAATTTTCACTATGAAGCCTGTAATCTTCCGCTTGTTTTTCGGCTTTTGACTTCCCCAGCCACATAATAATACAAAGGCTAACTGCTACTGCAAGAAGAACTACAAGAATGATTATTGTAAAATTGTGCGCTCTTTTTTCTTCCATACGCATATCTCCTATGTCTAGGATTCCTCTCTTTCATTTAATCTGCCTTTGTAATAATAGGCTCCATCACGGAATTCCAAATTATCTGTTGTAGTTCTATTAATTAGATCCACAGCCATGTTATCGGGATAACATTGCATGTACCAATAATAATAGTCACCAAGAATTAAGTATTTGTTCTCGTGGCCGTAAAAATATCCGATTACATAATCCTTGTTAATCGCCTGAACAAGTCGCTCAAACTGTTTCTGTTCATCCTCCGACAACCATTTCTTTACAAGATACTCGTGCGGAGCCGTCTTGGCATAGGTCGTTGCAAATTTCCACTTGTGACTCTCTGTAAAAGCCTTGGCCTCATCGAAGTTAAACGCTACAGCGTTGTCTTCTCTTTGCCGTTCTGCGGTCATTGCATCAAGCTTTGCCTGCGCCTCTTCTCGCGTTTCATAGACAACCTGCTTAAAGTTCTCGGAAAGGGATTGCCTGACTCCTTTATCATCAAGATAAAACAAGCCCCAAACGGCCTTATCTCCATCTTCGAACGATTCAATAAAAACATTTGACATCTGCTAACCCTTCTAAATACCCATGATTTTAAGTATCTGATTCATCATATTGTTTGCAACATCATCAAGCGAAGCATCCAGCAACGGCTTTAAAGCCACAACTATCCTGGAGTCAATCACTTCCCTCTCAAACTCCGGAATTGCTCTTAATCTGCCCTGAAGCGTTTCAGTTTGACTCCATTCATCATCATTAAAATAAAACCAGAATGGCGTTTCTACAGACGTTTTACTCATCCATGCTGTTCTGCTGTATATCAGAGCAACAGTGCAATCATTAATCTTAAGATATCTAGTATAGCCTGTGCGGTTCGGACTCGCTTTAAGGCCCTTAGCAGAAGCCTTAATTGCTTTATTTGACAAGATTACATCAAATACCCTATCGATGGTCTGAAAGTAGCGTTCCTCTCGTCTTGCTATTTCCGGTCCCATATCTTCAGAAGAAAAAGGAATAAACGCAGTACTATCCATCATTTCACAAAAGCCAGAGAGCTGAGCAATATCCGGCAAGGCATCAACGGCCGCTGATGCAGCTGTTCGACGAAGCGTTTCGATTATTTCAGCCCATGATAATACCGCCATCGCAATACCATCCGTATAAGCCCTATAACCATCTTCGTCTGTTATTTCTTTATTATCTTCTCTGCAGAGTTCCTTCACCTTGTTCCATAAAGATACTCTTCGCTGTTCCGGGCATATAAAAACCAGCGCTTTACCATTTTCCTTTATCAAACGGTCAAGATATGCATTCGGTTGATTTGACGTTAAGCCAGCATAAAATTTCATCTCGCATAAAACAATTTCTCTGCCTTTCTTATCAACACCCGACATATCCGGTCGTTCGCTGTTTTCCCCGACAGACTGGCATGAATATGTAATATCTGTCCCAATATCCGTCTTAGTAGCATCACCGATTATTTTGTTAAACGCCTCATTAAGCTTTTCATTAGAAGAGATAATGTATTGCAACGATAATGTTGCAACATCTTCCTGCGATCCTTTAATTCTGGAATATAAATGCGCTAATAACGACTCTGCCATACAACCTCGTGTTTCAGCTCAACAAAAGCTTTTTCACTTTCGCTTATTTTCTCCACAAATTCCTCATATGTACTTACATCTTGCGGAATTCTAAGTCCATGTTTAATCAAACAAATGTCGTCACGTGATTTGACATTTTTCTCGTATGTACTACCACTATTCAAGAAAAGAATTTTATCATCCTCTTCATTGGATTCGGGATAAAAATAATATGCCCTCTTAGCATCAAATCTAAACATGTAAGCAAGTACCTGAAGATAATCCTTATTGCCGATATTATCAATCGGTTTATACTTTGCATCCGCAATGATGCGCTCATTTGCATCTCGACTGATAAAATCAGGATAAATCAGGCCTGTCCCACCGGCAAATAAACGCTGTGCACCTGTACCACCCTTATTCATAGGATGATAGAAAGCTTCGCCGACTAGAGAGTTCACATACTCTTCCCAGAGCCATGCGCCATCGAAAAGAATGCCGTATATCTTTCGCTGTCCTGTTCCCACTTGGACTCTTTCATTCTGCAAAATCAGGATACACAATCTTTGCAAGGCCCGATATTCGTGGTAATATGCATGTCTGACAGTGTTTTTCTTGTTCTCTATTAAAACCTTTTGAAGGTTCTTAGCCTCGTAACTGCTCGTTGCATCAGTCACGAGTTTGACTTCATCTTTTACTTTCACAAGAAGTTTGTTTCCATAGGGTTTTCGTTTGATAAATTCGATTGTATGTCGAATCAATTGCATCAAATAGTTATCGTATGAGTATTCTCTCTGACTATAGGCGACGTTTCCGATAAACGGCGTATTCTTCTTGATATGCCTTGCTATATCAATCGTTCCTTTTACATTACTATCGTTATACTCATTACGGACATATGTCTTATATGCGCCTTTGCGAAGTGCGGCTTTTAAAAAGCTCGGGAAAAGAAACAACAATAGCGAAAACATCCTGTTATCATTAGTTGCATCTGTTTCAAAGTTTACTACATTAGGAAAATCAAGAACGCGCTCTAGCAGATAGTGGAAGAAATGATCTTCCTTACCTTTACTAAAGCGTGATTCTATAATTAGACGCTCGTCTCCATAACCGATAAAGCCCATGACATTACCGGTTCTAAAAGACTCGTTTACACTCTGAAGAAACATCTGGTCGCCTGTGACGTCATCAGAATCTTTAATCTGCTCGGGCAACACAAATAAACCTTCCTTAGAAAGCTGGTCAAGTGTCTTGTCGGAGATGTTCTTCACAAGGCCGGGAAGGTCAGAAAAAAGTTCTTTACCTATTACATCGTTATCCTTAACCTTGAGTAGTTTCATCTACTGTTCCTTCAACCTGTTTAGAGTATCCATATGCTTTGGCAAATCGATTCATAATCTCAGTTTCATCGCTCATTCCACGAACATACTCCTGTAACAAAGGCTTCAAATAATCCGTCCACAAATCATCTGTAGATATATGCTTTAACTTCAGGAAATATGCAGCACCAATCTGGTAATTCTCATTCAAATCTTCCACTTTAAGGATTTCTGCATTAAGCCTATCCATGCGCTCTACAGCTTCGCTCTTGAGTGTCTCATCTTCTAATGTTTCGAGCATATCTTGCGTATCTTCCGCTTTAATCTCTACAAAACGGAATCTTCTTCGCATAGCAAAATCAAAGCTGTCTACAGATCTATCAATATCGTTCATGGTACCGATAATATACACGTTTTCCGGAATATAGAATTTTTCGTCAGGATTCTCATGCATATTTGAATACTGTGTAGACACTTCCCCGAGTTTACCACGGTAGCCGGGATCAATGGCAAAGAACAACTCACCAAGTATTTTAGAGATTTCACCACGATTAATTTCATCAATGATGAAAATGTATTTCTTCAACTCTTCAGGCGCGGTAATTGTGCCGGTTCCCTGTATATCGGAGCTCTTTATTGCTTTATATATTGCAAAATCATAAGAGTATGCCTGTGTTGCAAACTGTTTGCCAAAGAAGTTAGTAATATCGCTAACTTTCTCAAACTCTACATTAGACTCAAGCATCCTGCGAATCTCATTTTTATTAAGAGTGAGTCTGTTGACCATATTATTGGCAGGAATTGAGACATAGATATATTTTTCGTCCACATCAGTGATTGTAAACTTGTTTCCACTAATGGTTTCGTATGTTTTGTTTCCATACTCAGCGTTAGCAAAGAAGCTGTTTAAAACAGCATTAGCAGATACTTCCTGCTCTCTTATTTCCTTTGACTTCTTAGAGTCTTCGATATTCTTTCTTGCCTTATCGACAAACTTTTTAAAGATGCCATCCTGTAACTCAAAGCCCATGCTACCATCTTCATTCATCTTCGGGCGAAGACCTTCTACGAAGTCTGAATAATCATAACTAGGATGAAATTGAACAAACTCAACCTGCTTCTTCTGCTCTGCCGTTAAATCGTCGTAACGGTCTGTGTACCCATTACTTACTATATCCGCAGCAATCTCCTTAGCGAGATATGATTTGCCTGTTCCGGGTGCACCACGGAAGATTATATTCTTAGCTTCAAGTAAAATCTTTGAATAAGGATTCTTGCTTTCTTTTGTCGTCTTAACGATGTCTTCACTAACTACCTGCTCGCTCGTAGTCTGGTTCTTTTCTAAGTCTGTCTTTTCACGATATACAAGGACAAACTTATCGCCCTTTTGTCCAAAACGTTTTAACAATTCTTGTACGAGAACTAAAGTTGAAAACAGATTCCAAGAATAGAACACAAACTTAGGTCCGTTATCTCTTCTATAAACCCCAATCTCCATGCTGTTCCGATATTTATTAAACTCAGCCTCAGATGGATAAAGACCAACTATAACCTTGTCTTTAGGCGTATATTGACAAACCGGGAAGTTTATTCTATCGCTCTCGGATAGTGAAACTATCTGGCTTTCAAAAACCTGTATGGCAAGACGAGGAAGCGTCTGATTAGAGATTCGATTCTCGCTCTTGTTCCTATTTCTTCTGACAATTTCGCCATTTGCAGGCATAAAATAAGCATCAATAGGCTTATAATTATCTCCCAAACTCAGATTGCTCACGTCGAAGCGGTCATCTGTCGATGCGAAACCATCCGCGGTTATATTCAATTCATACTTTTCCTGCTTTATATCAACTACAAAACCTCTTGCCTCAAGAAAGTTTTTCGCCTCTACAGCATTAAAATCGCCATTACTAATTGGCTTGCCTGTAGCCAGATGAGCAGCAACAGCAATAACATACTTTGGCGGATACTTATTGCCATTATCATGAATAAGCTCATACTTTGTGCTCTTGTTTGCATCCGGTACACCGTGCTCATCGATATACTTTAGAGCATCTAAAATATTCTGTTCTGAAATCTGTGGTATTGCCATAGCTACACCTCCAACTACATTCTACTTATCGACCTTGTATACTTGCATTTCGGAAATCCTGTACACCCTATAAATCTCCCATTTCTTCCATTCTTCTCGACTAATCTACTCCCACATTCTGGGCAAATAGTAGAATCATAAACCTTCTTTTGTACATTCATTCCCTCCTGTTGTAAATGTACTTTCACTTCAGGATTATTAGCCGAGCACTCCTTGCAAGTTCCTAGATTAACATGACCAGCTCCACCATACGACGAAAACTCTGCCTCCACTGCAATCTTTCCGCAAAATTCGCATTTTATCCACCGGTTTCCGTCCGCATCTTTCACTGGCGTCTCTTGCTGATTGAGACTAGATGACAAGTTCATCTTAAAAACCGCATCCCTCTGTCGTCTTATTTCTCTAGCCCTTTCTTCCGCAATTCTCCGCTCTTCTTCCAGTTTAGCGCTCCTTTGAGCTGCTTCTTCAGCAAATATTCTTTGCCTTTCGGCCAATTCCTCCTGCTGTCTGAGATACTCATCACGTCGTTTTTCGGCTTCCAATTCTGCCTGTTTTGCCAACTCAGCCCGGCGTATTCTCTCTTCAGCTCGGCGCTTTTTTTCTACTTCTTTGGCTTCTTGAAACTGCTGTCTCGCCCATCCCAACATATTTTCTAGTGACTTGCCATTTAAAAAAACTTCTCCATATTGATCAATTCTATATTCATGCAATGGTCCATCCGCAAAAACCTTCTCCTGCCAAAGTCCATCTATATTCCGGTCATAGAAAACCGCTGTCATTTTCGCAGTTTCATAATCTGAATTAGCAACCTTAAGCAACAAACAAAATCCCTGCTTTTCCTGCACTTTCATTAATCCTTCCGGATACTGACCTTCAGAGCCGCCATTCATATAATCAACTACATGAAGAATCCTGATTCCTTGACCATTCTGTTCTAATACAGACTGTTTCTCATCAGATAAATTTACTCGGTTATAGCAATAGTCAAGCGCTATTCCCAACTTCTTTGAGATAAAGGAAAACTCGTATTTTCTCTCACTGTCTGAAATATCACAAATTGGGACACGAGATTCAAGATCATCTGCGTGCAAGTTATCATCTAACCAGCACTTCAAAACAATCTTAGAATAAACAGACGTTGCCCCTTCCATTACAAATGAACAATTTCCAAATTGCTGTCCATCTTTAATTCGAAAGTGTTGTTCCCTAAGATTCTTATCTCCAGCCACTAGAATAAGGTTTCTTCCGCAACCACACGGACAAAAGAGCTCATTGCTTTGGCTTTTCACTCTGAGCTCTTTAAGTTTGTCTGGGATGTTGATTTGTTTACCTTTAATCACAGTAAATATGGTTTCTATCCCAATATACTTTCCATCGCATAAGGCGACAGTCCTCTGCGCCATTGTAACTCTTCCTCCAAATACCTTACTACCTTGCCATGATTCTTTACATACTTAATCTCAGATTCAGCGTTTTCGCATCATAATCATCATTGATGGCATATATGGAATTCCCAATACTTTTTCCGCTTATTATATAAATGCTATTTTTCTGATCTGTTTGTCAGCACAATTTAATATGTAATCTCGGGCTACAGACGAAAACTCAGCTTTTTTATCTATCAGCTTCCTTAACTCATTTATTTCATCTATGCTTTCATCTCTAAGTACAGAGTCGTTATGCAACGCGCCTCTTTCTTTAAGTGCAAGAAACCTCCTAATATGCTGCTCACAACGTTGTTGAATTTCTGCACGGGCATCCACCAATGGTTGAGCATTTAGATTATAGACCCTGATAGATAATGCGACTCTTTGTGCATCCCATGAACATGAATCACTAACTGCAGCCTGGACTTTACCCATGCCATCAAATGTAATAAGCTCAGTATCCTCCCTACAAACCGGATCTAAAAGTCCCGGCCATTCCTGGCCGATTTCCGATTTAGTCTTAGCCCACTTAGTCCCGATTTTTAAAGGAAAATATGCATTCTTGCTAGTATTAGGTATAGAAGCTGAATATCTATAATTTTCCCAATCAAAAGCAAGCCACCAATATGCTTCATCATTGCATACAGTTTCACACGGGGCTTCCTTCTTGAGCTTTTTAGTATCATTTTTGGGTCTAAAATGATCCATATGATAAATAGATGCTACGTCCTTTGCGTCTGTATACCAACACTTCCCATTAGATAAACTAGCGTAATCTGACTCAAGCTTTCCCCAATAATCGTCGTGATCATTAATGAACTTCTTCCTCTCACCACACGGAAGTATAGCTAATTCATCTGTCAGCTTTTTTCCTTCATCAATAACCTCTTTTGCTGGAGGATGATTCAACAAATCAATGTAATTCATTCTTTTCTTCCTCCATTATTTCATCTAACAGCTTATCAAAAACATCCGCCTCTTCTTCGGTCCATTCTTTCTTTTCAACCTTATATTCTGGTCTGGAATATAGTTTTTCTAAAAACTTGTTGTACATTGGATCACGCGTGGTCGGAATGAAACCGTTTTGAAGCAACTCTTCCTGAAGTTTTTCAAGCTCTACAACCTCATCCGCTGTCTTATCCTTCTTGAATGTTAACTGACGCTCTTTATCCCATTTTTCTTGTGTCTCCGGATCCAATGTTGATGGCACCCCAAAAACGTCACTTGTTAGAATAGCAGCAACACCCATTCCTACTGGATCTTTCTCTGGATTTCTCGCTACTAGTTTATCTTCGTAATCATGTTGTATTACAATTACAGACTCTTTTCTTAATCCTCCTATTACTATTGGATCATGTGTTGAAATAATAATATGACTTTCCGAATCAATTCCTCCAGCATACCGCTTTAAAAGGTTCAAATAGTCAAATTTCCACCTTGGGTTTAAATGAGTATCCGGTTCATCCAGCAGGAATAAAGATTCGTTTTTTTCCGTAAACTTTAATAAGCCTAATACTGTTAATAACTGCTGTTCACCTTCACTTAATTCCTTAAAAGTAATAACACTTCCATCCGTTTTTCGAACCTTAATAATTACTTCTTCGATAAGATCTGAAATGTATGTGCTCTCTAAATATTTAAAAAATTCAGAGTTATTTCCATATTTATTGGCAAGTGTCTCCAAATCCTTTTGATTCTTTAAATAGAGATAGATTACTTCTTTCGATGAAGTGCTTTTTATTCCGGTATCGACTCTTATGCTACTTTTTATTGGAGCTAACGCCAAATCATATGCCTCTTTCAAAAAGCCTTCGACTACGCCTCTCGCACCCCAAAACCTACTCTTTTCATATGGTGCCTTACTACCAGCCCACTCCGCCTTATGCATAACAAAAAGAATAGATTCAATACGTTCAATGGAAAAATATTCTTTTAGAAATTCTGCATTTGTTTCCTCAAAGAAAGCAAAAAATGCAAGCAAAACAAAGTTGCTATGAATATCTCTCGCATAAAAGAGTCTACGTAAAGGTGCTGCTGTATTTTTCAATAAGTCATCATAGAACTTCTTTTGATGCTCTCTGAATTGTTGTTCCATTCGATGCTCTTTGCCTGAATAATAAGCAAAAACATTCTGAGGCAAGTATTCCTCTTTAAACTTTTCAAACCGCGATTTGGGTATAGAATTTCCGTCTACTAAGTATCTCCTTTTTCCATCTGCCTTTTCATTTTCAATTTGAACTATATGCCCATTGATATGGTAGGTAATGCTATAAGAAAACCCCTTTGTTCCCTTTCCTAAGTCCAGATCTCGGAAGATAATAACAATAGCTTCAAGCAAATTGGATTTGCCCATCCCGTTTTTTCCGATCAACACTGAAATAGGAGTCCCTTCATCAAAATTTACATCCAAATCCTTTATATTTTTAAAGTCATCTATATATAACTTATCTATCCTCATTGTTAACCCCTAAAAATACAGCTCCATCCTTTCTAATCTCGATTACCTTGCTTTCTTCAATAAGCTTCTTTAATTCATCATAAAATGTTTCAATGTCATATCCGGTATTAGCATATAACCGCTCAGGAGTCTGCATTTCATCTCGTTTTAAGCATTCAAGAATAGTCATCCTTATAACCTCCTTTTTCTTTCGCTGTTTTGGCGCTCCCTTTCCACTCAATGCATTTTCATCTGCTAATAAAGCTTCCAAACGCCACTTTTCGCTTTTTTCTTCAGGATTATTTGTACCAAGCTCGCCACGAAAAGCTTTTGCAAGGATAGATTTTTTTACCACTTCAATATTCTCTATCACTTCTTCAGCCGCTTCGTAAGCAGCGGCCTCTTTATCTAGCATGGCTTCGATTCGATTCACAATTTCTTTCTGCTCATCGGCTCTTGCCACTCGAATAGAGTAGTCAAATAATTTCTTTGCCTCGACGCTCTCCACGGTTGTTCCGCTTTTCATACAGTTATCTCTGATATCTTTTTCAAAACCAGTACAATACCAATATAGATACTCCTGTAGAATCCCATCTGGAACACACGCTTTTAAATCTTGATTTACCGTAAATGGTCTTTTTACCATACAAACAGGAAATACTCTTCGTAGTATTCCGCTACGCATAACAAATAATACAGCTGGCGCCTCACAGTAATTAGCCGAAGAGTTTTCAACACCTGTCATCGTTATATGCATGAGACTGTCTTCTATTATCCTATCTTTCATATCCTTAGAAGTTATCCATGGTATATCTCCGCCTTCCCAATACTCTTTTTTGCTAGTTGTCGGGGTTCCACCGCCGAACCATCTACCACAATCTTTCAAAGGAACATCTCTCCACGAGCTCATATCTACGCCATGCTCTGCTCGCCATTGTAATGTCAATTCTCCTTCAAAAGCTTTATGAAGTATCGAAACACGTCGTTCTTCAAAAGAATCCAACGCTTCCTGTGCTTTCTCCATTGCCTCATCAAGCTTAGAAAACAGACTCTCAATTTGCTCAACAATACGCTGCTGCTCTGGGAGCGGTGGAAGCGGAATAATACAATTGCCTATTATTTCCAGTGTCAGATTTGGAATAGAAGTAACCTTTGTATTTGATAACAACAATTCATTTATAACAGGGCTTTCTATAGCATATCGTACATATTCTCTATTAATCTCAAGTCCATCAGCAAATCTAATGAAGGCAACTGCTTGATTCGTGTTTAGCGGAAGATCTTCCTTTTTTACAATTGCCGTTCTCCCCAGAGTCCCTGCGATTGACACAAGAACATCATCTTCCTCCAAAATAGACCGTTTTAAAAAATCGTTATGTATTTCTTCTGTCACCCGAACCATGTTCTCATGAGAAATTGTTCCATCATCATTTATATTTTCAACCCTTAAAAAATCGACTCCACTATCTACATATGCATC
>JAEEGL012925780.1_pt1 | contig 14615 bp, 7 predicted proteins | sample 9134231 | NCBI WGS metagenome assembly JAEEGL01 (sample SAMN16246548, study PRJNA631951) | gut metagenome | biome: gut microbiome; feature: rumen; material: fiber-attached | host: Bos | place: Iran: Karaj | collected 2018-10 | reverse complement strand
GAAACTGATTCGAATGTTGAGTCGGTTTTCAAACGGGCAGATGCAAGAATGTATGTTGCCAAGCAGAAAATGAAGCTGGCCGAGATGGGATAATAACATATTTATATAGAAGAAAAGCTTTTGATAATATTCAGGACTGTGGAGAAATCCATAGTCCTTTTTTTATATGTAATAAGCGTTTGATTGGCTATCAGACAATCACATATAAAGAGCATAAAACAAAAAGTTTGTCAAGTACGAAATATGAAGGATTTTGTTCAAATTCCGTAGATTAACACAATGTCTTATTTTGTATAATATAAGGTATAAACTTGTAGTTATTATTTTTATATTTTTTCATGAAGGGGGAAAAATCATATATGCACAAGAACATCGCAAGAAAGCTTGCTATGCTTCTGGCACTTGTGGTACTTGTAACTACCTGCGGGTCAGATTACAACAGTATCTCAGTACGTGCTACCTCAGACGAAGCAATCACAGATTCCAATGAGCAAGTAGATTCCACAGAAGATAATGATTACAGCTCACTATTCACCGAGGACATTGGTGATGAGCAGCCTGCAGAGACAGAAGATGTTTCTGAGGAACCGGCTGTAGAAGAGCCTGCGCCGGAAGAAAATGTTGAGCCAGTAGAAGAAGCTCCTGCAGAGGAGCCTCAGGAAGTGGTTCAGGAGGAGACTACAGAGGAAGCTCCTGCAGAAGACGCAGCTCCGGCTGAAGAAACAGCTCCCGCAGAAGAAAATGCAGATGCTCCCGCTGAGGAAGCAGCTCCGGCAGAAGAAGCTCCGGCAGAAGAAGCTCCGGCACAGGAGACTCCCGAAGAAGTTCCTGCAGAGACACCTGCAGAAACAGTTGAAACTCCTGCAGAGGTTAGAAACGTAACTGTTACTTATACAGCTACTAAGGGCGGTAAGGTTTCAAGAGATTCTGAAACCATCGATCTCAACGTTGAAGGTGCAGCATTTGAGGGTGCTACAGCTACAGCAAGAAGCGATAAGTATGAGTTCGTAAACTGGACAGATGCTGAAGGAAACGAAGTATCAACAGATGCTACATTTGTTCCTTCTGATATAGAAGCCGATGCAACATTCACAGCCAACTTCAAGGCTGCGGATAAGAATATGCCTGCACTTTCAGTCAGCGATGTACATGAAGGTGGTTTGATCGTGTCTATAAGTGCTGAAGAGGGTATTTTCCCTGAGGGCACAGAAGTTTCCATCAAAGCGATTTCTGATGATCAGGCAATTGAAACTGCTAAGAATGAGCTGGGCGAAGAGGTTAAAACTGCTAAGGGTGTTGATATAACCTTCATATATAATGGTGAAGCGATTCAGCCTGCAGATGACAGATATGTTCATGTAAGTCTTGTACTTGATGAAGCTATCGATGCGGAGGACGTTAAAGTACTCCATGATCATGAAGGCGAAGTAGACACAATTGATGCTACTTTAAAAGAAAATGCAGATGGTGATGTAGAGAGCGCAGAGTTTAATTCTAATGAATTCTCTATTTATATTGTTGCGGGTACAGATAAAGAGAAACGTCTCCGTGTTCAGTTCTATAACGGCACAAATAAGATAGCAGAAATGCTGGTTAAGCAGACAGACACTGAGAATGATAACACTTACAAGACGGTTCTGTATGATCCCGGTATAGGAACAATTAACGATGATGTAACCTTTAGAGGATGGACACTTGATAAGGAATATAAGAACGATTCAGTTTCATACTCTATTGATGAAGTAAGAGAGTATGTTGAGGGAATACTTCCACCTGCTAAGGATGCAGATGAAGCGGATGCAGAACCTGTTACTTTCTATGCAATGTTCTTAAAACAGTACAGGGTGAACTATGTTGATACTCATGGAGTATCTCTTGGTGAGCATTTTGTTAATATAACAGAGAATGCTACAGGAGCTGACCTTGAACAGGAATATACTGTTAATATGGGCTACACTCCTGAAGATAACCATCATGATTTTCAGGGATGGTTTGTCATTGCTGGCCAGGACAACATTGTTACCATGAATGGTGCACCTTACGTTTATGATAAGGATACTGCCCTTGCTAATGAAACTGAACTGGTTATAAAAGGTGATGTAACTTTCTCCGTAAATGCCAGAGCCGGTAACTGGCTTGTTTTTGAGCAGAACGGAAAAGGCGCTACATATGTTGCACCTCAGTTTATCTATGAATATGATGCTGATCCATCAAAAACAGTAACAAAGGATCCTGAAACTGACCTTGGCATCGTAATGCAGAGAAAGGGATATACTTTTAAAGGATGGTTTGAGGCTGAGGGAACAGAAACATACGAGTCAAATGGGCAGACCCTGGAGAGGGTAGTCCTGAAAGATACTCCATTTGAATTTGGGCATCCTCTGACTGATAACGTAACAGTTTATGCTAAATGGGAAGCTGATGCTACTGCTCCTTATACTATTATGGTATATAAAGAGGATAATGGCAAAAAGGAATTCGTAACATCATTTGTTGGAACAGGTGAGGTTGGAAAGTCCATAAAGGATACTGCTATAACAGAAGAATCACTTAATGATCTGAGACTTGCAAAATTAGGAACAGATATCGATATAGCAGCTGGTAAGACAAGAACAATCGGTAGTAAACAGCATGTAGTAAATGGTGAAGTATCAGATGCGTTTACCGGATTTACCTATGTTGAATCAAAAACCGAGGACGGAGAAATTACTGCTGAGGGTGATGGTGTTGCAAAAATAGTTTTTGTACCCATGCATTATAACTTCAGATTGTATGTATCCAAACAAGTTGGTGATGTATTAAAAGGTTCCAAAACCGGTCTGAAAATAGATGGAGATGATGATTTCCGTGGTGACTGGGCACAAAAGCTTAATAAACAGACTACGATTGATGGAGCAGAGCCTGCTCAGGATGGTGATTATTATTACTTTACGATAAGTGCTGATTATGGTCATCCTATTTCATGGCCTACATATGCAAGTATTTCAAGTAGCCCTGGTTTCGTTAGCTGGATACTTATGAGATATGCCAAGGCTTATACCGGTAAGGACAAAGGTCAGAATACAATTAAGGGCGATATCGGAATAATGGATGAGCAGATCCTCGGAGATTTGTCCCATGCAGATGGTAACTATGCTACCGCAAGATATCAGGATAACGTTTATAACTGGAAGTACCATATTTTTAAGCAGGATTCCATAACCGGTCTGTATGAAGAAGATGTGGATGCTCTGGTAATATCAAAATCAGCGCAGAATGGTAAAGATTCTCAGCACAACCCGCCTGTTGAAGGATATGTGCTTGACCATGAGGAGTTTTTAGGTTCTACACAGGTAGAGGAAGATGGCAAAACTGTTGTATATTATGAGATAAATTACTACTACAACCCTTTGGAATACACGATCAGCTTCATGGATGGTAACTATGTAAATAGTGATAATGTTAGCGTACAGAACAGAAGCGGTCATCCTTTAAAAACTGTTGAGAAAGTAAAATATAAATCTCAATTGAAGGATTATTATTATGAGCCTACACTTCCTGATGGACAGGAGGGATATTTATTTGAAGGCTGGTATTCTGATGAGGGATGTACTCATCCTTATAATTTTAACGCTGAAACCTCAATAATGCCTATGGGTGGAGTTACAGTATATGCAAAATGGAGAAGGATTGAATATCGTGTATTCCTTCATCCTAATGCAGGAACTGCCGCTGACTCACCGGATTTATCCTGGGGTAGTGATAATCAGGCAATGTGTTTCAAGGTAGCTTATGGTGAAAAGATAAGTGCTCCTACAGGAACAGGCAGACCTGGATTCGAATTTGTTGGATGGTTTAGAGATCCTGGCTGCACACAGCCATTTAATGCTTCAGCCTATGCACTCCATGACTCCAATACAGTAGAATATGATAAAACAGAATTCACCGATGAAATGGATAAGTGGGGCAACGGTGCTACTTTTAACAAGGATGCTCAGGAAAACCGTTGGTGGGTTACCAGAAAGCTTGATATTTACGCAAAGTGGAGACATGTTGTAGACGGTGCTCCTGGAATCAATGTAGTATACAGCTCAATTGATCCTGACATCGATGGAGAAGGTCATTCCGGTGGCGAAAGCATTACTCCTCCGGTTGATAGTAAATTATATGTAGATGCTGCTGATGCATATGCTATGCCTGCATCCAAGGCTCCTGAGGGATATGAGTTTGGATATTGGGTAATGCAGAAGTGGAATGATACAAAAAAGGAATATGAGGATGTTACGGTAGATGGAAAAATTACGCCCATCAATCCGGGTACTACATATCAGATTCTTGTAACTAATGCCAGAAAGGAGGAGGATGGCGTAGAAGAGGTTCCTGATGGAAATGGAGGAACTACAACCAAACAGAAATATAAATATACCATTCAGCTTCGTGCAGAGTATGTAAAACCCGATGAAGCAACACCTACATACATTCCCTGGTATGAGAATGATGGAACTGAGGCATTCCAGGTAGATGTAGTTGAAGATGGCAAGAACAAGCTTGGCATAAATGAGGCAGTTAATATTCAGCCAAGACCCCAAAATGCAGTTGGTAAGGATGATTATGACTTCCTTGGATGGGCTAAAGTAAAGATGGGTGAAAGCGAAGCAGAGGCAAAAGCTTTCATGGAAGGAAGCGCAAACTGGACACAGAATCTTACAGCTGCTGATTTCCTATATTACAATGAGGCTGATAACAAGTTCTATGCTGATGCCGGATTTTCAAGCGAAGCAAAACTGGTTGCAGCTGACGAAGCTATGCCTTATCAGGCACTGTTCGCTGTTTGGAAGAAGAAGACTACACAGTATATTATCAACTACTACAAGGATAAGGTTACAAGTGATAACCTGGTAGGTACCAGTGATCCTGTTACAAATAAAGAAGTTGGTACAGAAATCACTCTGACAGATAAAGATGTCCTGAACAAATTTAAGACAGATGCAGCACTTGGTGAAAGTGCAACTTACTTCGAGGATGGTGTTCAGCAGGCACCTGTGCCTTATAAACTTAAAGTAGAAACAGATGAGCACAAGAATATTATCGATGTTCTCTATGTTCGTAAGAGCACATCCTACACAATTAAGTACTACAAGGGTAAGGAGCTTAGCACTGCGACACATATTGGAGATGAAGAAAGTAGTGGTAATGCCGGTACTACTATTGAAGAGAGCGACATTGATCTGGATGCCAAGAAACCTATAAACGGTTACAAGTCAGGTGAATGGAAAGAACCTACAATTGATGGAGCCAATAAACTTGTCTTAGATGTTGATACAAGTAAAAATGTCATAAAGGTTCTGTACACACCTATTCATGTAAAGGTATCAATTTTAGGTAAGCAGGCAATAACCCAGTATAATGGTTTGGAGCAGTCTACTGACAACATAGAGGTAGATGGTTTCACAAAGGGATACAAGGTTGTATCCATTGAAGCTGAAACGGGTTATACGCACAGTATTACTGAAAACCAGATTGCTCTTGCAGAAGGTGCTAAAGCTGAGGCTCATGGAACAGAGGTTAATGATAGTAATAACACGGAATATCCTGAGCGTTATCCGATGGGACTTCATGGAACACCTGGTGAGAGTGATACATTCACATGTAGCTTTGTATGTAACAATGCGGATTATGAGGATGTAGAGTTCGTGCTGGTTGAAGACGGCTATCTTAAGATCACACCTGTTGAAGATGAAATAATTGTTACAATTCAGGGTAAACAGGTTGAGACCATGTATAACGGTGAAGAACAGAATACAAACATGTTCCCGAAGGATGGCTTTGATGAAGGTAAGGGATACAGAGTTATTTCTATTAAATATGCAGATGGAAGAGATGTAATAGGAGCTTCTGCAAATGATGTAGCTCTTGTAACTTCTGGAACAGACGTAGCAAAAGGTACAGAAGCAAATACACCCGAAAATACAGAATATCCTGAGCACTATCCGATGGGACTTCATGGAACACCGGGTGAGACAGATACATTTGAATGTAGCTTCACTTGGACAAATTACAGATTTACAAATGTAAGCTATGATGTTGAAGATGGTTGGATTAAGATTAATCCTTCTGACGAGCTGATCGTTGTAACTATTACAGGTAATAATGACAACGTTTATTACAATGGTACAGAGCAGTCAGTAAAGGGCTATACAGTAGATTCCATTACAAAGGATGGCGAAGCATTCACTAAGTTAACAGCTGACGACATTGATCTTGTTACGGAAGGTACTGATGTGGCAGCAGGAAAAGATGTTAAGCGTAATGCTACAACTAAGGCCATCGAGAGTTACATGATGAATCTTCATGGAACACCGGGTGAGACAGATACTTTTGAATGTAGCTTCAAGTGCACAAACCCTGGTTATACAAATGTTACTTTTGTTGTTCATGATGGATATATCACCATCAATCCTCTTGAGCTAAAGGTTGAGGTTATTGGTAACAGAGGTGAGGAATACTATGATGGAACAGAAAAGCAGGTAACAGGCTATTCACTAAATGTTCTATCCGGATCTAACGGCGATGGTGCAGTGAGCGATGGTTCTGCAATGCCTGATGCAAAGGACTTCTTTGATGAGACGAAAGTTGTATTTACAGGTGAAGATGTGGCAAAGGGAATATATCCTGACACATATCCTATGAACCTTGCAGTAGATCAGTTTAGCTACGATGATCCTAACATCGATGTGACCTTTGAGGTTGTTGATGGACAGCTTGTGATCAAGGATTTGCCAGAAGGCAATAAGCTTCATGTCATCGCTCGTACTCCTGATAAGATAGAGATGTACAGTGGTAAGACATGGGTAGGATCAGACTTTGATTACTCAGTTGAAGGAAAAGCTGCTACGACTAATCCTTTAGCTAGGGCACTTAAGTTATTGGGAAGCTTTATTGGAATCGATGCTCATGCGGCAGATGGTGGCAAGAAAATTACAATTAACAATCTGAACTACTATGTATCCGGACTTAGAGTTGAAGTAAAGGCAAGATCTGTTGGTAAATATGTTCTTGATATTGTCAATGAAAACTTTAAGGTAGTTGATGAAAGCGGTAAAGATGTAACTAATCAGTTTGACGATCCTGAAATTATTGTTGGAACGCTTACTATTACACCTAAGCCAATTGAAATTACATCAGCATCAGCAGAGAAGAAATATGACGGAAAGCCGCTTACAAAGCATTCTGCAAAAGAAAATACTGAATGGGGAATCGGTGATGAAGTTAAATATAAATTCACCGGAAGCCAGACTGAAGTAGGAAAGAGCAAGAATAAGTTTAAGGCAAAGCCTGCAAATGACCTGACAGATTTTAACAATTATATAATTACATATAATTATGGAACTCTTAAGGTTACAAATAATACAAACTCAAATAACAATAATGATAACAACCAGGATAATGGTGGAACACCTTCAAATGATGGTGGTAATGTACTTGGCGCAAAGAGACCTGCTGAAGGCCCTGCAGTTCTTGGAGCAAGGAGAGATGGTGAGCAGCCTGCAGTCCTTGGTGCTAGACGCGGAGGAACAGATGACAGCACTGATACATCAAGAGTGATCGTTCTTCTTATCGCAGCCGGCGCAGTTGCAACACTACTTGCAACAGGCAAAAAGCGCAGAAGTCACGAAGAATAAAAGAACTTCATAAGCTCTAAAACTTTTAGGAGCCCTGTCGGAAACGGCAGGGCTCCTTTATGATATTTGATTGTATTAATAAAAATTTATGAAAATAGTGTCTTGCCTTATATACGTATTGGTGATAAACTATGTTCCGCTACAAAGATAAACGAGTGTTAAATCCTTCCCACTCGCAAAGGTCAGTAGTTCGACCATTAAACCCTAAAGGAGAAAAATAATGCAAAACAAAAAGATTTTATTTATGACTCAGGCGGCTCTTATTGCTGCTATCTACGTTGTGCTCACTATGATGGTTGCACAGGTTAACCTCGCTAGTGGTGCAATTCAGTTCAGAATCTCAGAAGCACTTTGTGTTCTTCCGTATTTCACACCAGCTGCAGTTCCGGGCGTTATTATCGGATGCTTATTAAGTAATATCCTTATAGGAAGTGCTCTTCCGGATATCATTTTCGGAACCCTTGCTACAGCAATCGGTGCATACTTTTCCTACAAGCTTAGGAATAACAGAATCCTTGTAACACTTCCTCCGGTCATTTCAAACATGATCATCATTCCCTTTGTTTTGACCTATGCTTACAAGATTCCCGGTGGAATTCCTTTCCAGATGCTTACAGTAGGAGCAGGTGAGGTCATCGCGTGTGTGGTACTCGGCTCAATCCTTATCGCAGCCCTTATGCCTGTAAGAAGATATATTTTTGGCGATGCATATGGTGAATTTAAGAGCGAAGAGAATTCTTACTCAGTTTGAAAGAAAAGATAATTATTGGAAGGTAAAAACAAGCAGGATGTCCCGACGATGAGGCATCCTGCTTTTTGATATTTGAGGAAACTAAAAACTATGGAAATCAGGTTATTTCATACAATCTTAGCGAGGTCTATCTGATGAACCGACCCTGCTTCACCTGTGGACTCACGGAGGAAAATGCCGCTTGCTTTAAACTGGGCATTTACCATAAAATCAGAGCCCTGCGAGGTAAACCTGGTGTCAGCATGACCAAGGTAAATAGCACCTACATCGGCTTCCTTTAATGTCATCAGAGTATCCTTCCCATCCTCGCCGCGGCACCATACCCTGAGCTTTTCATAGATATCATCATTTTCATCAATCCAGTCGTTGTTATCACTGTTTAGCTCAGCAAGGTCGGCAAAGCCGTTGCCGCTTCTTGTGCCAAAGAGCTCAGACCCGTCATTTATTATTCCGTCTCCGTTCCTGTCATAGGCTAGAAAACCGCTTCCGGGGGCAATGTTCTTTACCTCTTCCTCTGTGCCGTCAGCATCAAGGTCGAAGGTGAAGGTCTGATCGGATATCTCGGTTACTCCTGAGCCTACGTTTATAACGAGGGGATCAATAAGCTGAACGGGACTGATGTTCATAACGCCGATAGCTTCAGTGAACTGCCTTGTCATGTTTATGCTTACTCCGAAGTTAATCTCTCTGCCATCATCGGTTTTGGCAATTCCCTGAGCCTGAAAAGCTGTCTGCTCGACCTCTGTGTGAATATAGGTGGTTGTTGAAACCGACATCCACTGATAGGAGCCCTGATTCATCTGTGTGCTCAGACTGCGCATGTATTCCTGCATTCGGCTCTTGCCGGCTCCTCTGGTATTTCCGTACAGAATCTGCATGATATTTAGGAGTCTTTCCATTATCTGCATACGAATGTTTTCGATTTCGGATACTTTGTTCAGGAGGGGCATATTTTCCTGAACAGCGAATTCTCCATCGGCATTGTAGTTGGTAAATAATGTCTTTTCCTTTTTGTTATCAATATCCTGCACATCCTGATTTTTCTTATCTTCATCATCTTTGCTCTTTTTAAGACCCAGTGCCTTCTTAAAATTGGGAGCTTCCGTTCCCATAATTGAAGCAAATACACTCTTTTCGTGAGAGATGCTGAAGGTTTCCTGATACCTCCTTTCTGAAACAAGGTTAACTGTGCTGTCCGCAATTCTCATAAGCAAACCCTCCAAGCTGTGACTTGCGGCTTCCGTGCCTGATGAAAAATGTAGCATAGGACTTCGGCTTCGAAGTCCCCGCGCGCCAGCTACGTCTTTAAAACGAAAAAACCAGGCCTAACCCTGTTCTGGGTCTGCCCGGTCAAAATTGAGACTAAAATGGCTCCGCCATATCAGCTCACCATATATTTCGGTCTTTATTCCATATTCTTTAGTGTGAATTTAAATGTAGGATTCTTCATGAAAAACAGCAAATAAAAAAGCCCATTAATCTCTGGGCTTTAAGTAGAAGTTCCCCTGAACTCTGTCAGTACGGATTGAATTGATAAAGGCGTGTTCATCCAGCTTCTTGATGGCAGGTATGAGCTTTCTTGTGTCAGAGGCACTTACCACGGAGTAAACGACCATTTTGTTGTTGTGCTCAAAGGAGCCCTCGCCGTGCATCAGAGTGGCGCCGTGGTTACATATCCTATAGATTGCTTCGCAGACCTCAGCAGGCTTGTCGGTGATGATGAAAAGCGTTTGCTGCTGATACGTCCTGTACATAATGTGAAGGACCTGTGTTGAAACATACTGGAAAATGATGGAGTACAGAGCCTTGTCCCAACCGAATAAAAGACCTGCAACCGTAAGGATCACACAGTTTACTGCCAATATTATGGGGAAAGCATCAATTCCTTTTCTTTGTGATAAGAAGATTGATATAAAGTCTGTTCCGCCGCTGGTGGCATCGACCATAAGGCATATAGATAGGGACACGCCTGCAAAAATGCCGCCGAAAATCGCGATAAGAAGCGGATCATCGGTTATGGAAAGGTCGGGTAAAAGGTCGATAAAGAAACCGTTACAAAGAACCATAATCATTGAATATATAGTGAATTTTTTACCTATATAACGGAAACCGATATAGATGGGTATTATGTTCAGAATAACATTTATGGGCGTGTATGGGATTTTTAATGAAAAGAATTTCAGAGCGATACGCTGAATGATAATAGTAAGTCCCTGAGCTCCGCCGGGGTAAAGGCCGCCTGCATTGACAAATATCTGGATATTTAAGGCCATCAAAAAAGCAGCTAAAAGAACTACTAAAAGCCTGATGCTGCCACGTTTGAAATCTAACTTCATTAGTTAAAAGCTCCCTACAAAACTAAAATTTTGAAATAACATTTCTATAGGTTATAATACAATATTGGAATGGAGATTGAAATATGGAAAACAATAATTATGTAAGAAAAAAGCGAGGAATATATGAGCTTTTTTTCAAGAGACTTATAGATATAGTTCTTTCTTTGACAGTGCTTATATGTCTTAGCTGGTTATATCTTATACTTGCGGTTCTGGTGAGGGTTAAGCTTGGAAGCCCTGTGATATTCAGACAGCCCAGACCCGGTAAGGATGAAAAGGTCTTTAACCTTTATAAATTCAGGACAATGACGGATAAAAGGGATGCAGAGGGGAATCTTCTTCCCGACGAGGACAGACTTCCTGCCTTTGGTAAAAAGCTCCGTGCCACAAGCCTTGATGAGCTTCCGGAATTTATCAATATTTTAAAGGGAGACATGAGCTTTGTAGGACCAAGACCTCTTTTGGTAAAATATCTTCCTTTATATAATGCAGAGCAGAAGAGAAGACATGAGGTAAGGCCGGGACTCACCGGATGGGCGCAGGTCAACGGAAGAAACCTTCTTAGCTGGGAGGACCGCTTTGAAAAGGACGTCTACTACGTTGATCATCTGTCCTTTTTAATGGATTTAAAGATAGTTTTCATGACGGTTGCTGTTGTGCTCAGGCACAATGATGTCAACAGCGCAACGGATGCCACTATGGAGGCATTTACGGGTACACCGGAGAAACGAGAGGAGTAATACATATAATGAACATTTTGTTTACTAGCGTTGGAAGACGCTGCGAGCTTTTAAAGGATTTCAGGCAGACACTGGGCGATGATATTAAGATTGTTGTTACCGACAACAGCCCTTATGCGCCGGCACCTGCTTTTGCGGACGTTGTTTACGGAGTTCCACTTATAAATGACATCACATATATCCCTACAATTCTTGAGATCTGTAAGGCAGAGAAAATCGATGCGATCACAACACTTATCGATCCTGAGATTTCAATTCTTGCAGACCACAGAGCCGAGTTTGATGCTCTTGGGGTAGAGGTTCTTGCTCCTTATAAGGAGACAGCAGATCTTTGCTTTGATAAGTATGAGATGTTCAAATATCTTAAGGAAAAGGGCGTGCCTACAGTTCTGACCTTTGGAACCTTTGCTGATTTCAAGGAGAGCTATGATAGAAACGAGATCAAGTTCCCTGTTTTCGTAAAGCCAAGAACAGGAAGCGGCAGCGTTGGAGCAAGGAAGGTTGAGAGCCTTGAGCTTCTTGAGGAGCTTACAGCAAGAGATCCTTCACTTATCATTCAGGAATTCATGGATGGTAAGGACATGGACGCAGATGTGTATGTTGATACCTTTACACATGAGCCTGTAGCCATTTTCTCCAAGAAGAAGATATCAACCACGATCGGAGGCGCTAACAAGACAATATCCTTCAAGGATGAGGCACTTTTCGATTTCGTGAAAAATGCAATGAAGCACTTCAAATTCAACGGACCTCTTGATATGGACCTTTTCTTCAAGGATGGTCAGTACTACTTATCAGAGATCAATCCCAGATTCGGTGGTGCATATCTTCATGCGTATGGCGCAGGAGTTGATTTCCCTAAGCTTATCTATACAAACGTTGTGGAGAAAAAGGCAAATACTCCCATTATCGGAGAGTATGAAGAGGATGTCTGCATGCTTATGTACGACAGTGTCGTAATTGAGAAGCTTGCAGATCTTGAAGGACGTATGAAGAAGGTATAACTAATGCGAATTTTGATAATGGCCAATTATGCAAACGGCCTGTTTCTTTTCAGGAAGGAGCTGCTTAAATCCTTTCTGGATGCGGGACATGAGGTTCTGATATCCGTTCCGCCAGATGAAAACTGCGTAAAGCTTAAGGGCTACTGCACAAAGCTGATAGAGACTCCTCTGGAGAGACATGGAAGTAACCCTGTTAAGGATTACGGACTTTTTAAAAAGTATAAGAAGATGCTTAAGGATGAAAAGCCCGATGTAGCTCTGTGCTACACCATAAAGCCCAATATCTACGGAGCTCTGGCCTGCAGACTTTCTAAGGTTCCGTATATCTGCAACATTACGGGACTTGGAATGGCTATTGAAAACGGCGGCCTGATGAGCAAGGTGCTCTTGCAGCTATACAAGGTCTCCACCGGCAAGGCTCAGAGAGTATTCTTTCAGAATGAAAGAAATCGCAAATTCATGCAGGATAGAGGCATTGCAGTAAAGAACAGCGGCCTGCTTCCGGGATCCGGAGTTAACCTTACAGAGCACGCTTTTCATAAATATCCAAGCGAAGCGGAAGGAATACATTTTCTTGCAGTGATAAGGATGATGCGTGATAAGGGAATAGAGGAATATCTGGAGACTGCAAAGGCGATAACTTCTGAATATAATAACGTATATTTTGATCTTGTGGGCGAGTACGAAGAGGATGAGAGAGCAAAATATGAGCCCATGATCATGGAGCTTGAAAAGGCAGGTAAGCTCAAATACTATGGGCACCTCGACAGCGTTGACCCGGTATTTGCAAAATGTCATGTAGTAGTTCATCCTTCATACCATGAAGGTATGTCCAACGTCCTCCTTGAGGCAGCAGCCTGCGGCAGACCTATTCTTTGCTCGAATATACATGGATGCATAGAAGCGATAGAACCGGATGTGACAGGATATACATTTGAGCCAAAGAGTACCAGTTCTCTTGTTGATTCCATAAAAAAGATGCTAGTCTTGGCTGAAGAGAAACGTTCTAAAATGGGACGTAAGGGACGTGAGTATATGGAAAAACACTTTGACAGACAACTCGTAATCAATGCATATAAAGAAGAACTTGAGAAAATTCGCTTAAAGTAAGATAATAGTAGTGTTCGGGGCACCTTGAATGCAACCTTGGCCGTTAATGATTTAATCGTTTATATGGTTAAGCTTGGGTTTCTGAACGTGGATTTTGGGATTAGTCCAGTCCAATGTGCATATATAAGAAAATTTGTAGTTCTCGGACGAGGAGATGATTTACGGAAGCCAAAAATAATTGATTCCGATTGTCCTGAACAACGAGATATGAGGAATCAATTATTTTTGAATTCCATGTAAATCACGACGCAGACGTAAACGCAAATTTTCTTATATATGCACAGAGGACGAAATAATATTAAAAAAAGAGGTTTATAAAAAATGAGTTTATATGAGAAGCTCCTTTCAGGAGAAGAAAAGCTTTCACTTGTTGGACTTGGATATGTAGGTATGCCCATTGCGGTAGCCTTTGCCAAGAAGATTAAGGTTGTCGGCTACGATTTTAATGCTGAAAAGGTAGAGCTTTATAAGAATGGAATCGACCCTACAAGAGAGGTTGGAGATGCAGCCATTAAGGAGACTGCGGTTGAGTTTACTGCTGATCCCGAGAAGCTTAAGGAGTGCAGATTCCACATTGTTGCGGTTCCTACACCTGTAAATGACGATCATACACCTGATCTTACACCTGTAGAGAGTGCTAGCAGAACTCTTGGAAAATACCTTACAAAGGGTTCAATAGTTGTTTATGAGTCAACTGTTTATCCCGGAGTAACTGAGGATATATGTGTTCCGATCCTTGAGAAGGAATCAGGACTTAAGTGCGGAGTTGATTTCAAGGTTGGTTATTCACCCGAGCGTATCAACCCCGGTGACAAGGTACACAGACTTGAGACTATCGTGAAAATCGTATCCGGTATGGATAAGGAGACCCTGGAAGAGGTTGCAAACGTATATAAGCTTGTAGCCCTGGCAGGTGTTCACGAGGCAGACAGCATCAAGGTTGCAGAGGCTGCTAAGGTTATCGAGAACAGCCAGAGAGATATCAACATCGCTTTCATGAACGAGCTTTCAAT
>JAEEGL012530287.1_pt1 | contig 14615 bp, 8 predicted proteins | sample 9134231 | NCBI WGS metagenome assembly JAEEGL01 (sample SAMN16246548, study PRJNA631951) | gut metagenome | biome: gut microbiome; feature: rumen; material: fiber-attached | host: Bos | place: Iran: Karaj | collected 2018-10 | reverse complement strand
GCGTTCACGGGTGCGTCGCCGCGCAGGTGGAACGAAATCATCGACTACGGCAAGGACATCATGGACGTCGCGACGGCCAATGGATTCAGCGGCCTCGACAAGGACACGACGCCGGTTGAGGTGGGTCTTGCCACGGACACCATCCTGCCCGCCGGCAACGCCGGCGATGGCTACGACTTCCTCTACGAGGACTCGAACTTCTCCATCAACGGCAACGGCAACGCGCTCTCGGGTACGATCAAGTTCACGGACGACGCGAAGGGCGGCTTGATGCACGACATTGATCTCGGCACGGATGACGCCCCGCTTACGCTCGATTTGAGCGTGACTACCAATGCTGTCATCCTGGGCGGCGATGTGATCATCTCGAACGTGGTCGTTAAGTTGACCGAGGACCAGGCGACGCTCGGCAGGGTCGTGTTCGAATGGGACAGCGGCGAAACTCCGCCCGATGACGAACAGGGCGTGGAAGTGACCGTGGTGAACAATTCGGGTACGCCCACTGGCGAGACCAAGGGCCTGATCTGGGACGAGGAGTACGGCATCGCCTTCATCGGCCCGGTCGAGGCGCGCCTCACCGGCCCGACGCACGAAGTGCCAATCTACACGACGCTCGCAGATGCGATTGCGCGCGCGGCGGCTTCCGGCGACAAGGTGACGCTGATGACGAACGTGACGCTGTCTGCCTGCCAGACGATTGACAAGAGCATCGAGTTCAGCCTCAACGGACAGGCGCTCGCAGCTTCCGGCGACGCAATCCTCGTCGATTCCGACGCGTCCGTGCAGATGTACAGCGAAGGAACCGTGACGGGCAACATCGCCGTCGTCTCCGGCACGCTGACCATCACAAACGGCATCTACGTGGGCGGTCTGAGCAAGGCTGACGGCGATGGCGCCAAGTTCGTGATCTCCGGCGGATACTTCCGCGACCCGGTGCTGCAGGAATACTGCGCCGACGGCTACTCGCCGGTGAAGACCACCGCGTCCAAATACGCGGCAACGCCCTACACGGTTGCCCGCGTCGAGATAGTCTATCCTACCGGAAAGACCGACGGCGGCCTGGACACGGTGGGCGTGCCGATTCCTCTTGCCTGGATCAATTCCAACACCGACCTTGTTGGCGAGGATGGGCTGGTGCTTGAGGAGCTTGACCAGATCGTGACGGATCTCGGCGATACCGGAGCCAACGGTGTTCCGCTGTGGCAGAGCTACGTGCTGGGCCTCGATCCGAATTCCGCGACGAGCCAGCTGCGGCTTGAGGGCCTGCCCGCCACCTCTGACGAAAAGGTCACCATCAAGGGACTCAACATAAATGTTCCGGCGATCCTCGAATCGCAGGGCACGACGGTTGGATTCCATCTGGAGGAGGCTGCGCCAGGCAGCGACAGCTGGACGGTGCGCAGCGACGCCTGCACGATGGCGGAGGGTCTGCCGACGTTCACGGTGCCGCTCAGCACCGTTGACGGAAAGGTGCTGCGGATCGTCGCGGACATCAAGACGAGGAGCAAGTAGTGGTTGGCTCGCCAGTGGCTAGAGATTTAAGGAGAAAAAGAAAATGAAGAAGTTGATCTGGATGGCAGTTGCGGCTGTTGCGATGTGCGCGGCTCTTCATGCAGGGCAGGACAATCTGCTCATGAAGTTCTCGACGCCCGGTCCCGACACATACGCCGACGGCAAGACGCAGGTCGCCGACGGCGAGTTCTACGCGCTAGTCTGGGTGAAGAAGGGCACGGCGTTCGCGGGCTTCCTTGCGGACGGCAAGGTGGTCGATGCCGCGAACAGCGCGCTGATCTGCGCTGTGCCTTACGCCGAGAACGGCCATTGCCCCGAGACGGTCGTCGAGATCGATCGCGTATTGGCGGATGCCTACGCCGGTTCGGGATCGTTCGAGCTTCACGTGCTCGATACGCGCGACGCCGAGGGCAAGCCGAAGGGCAAGACCTCCGACGGCGTGAACGGATCAGGCGAGGCGGCGAGGTTCAGCGTGGCCGCGAACACTGCCGGAGACATCCCGACCGTCACAGCCAAGACTGCGGCGCTGGCGGCGACGGCCTCCGAGCTGCCGGCGTCCATTCCGCAGCCGCGCATCACGTCCATCAAGGTCGCCAACGGCGTCGTTACGCTTAAGGTGCAGGGCACGTCGAAGCTCCTTCGCTACGGGGTGAACTCGGGCGATACGCCGAGCGACCTTGCGCCGCTGCCGCTCGACGTAGGCGTTGCGGACGGCGACGACTTCGGTGAGATCGAGATTACGGTTCCGGTTGAGAAGGGCGGACGGTTCTTTAAGATCGGCCGCGCACCGCTGAAGTGAGAGCGAAGGTTTGAAAGTGGAAAGTAAGAGATGAGAGTTTAAAACGGCCTTTGTCTTCTGTCTTTTGTCTTCTGTCCTTCAGAAGGGAGGCAAGGACAAAGGACAGAAGACAGAGGACAAAGGTTGAGGACTGAAAGACAGAAAGACTTTAAGGAGCAAGGAAGATGAAAACGACGAAAATGCTTGGAACGCTGACGGCGAAGTTCGCCGCCTTGGCACTCATCTGCGGCCTCGCCGGCGGCGCATGGGGCGCGACTTTGGTCGGAACATGGTCGGCTTTGCGAACGGCGGCCAATTCTGGTGGGGAAATCGTTCTTACAGATGATATTGTGGCGGATGATAATTGGGGTTCCATAGAACTTGACGAGGGACAGTCTGTTGAGCTGGATCTTGCCGGTCACTCGATAAGTGTTCCTGCCGATTGGTTTGAGTCGGGACTTATCACTATCGGTGAGGGTGTCTCTTTCGTAATCAAAGGAGGCGGCATGATTGACGCGTCTTCGCGTGAGGAAGATGACTCTTTTACTCTCATTGATAATTACGGAACAATGACAATCAAATCTGGCGTGACCATAAAGGCGAATGCTGAGTTTTATGCTTATGCCTTAAGTTGCGGTGATGAAGGGACAACAGTTGTTGAAGATGGTGTTGTGCTTGAAGGTGGGGTATATCCGGACGGGTTTAATTTTGCGGCTGACGGAAAGACGGTTGTCGGCAAACATACGGTTTCCGGCGGGAACGTTGTCGTTGAACCAGCACCAACAGATCCAATAGATCCAGTTGTCGCCAAGATTGGCGATGTGGAATACACGTCTCTTGCGGCGGCAATTTCCGATGTTCCTGCAAATGGGACGGAGACGACGATTGTCATGCAGGCAGACACGGTGCTTGATGCCACAGTTGTGATTCCTGCGGGAAAGAAGGTCATCCTCGACCTCAACGGCAAGGCGATTACGGTTCCCAATGCCACGCCGCATATCTACGCCATCAGGAACAACGGCACCATGACGTTGACGGATTCGAAGGGTTCGGGTTCAATCTCTGCGAGAGGCGTGTACAACGGTCCCGACAATACATCTGCAAAGATGACCGTAGAAGGCGGAACGTACTACAACCTTGACTCGGACGGCGGTGCCGCAATCTTCAACAAGGCGGAACTGACCGTCAATGGCGGTACGTTCAATGGTAGGGCGGTATGTCTCAATAACTTCGGTAGTGCCGCGACGATGATTGTCAATGGAGCTACGGCCAACGGATACACTAATTATGCTGTTCAGAACAACGGCGGAACGGTGACGATAAACGACATCACCGTGAATGGCAAGTTTGGTGCGTTTGGACAGTGGCAAGGTACGAGCACGACAACGATCAACGGTGGTACGTTTGCCATTGTTGATAACACGTATGCTGGTTATACGCATCACTGCGTTTATGTGGGCGCAGGCGATTTGACCATCAACGGCGGCACGTTCACGAACGGCGACAATCAGGCGGATAGCGGGCTTGCGCTTTGCATGCTCTCATCCGGGACGGCGACGATTACGGGCGGTACGTTTACGAACCTTGCTCCAGATTCGGGCAATGAGACGATCTCCCTCTGGGGCGGCTCCGGCACATTCGCCGTTTCTGGCGGCACATTTAATAGGGATGTTAAAGTTGATTACCTTGTTGAAGGCGTAACGAAGACGAACAATGGCAATGGAACGTGGACTGTCCAGCCGCCAGTACCTGTCGTCCTGCCGAGCGTGACGAACAAGGTGGTCTCGGTCAACCTGTTTGGCGCGCTGACGGTGAACGCGGGCTCGGCGACGAATGCGTTTGTGGCGGTTCCGTTCGGGGCGTTCGACATCGGCGACGTGAAGATCGCGGCGGCGGACGTAGTCCAGGCGGCGACGCTTTCCGCCGGCGACAAGATGTACGTTTGGAACGGCGCCGAGGACACCAGCCAGCAATACGACGTGTATGAGGTCAAGAATGGCGTGTGGACGGTTGCGAAGAAAGTGACGGTTGCGGCAAACGGCGCCCAGAGCGAGGGCAGCACGTCGCCAGACAGCCATCTGGTCGATTCCGGCACGGGCATCTTCATCGAGCGCAAGGACACGTCCAAGCCGATCTACGTTTACGGGCAGGTGCTGACGAACATGGTCGCGGAGACGGCGTTCGGCGCCGGTCTTACTCTCGTCTCGGCGCCTTCGACGAATGCGATGGCCCAGATCAACCTCAATGCGCTTGCATGGACTGGCGTGAAGCCCGTCACGATCACCACGACCACGTCGGGCAGAAAGATCGTCACGAGCTACGCAAACGCCGATTTCATCTACTACCGCAACACGGCGAACAGGATCGTGCGCCTGTACTACGACGGGACGAAATGGGGCACCGTGTCCGGCACGTGGAAAGATGCCGGCGACGAGGCGAAGATTCCCGCAGGCACCGCGTTCTGGTACATGAACAACGGTTCGGCGAGCGTGAGGTGGCAGTAGTTGACAAGATGGTAGTCGAGGAGGAAATGAGATGAAAAGAATTACGTTTATGGCTGCCGTGGCGGTCGCGGCAATCGCGGCTCTCCCGATGCGGGTCTGTGCCGAGACGAGCACCGACGTGCTGATGTGGTATCTCGACCTTGGCGATTCGCCGGAGGAGAGCATCCACAGCCAGACGTTCGACTCGCTGAACTTCTATCTGCGCTCGACGGACGACCACTCGATCACGATCGGCCTCAACGATCACACGTATCTCGACATGGACAACGTCGGCACAGGAAACGGCGTTGGCACGGCGAACGGCATCGACGGCAATTTCGCCGGCGTCTATCACACCGACCTTTCCGGCGCCGGCAACATCGACTACTCGAAATACGAGTTCATGCTTGCCCTGTACAACGGCGGCAGCCTTGTGGCGTGGTCCTCGGTTCTGTTCAACCCCAATTCCGACGATCATGTCATGAAGGACGATATGGCCGCGTCCCTGTACAGCCTGTACAACGGGGGCGATCTGAATCCGATGGGGAATCCTACCGCGACGCCGTTCAATTTCGGGGCGCATGTCGTGCCCGAGCCTACTAGCGGGCTCATGATGCTCGTCGGCGCCGCGCTGCTTGCGCTTCGCCGCAGGCGCAGGAACGTATGAGCGAAGGCAGGAAAGAGTCCCTCTGGCGCTTTCTGGTGGCGGCGTCGCTTGGCGTCGCCGTCGCCTGTCTTTCGTATCTGCTGCGATATGGGGGGCTTCCGCCCGGAGTCTGGGAGGACGTGGCGATTGCGGCTGGTCTGCGTCCGCCGGCCGCGACGTTCCCGATTGCGTGGCACATGATAGTGGGGCAGCTGTTCCGGCTCATGGAGCCGGCCCAGGCGGTCAAGGCGCTGCTCGTCGGCGGGCACTGCGCGCTCGGCGTCGCGACGTTCCTCTTCTACATGCTTCTGGCGGAGACATTGCCTTCGGCGGTCTTGGCGGGGCGCAGGGTGTGGTGGGGCCGCCTGCTTCCGCGGCTTGTGCTGACCATGGGAGCCGTCATGTTCGCCTGCGCCGATCCAGTGTGGGAGGCGGGGCAGGCGTTCGGGCCCGACATGTTCCTGCTGATCGTCGTCCTTGTCGCGGTTCGCATATTCGTGCACAGCGCCGTGCGGGAGACTAGAATCGGCGTGATGTGCCTCAACATGCTGCTGATCGGCGCGCTGTGCGCCGAGACCCCGTTTGGATTTGTGCTTGCGCTGGCCAATCTCTTCGTGTGCTACGCGAAATCCCGCTCCAACCCGGACACGATCGAGAATCCCCTTGGCGACCCGTTTGTGCGCGTGGCCGTGATGCGCAGGATGACGACGTTGGCGATGCTCGGATGGATCGCGATGGTTTTTGCGAACGCCATGTACTTCGACAGCATCGGCGGACTGGACATGCATGGCTGGAGCGGGCTTGAGTTCGTGGTGCGCTACATGTACCATTATCTGGAGACCGTCAATGAGGCGGCAACTCCGTCGGGGTGGCTGCTGCTGATGGTTGTGGTGGTCGTGCCGCTGTTCTTTTCCATCGCGTACATCCGCATGGCCATGGACGACGACAACTTCCTGACACTGTGGCATGGCGCGCTTTACGGCTCGATCGGCGTCGTCGCGTTTCTGCAGGTGTCCGGCTGGCGGTCGTTCTGGTTCTGGACGTGGACGGCGGGCTCCTCCCCCTCGGTTGGATCGGGTCTGCTGAGATGCATCTGCTCTGCCATAAGCGCGCAGACGGTCACTTTCGCGCTTTGCGTGCTGGCCGTGGAGATATACATCCGCAACCACTTCCGCATTGCGAGCACAAGGTATCAGGATTCGGTGGACGAATCGCGCCTTGGCGCCGAAATGGCGAGTTCGTTCCGGCAGATAAGCCTGGTCGGAAGGTTTGTCATGCTCGGCGTGCCGCCGGTCGTCCTCGGCCTGCTGCTCTGGTGGAGGGTGCAGCCTTCGACAGGGGAGGTCGTGCGGCTGCTCAACGAAAGCGCCAGGCTGACGGCGGAGGAGTGCCAGGGCGTGCGGTATCTGTTCACGGACGGCTCTTCCGATGCCGCGGTCGAGATAAGCGCCATGGAACAGGGCAGGCGTCTTTACGCCGTTTCCACTATGTCCGGAGATTCGCCCCGCGAGAGATTCCTGCGCACCCGAGGAACAGAAGATCCCGAAGACCGGGAAATGCTCAACCGCAACGCCGTCGATACGCTGCGCACGTGGATGCGGCTGAAGCCGGCCCGGCGTGCGGACTTCGCCTTCCAGCTTGGCTTCGAGCTGTGGGGGCGCGAAATGATCCCTGCCCATTTCGCCGGGCTGTCGGCACGCCTGGAGGAGTTCCCCGCGGGAATGGCGGAATCAGGAGACCGCGCCGCCCACGAGCTGATGGACCGCATCCTGAAGCTTTACGAGAAAGACGAGAAGCTGGAGTCCATCTCTCCCGTGCTTCGTGACAGGCTGATGTATCTGCAGTGGCGCCTTGCGCGTCTGTGCAGGTCGCGGGCGGACTCCCTTGAGGCGCATGGCAAGACGGAGCAGTCGGTGTCCGAAAGCCTGCTTGCCGACAAGCTTGACGCGCGCAATGTCGTTTTCCAGAGGATGCGCCAGCAGATGGAGGTGGCGAGGCCCGAAAGCATCTGCCTTACGCCGCGCGAGGGGCTGAAGCTGGGATTGGAGCGTCTGAACTTCAAGATGGCGGAGACGTTCGCGCAGAGGGTTCTCGCCTCAGATCCGTACGACGTGCCGGCGAATTTCGTGGTGGGCATGAACTACTTCGCCAATGGACACTATGGCCGGGCGGAGGTGTACTTCAAGAAGTGCCTGGAGCGGAGGCCGAACGATCCGGCCATCCTGAACAACCTTGCCGTGGCGCAGCTGCGCCTTGAGAAGCTTGACGAGGCCGAGGCGAACGTGCGGAAGGCACTGTCGGCGTATCCTGGCGCGCAGGAGGCCAAGCGCACGCTTGAAAACGTGTTGAACGCGAAGAAGGCGGCAGAGAAGTCCAAGTAGATTCCTACGACCACGAGAGGTCCGTGCGGATGGTCGTGGCGCCATCCGGGACGCGGAAGCGGGTGGGCGCGGGGCGCGTGGTGATCCAAAGCCCGTCTATTGGGCGGCACGAGAACTCGTCGCCCTTGATTCCCGTCAGATGCGAGGGATCCGTCGCCGCGGGACGCGTGAGCGATATGAAGAGCGGGGTCGATTGCAGTTCGAGAAATTCTACGGAGACCGGGCCGTTGAAGGAAGCGAGGAAGTCAAGGTTCTCGGGGACGTTCTCTGGCGAGGCTACGGCCCGGGAGACGCCCATCTCGGCAAGCTGGGCGATGGCCGGCGCGTTGAACGCATAGAGCGTCCAGTCCGCCGTGACGTCGCCGAACCCCAGCTGGCGCAGGAGGCGCAGCGTGGCGAGGTCGACCGCCTCCCATGACGAGATGCCGGCTCTTGCCAGATGCCTGACGACGCCGCGAAGCGCGCCGAAGTCGCACTCTCGCGTGAAGACGGGCAGTGCGACGCGGATGGACGGCGCAGGGTCGTCGGACGCCTCGGCACCTTCGCGCACGTGCCTCGCGATGCTCTCAAGGGCGTCGTAGGGGGCGCGGTCGTGGCCAATGGCGACCACAAGCTCGTCGTAGAGGCACACGTCGTCTGGCACCTTCTGGCCGAGGCGTATCTTGAGCACGCGCGACGGCAGGTCGCGCGGGGCGGGTGTGGCGGCTTCGAGCGCCTCCGCGTGCGTCAGCGCCTCGACCGCCTTGGCCTCGCGCGCTTCGGCGCGGGCGGCGTCCAGCCGTTCGACAAGTGCCCGGCGAAGTTCGTTCAGCGCAGACGCGGGCGCGAACAGCGAGTCCGGGTCGTCCACCTCAAGAGCGCCGAGCGTCCATTGCGTGCCGCCCAGGCGCGAGAACGACTTCCGGGCCGCGTCCATGGTGCGCTCGGGATGCATGGAGGCGGAGAGCGGGCCGGGGATGGACGCCGATGCCTCGATCTGCCGCCCAGCGACGACGGCTCGCGCCTTGGCTGTGATCCCGTCGCTGGAAAGCGCGAGCGACATGTCGATCGCGGGGCCATGCCTGAAGTCGGAAGGGCGGAAGGAGGGCGCAGGGAAGCGGCGCTTCATCTCGCTGGAGGCCGAGCAGAATACGGTCGCCCCGCCGCGCACGCAGTCTGCGGCGTCGTCGGACGCCGAAGGCGGCATCAGAATCTCGACGTCGCTGTCGACCGGCACGGAGAAGGCGCTCGCGCGGGAAAGTGCAGTGCGCATGTCGGATATCCCGAAGCCGTATGGCTTGCCGCCGTCGGAGAGGAACTGGAGTCCGTCGTGGCGCTCCAGCGGACGGTTCGTGTGGAACCGCAGCCAGGTGCGTCCTTCGCGGTCCTTGGTCAGCCGCTTGACGGTGCCGATGGGGGTGCCGAGATGTCCGAGCGAAGAGGGGTCGATCACCGATGCGCCGGGCGGGTCGGCGGTCTGCGCCTCCGATGCCGGGGGCGGGTATCCGTCGGCGTACAGGCGCGTGGTGCGGCGCGAGAACACCGTCTCCAGGTCGGCGCGGGTGGTGGTGACTGGCGCGCCGTCGAGCAGCTGGCGGTAGTGCGATGTGACGGAAGCGACGTACAGGGGCGACTTCATGCGCCCCTCGATCTTCAGAGAGGCCACCCCTGCGCCGCGCAGCGCGTCGAGCGAGTCGTCGAGGCGCAGATCGCGCATCGAGAAGGGCAGTGACCGCACGCCCGCGGCGTCGGTGTAGGCGAGGCGGCAGCAGTACGCGCATCTGCCTCTGTTGCCGGAGCGGTTCTTCTCCATGGCGGAGAAGAGGCACAGCCCGGATATCGAGTAGCACAGCGCGCCGTGCACGAAGACCTCGATCTCCACGCCGCAGCGCTCCGCGATGGAGCGGATGTCGTCGATCGGCAGCTCGCGGGCGAGCACTATGCGGGTGAATCCGAGCTCGCGCAAGGCGAGGGCGCCTTCGAGGTTGTGCGCGACGAGCTGCGTCGAGGCGTGCAGGGCTAGCCCGGGGAAGTCGCGTCTGGCGATGCGCGCCACGCCGAGGTCCTGGACGATTATTCCGTCCGGCGCGAGGTCTTCTAGAAGGGCGAGCGACCTCGTCGCGTCGGCGAGCTGGCATTGGTCTATGAGCGTGTTGAAAGTCACATAGACGCGGCGCCCCCTGTCGCGGGCGACCGCGATGACGTCACGGAGCTGCTCGGGGGTGAAGTTGACGGCGTCGGCCCGGGCGGAGAACGAGCCGAGGCCGAGATATACGGCGTCGGCGCCGGCGTCGAACGCGGCGAGGGCGGTGTCGAACGACCCCGCGGGCGCAAGAAGCTCGATGCTGCCGTCTCCGTTCATCGCGAGAAGGCTACCGCCTGGGCTGCTTGAAGACGATCGACGCGCCGTCCTTGTCCAGCGTGGCCTTTATGCGGCCTGGCACGAGCGACTCGCGCAGCAGGAGGTCGGCGAGGGGGTCTTCCATCCAGTGCTGGACGGCGCGGCGCAGCGGGCGCGCGCCGAGAGCGTCGTCCGCTCCCTTTCCGCAGAGGAAGTCCACGGCCTTGGGGTCCAGCTCCAGCGTCATGTCCTTCTCGGAGAGGCGCGAGCGAAGCTTGGCGAGCTCCAGGTCGAGGATCTGCGCGACGTCCTCCTTCCCCAGCTTGCGGAACACGACTGTCTCGTCGAAGCGGTTGAGCAGCTCGGGGCGGAACGTGCGCTTTGCCTCCTCCATGAGCTTGTCGCGCAGGGTCTCGTACGAGGTCGATGCCGTCTCCTGGGAGAAGCCGAACGACTTGCCTTCGCGGGCGAAGTCGAATCCCAGGTTGGCGGTGGCGATCACGATCGTGTTGCGGAAGTCAACCTGGCGGCCCTGGCCGTCGGTGAGGCGGCCGTCCTCGAGCAGCTGCAGCATCATGTTCATGACGTCGCTCGACGCCTTCTCGAACTCGTCGAAAAGCACCACCGAGTAGGGGCGCCGCCTTACGCGCTCCGTGAGCTGCCCGCCCTCGTCGTATCCGACGTATCCGGGCGGGGCGCCGACGAGGCGCGAGCTTGTGAAGGCGGACGAGAACTCTGTCATGTCGAGCGCGATCAGCGCCTTCGGGTCGCCGTATATGCGCTCGGCGAGCATCTTCGCGAGGAGCGTCTTTCCCACGCCCGTGGGGCCTATGAATAGGAACGAGCCGATCGGGCGCTTCGGGTCGCCGAGGTTGGCGCGCGAGCGGCGAAGGGCGCGGGCGATGGACTCAATTGCGGCGGACTGGCCGATCACGGCGGCGTTCAGCTCGCGCTCGATGTTGAGCAGCTTGCCGGAGGTGGTCTCGTTGAGCCGCTCCACCGGCACGCCCGAGATCGAGGCGACAGTGGCGGCGATGTCGTCGGCCGAGACGTCGATGGTCTTCTCCGCGTGCTGCTCGCGCCATTCCTTGAGCTTCGCCTCGAGCGCGGCGCGCGCCTCCACCTCGGCGTCGCGCCAGCGGGCGGCCTCCTCGAAGGCGCTGATCTTCACGGCGGCGTCCTTCTTCGCGTGTATGGCGTCGATGTTCTCCTGGTCGGCCTTGAAGTCCGGTGGGCGCACCGCGGTCTTCATGCGCACGCGCGCGCCGGTCTCGTCGATCGCGTCGATCGCCTTGTCCGGCAGAAGCCGCGCCGGGAGGTAGCGCGCGGTGAGCGTCACGGCCGCGCGCAGGGCGTCCGGCGAGAACTTCACGTTGTGGTGCTCCTCGTAGCGGGGGGCGATGCCCGTGATGATCTCCACGGCGTCGTCGATGGAAGGCTCGTTGACGGTGATGGACTGGAAGCGCCGCTCCAGCGCGGCGTCCTTCTCTATGGACTTGTGGTATTCCTTAAGGGTCGTCGCGCCCACCACCTGCAGCTCGCCGCGGGCGAGCGCCGGCTTCAGGATGTTCGCGGCGTCCATCGCGCCCTCGGCCCCGCCCGCGCCGACGAGGGTGTGGATCTCGTCGAGGAAGAGTATCACGTTCTTGACGCGCTTGGCCTCCTCTATCAGCTGCTTGAGGCGCTCCTCGAACTGGCCGCGGTACATCGTGCCGGCGACGACGCGCGACATGTCGAGCGAAATGACGCGGCGGTCCCTCATGCGCTCCGGCACGTCACCGACGGCGATCGCCTGGGCGAGGCCCTCCACGACCGCCGTCTTGCCGACGCCGGCCTCGCCTATGAGGACGGCGTTGTTCTTCGTGCGCCGGGCGAGGACCTGCACGATGCGCTGGAGCTCGGCCTTGCGCCCTATGACGGGATCAAGCTCGCCCTTGCGGGCGAGCGCGGTGAGGTCGCGCCCGAACGTGTTGAGGGCGGGCGTCTTGTCCTTTCCCTTCTTGCCGCGGGAGGAGGGGGCGCCTTCCTCGCCCGAATCCTCGGCGGCGGACGGCTCGCCGTCGGAGGCGTCGTCGTCTTCGTCTTCGGCGGCGTCCGGCGTCGGGGCGTCGGCGGACCCCGCGGCCATGTACTTGTCGGTGTCGATGTCGTGGCCGTAGAGTATCTGCGCGCCGGCGGATTCGCCTTCGCGGAGCATGGCCAGCACGAGATGCTCCGTTCCGACGAGGTCGCACTTCAGATGCTGCGCCTCGATCTTGGCAAGTTCGAGTATCTTCCGCGTGCGCGGGGTCAGCGGGATGTCGCCGAGCATTCTGGCGTTTCCGCCCGGGCCGAACAGCTGCTCGAGCTGAAGCCGCAGCTCGTCCGGGTCAAGGCCGAGGCGCTCGAACCTGCGGCACGCCTCGCAGTTGGGGATGGCGAGGATGGAGCAGAGTATGTGCTCCGTGCCGACGTAGGAGTGGTTGAACTGGCGGGCCGCCGCCACGGCGCCCTCGAGGGCGCGTTCCGCGTTTGGTGTGTATTCCATGTTCATGTGACGTTGCGCGGCTAGCCGAGGCATTCTTCGGCGTAGTCGCTGAATTTGACTTTTCTGAAGCGCCTGTTGATGCGGTCCGCGAGGTCGGCGTCGCGTGCGTCGCGCCGACGGTCGTCCTCGGAGCTCTGCGACACTATCGGCGGCTCGTCCATCTGCGAGCGCATCATCTTTATGGCCTCGGCGCGGGTGATGCCGTCTATGAAGCCCATCGTGGCGCCGAGGCAGACGGGCGAGAGCAGGTCGAGAAGCTCGCCGGGGGCGAGAAGGCGGCAGCAGCGCAGTATCGCGAGCGCGCGGGAGATGGAGTCCTCCAGCACGCGCGGAAGCTCCTCGACGAGAGCGCGGCGGGCGTTGTTCTCCTGCGCGGTCAGGTCGTTGAAGAGCGTCGTGGCCTTCTTGATGAGGCTGCCTTCGGAGATGCCGAGAGTGGCGTTGTTCGCCACCCTGAATAGATGCGCCGCCTGGCGTATGCCGTCCTCGGCGATGCTGGAGCTTCGGAAGCGGACGGCCTGGATCGCGTTAAGCACGGGGGGGAGGTCTCCGATGAGGTTGAGCGCCTCGAGGTGGAACATCCCCTCGATCTCCATGCCCGTGCCGCAGTGCAGCGGGAAGGGCGATAGGTAGCCGAACTCGGAGTCCCAGGCCAGCGGCTGGCAGGAGGCCAGCCTGGCCTCCTTCTTCGCCGCCTTGGCGTATGCGTCGTGGATGTCGTGTGGGGCGCGCCAGCTTTCCTCGATGGTCCATTCGTCGCGGTCCCTGAAGCGCTTCCCGGCTGGATTGCGCCAGAGGGTGAGCGTGCCGCCGGTAAGAACGTCTTCAGCCCGCAGATCGGGGTATTCGCCCTTTTTCCTCGCCGCGCTCATGCGCCGTCGCCCTCTCCGTCGTCCATTGCGTCCAGCCTGCGCTTTATCTCCGCGGCGCGGCGGTAGTTCTCGCCGGCAACGGCGTCCTTGAGCTCGCGCTCCAGCGCGGCGCGCGCCTCGGACGGGTCGGACATCGTGTCAACTGACGGCGCCGAGCCCTTGTGGCTCGGGCCGAACTCCGCCGCGAGGAACTCGGACCGTATCTTCTTCGCGAAGGTCTTCCAGCACGTGGGGCAGGAGATCCGGCCGTCTTCCTTTATCGTGTCCCAGTTGGACTTGCACTTGGGGCATGTGCGCCGCTCGTTCTCCTCGGCTTCGGCGACGCCCTTCATGAAGTCGAGCGTCGCCTTTACGAGCCCCTCGACGAGGGGGGCCGGCAGATCGCCGCCTTCGGATGTCCTGGGCTTCTCCGAGCCCGCCTTGGCCCCCGCGCACGAGGCGCAGACGTAAAGCTCCTTCTCGACGCCGTTCTCCTTGACGGTGATGGCCCTTGTGGCTTCTGACTTATGGCATTTCTCGCAGAGCATCTGCTGTCAGTCCACGTAGAGGGGCGTCACGTTCTGCCCTGTCGCGCGAAGCCGTCCGGGCCTTGTCTGCCGGGTGGACGCCGTCGTTGCCTGGCCGGGTTTCTGTGGCGTGGCGGCGGGATGTTTCGCGGGCGCCTCGGCCACGGGCGGCGGCTGCGGCGCCGCAGGCTGCGCGGCTGGCGTCGTGGCCTGGTAGAGCTTGATGCAGACGTACACCAGCAGCACGACCACGGCCAGCGCGCCGAGGCAGAGCAGCGCGATGCGCCATGCGCTGCGCGGAATCCCCGAGACGCGCTGTATGATGCTGGACGAGACGTCCGTGAGGCTTTCGCGGAAGCGCTCCACGGCGGACCGCTCCTCCGTTTCGGAGTAGGAGGGGATGAAGGGCGAGCCTTCGTAGTTTGGCTGCGGGGCGGTGCGCGGAGCGCCGCCTGCGGGGGCGGCAGACGCAGAGGAGCGGTCGAACAGATCGAGGCCGCGAAGTGATTCCGGCACCACTGGCGGCGGCACGGACGTCGGCGCAGGGGCGGACGGCGGCTGCGGGGCAAATGGCGGCGGCGCGGGCTGAG
>JAEEGL011133711.1_pt1 | contig 14615 bp, 12 predicted proteins | sample 9134231 | NCBI WGS metagenome assembly JAEEGL01 (sample SAMN16246548, study PRJNA631951) | gut metagenome | biome: gut microbiome; feature: rumen; material: fiber-attached | host: Bos | place: Iran: Karaj | collected 2018-10 | reverse complement strand
GATGAGGTTGTGCTCCACCAGGCTGGAACGCGCGTCATCGCTGAGGTCCTCCAGGCGCACCAGCGCGTAGGCGTGGCCCTGTGGGCTCTCCATCACGGCGTCCGTGGTGCGGCGGATGACCTCCTCGGAGTGCTCATGGGTCATCTTCGCGGAAAACGGCAGGTCCTCGTAGTTGCGGCTCAGCCGCACGCGGCTGTACAGCACGACGTCCTGCTGGGGCGCTTCGACATATTCACCGGGCATGTTCCGCGCCTCCCTTTTCCTCAGAGGACTCCGCCTCCAGCTGCTTTTCCAGGGACCGGATCTGGTCCCGGAGCTGGGCGGCCTCTTCGTATTCCTCATCCGCCACCGCCTGATTCAGCTGCTGGCGGAGGCGCTCGATGTTCATGCGGATGGACGCGCCGCTGCGCACCCGGCCGGGGATGCGGCCGGCGTGCTGGGCGTTGCCGTGCACGCGGGTCAGCAGGGCCTCCAGGGGCTCGCGGAAGGCGCCATAGCAGTGTGCGCAGCCCACCATGCCGGTCTTTTTGAATTCGGCGTAGGTGGTGCCGCACTGATCGCAGGCAAGCGCCGCGAATTCGTCATCCACGCTTTCGCCGGCACTGGCGCCGGCCTCCAGGATGCCGCTCAGGAAGCCGGCCAGGTCGGAAAAGTCGATCCCCGGCAGCTTCTTCTGGTATTTGGCGAAGCAGACGGAGCAGAGGCTGCGCTCCTGCCGCTCCTCGCCCACGATGGTGGTCAGGTGGAATTTCGCCTGGCGGATGCCGCACTCATCGCACATCATTTGAATCACGCTCCTCACGATTGCGGAAGACCTGTTTCAGCATGCTGGAGAGCACAGACGCGCGGAGCACGTCCTTCGCGCTCACCGGCAGAGCCAGCGCGTTTTTGTTCACCGCGGCCAGCATCAATTTCGCCTCGTCGCCGGTAACGAGCTTGCGGGAGGCAAGGTTCTGGATGATCGCCCCGGCGGAATCGGCGTCGATGGAATTGCCCACCCGGGCAAGCAGCGCGCCCAGCAGGTTGTCCTCCGGCTGAGAGCACATGCGCACGATGCGCACGTATCCGCCGCCGCCACGGCGAGATTCGATGATGTAGCCGTGATCCACGGAAAAGCGCGTCGCCAGCACGTAGTTGATCTGCGAGGGAGCGCAGCCGAAGTGCTGGGCCAGCTCGTTCCGACGGAGCTCTACCAGGGGCTCCTCCTCCATCAGGGATTTGATGAAGCGTTCAATAGAATCTGACAGTTGTGCCATAAATCTCACCTTCTATTGACTATCCTTGACTATTATAGCACAGCTTTCTTCAAAACGCAATACCTTTTTCGAGGTTTTCCAGATAGCCGATCAGCGCGCCGGCAGCGTTGTCCGCGGCCCGCTCCACGAATTCCGCGAATTCCAGCTGATGGCTGTCGTCAGTGGCGTCCGAGATGGCGCGGATCACGGCGCAGGGCACGCCGGCGATGAAGCACGCCTGGGCGATGGCCCCGGCCTCCATCTCGCAGGCGTCCGCGGAAAACAGCTCCACGATCCTGCGCTTGACCTTCGCGTCGGTGACGAACTGCTCGCCCGACGCCACGCGGCCCTGCCGGCCCCGGACGCCCAGACGCCCGATCGCGCTTAGGATGCCCCAATTCGCCGCGGGATCGCAGGGAAAATATGTGACGTTCACCGTGGAGACCATGCCGGGCGGATCGCCCAGCGCGGTGGTGTCCACGTCGTGCTGCACCACATCCGCAGCCACGACGATGTCCAGGATGTCCAAATCCCGGTTCAGGCTGCCGGCGACGCCGGAATTGATGACCAGGCCGGGGTGGTAGCGCATGAGCAGCGTCTGGCAGCAGACAGCGGCGTTAACCTTGCCCACGCCGCACTTCACCAGCGCGACTTCATGGCCGCCGATGCGGCCCGTGATGAAGTCGAAATTCATCACGCGCTCCGACGCGGCGTCCTCCAGGCGCTCCTTCAGGCGTTTCAGTTCCACTTCCATGGCGCACATAATGCCGATCATCGCGCTTCCTCCTTTTGCATCAGCACCGCCGCCTGCGCGGAGATGCCGGTCTCCTCCCCTTCAAAGCCCATGCGCTCCGTGGTGGTCGCCTTGACGCTGACACGGTCCGCGGGCACGCCCATCGCCTCCGCCATGCGCTCCCGCATCTGTGGGATAAACGGCGCCAGCTTCGGACGCTGAGCGACGATGGTGACGTCCGCGTTGCCCACCGTATAGCCGTTTTCCAGCGCCAGCCGCGCAACCTTTTCCAGCAGCAGCACGGAGGAAATGCCCTCGTAAGCGGGATCACTGTCCGGAAAGTGGCGTCCGATGTCGCCCAGCGCCAGGGCGCCCAGGATGGCGTCCATCAGCGCGTGAACGGCGACGTCCGCGTCGGAATGGCCGTCCAAGCCGCGGTCGTGAGGGATCTCCACGCCCCCCAGCACCAGCCTTCTGCCCTCCCTGAGCCTGTGGGCATCGTAGCCCGTGCCCACGCGGAACTGCCGCACGCCGTATCCCTCCCGGTCAAAGTCCTCCCGGACCGTCAGCTTTCTGTTTTTCTCCGCGCCGGGGACGGTGACCAGGCGCACGGTGCCGTAGCGGCGCTCGAACAGCGCGGCGTCGTCTGTGGCCTCGACGCCCTCCCGGCGGGCGGACTCGTGGGCCTCCAGCAGCATATCATAGCGGAACGTCTGGGGCGTCTGAACCGTGCGAAGTTCGCTCCGGTCCAGGGTGGACACGGCGCCGGTAGCGGGATCGACGCGCTTGACGGTATCCACCACGGGCATGGAAATCACGCCGCTGCCGGATTCCCGGGCGGCTTCCACGGTGGCGCGGAAGATCTCCGGACCGGCGAAGGGACGGGCGGCGTCGTGCACAGCCACGATCTCCACATCGTCTGGCAGCGCCAAAAGGCCGTTGTAGACGCTCTCCTGGCGTGTGGAGCCGCCTACGGCGGTACGATCCGCCAGGGCACGCATGTCTTCGGCTGAAAACAGCGGCATGTCCTCCGGGGACAGCACCACGAGGACTCCGTCGAACGCGTCCGAGGCCCGCACGGAACGCAGGCAGCGCTTCAGCACGCTTTCGCCGCCATAGGAGCAAAAAACCTTGTTCCTGCCCATGTTGGCGCGGGTACCCCGGCCCGCAGCCACCACCACGGCCCAGGTACTCATTTCACCTGGCGGTACATTTCCGCCGCATCCTGCTTCTGGGCGTGCTCCGATACGGACACGATCTCGTATTCGCTGTAGCTCTCGCCGAAGCGGATCCCCAGGATGTCCCCCACCTTCACGTCCGTGCCGGGCTTGCCCTCCTTGCCGTTCACGGTGATGTGCCCGGTGGAGCAGGCGTCGTTGGCCACGCTGCGCCGCTTGATGATGCGGGACACCTTCAGGAACTTGTCCAGCCGCATGCTGATGAGCGGCTGCCTTTCCACAGGCTTTTTGGCTTCGATTGTCTTTCTGCTCATGGTTATCTCTCCAATGCCGTTTCCAGGGCGGAAACGCCCTTCTTTTGTAATGCTATGCCTTTGCCGCGTCCCAGCGGGACTTCTTTTCCTCGGGGGACGCAGTTTCCATGCTGCCGCCGTCCGCGAGGATGGACTTTTCCATGGCGTCGAAACGCTCCACAAACCGGCCGCACAGCAGGCCCAGGGCCAGCTCGGCATCCAGACCGTGCTCCCGGGCCGCGGCGGCGGTTTCCAGCAGCAGTTCCGCCAGGGTATGCTCCCCGGGTTCCCGGAGAAACGCCTCGGCGGCCTCCGCGACGCGCGCGGGCAGCCTCAGGCCGGCGTCTTCCGCCCGGGAGAGCAGCTTTTGGGCGCGGGTGAGCGCGGGCATTCCCGCGTCCACGCTGCGCAGGGCGTCCGCCCGGCTGCGGTCGCCACGCTCCCGGCGCTTGCGCTCCTGCCACAGTTCCATGGTCTCCTCGACATTCGCGGCAGAATCCGTACCGAATATGTGGGAATGGCGCGAAATCATCTTTTCGCAGATGGCGGTGGTGACGTCTCCGATGTCGAATTCGCCGTGCTGCCGGGCGATTTCCGCCTGCAGACACACGGCCATGAGCACGTCTCCCAGCTCGTCGCAGAGGGCGAAGGTATCGCCCTTGTCGATGGCGGAGGCGGCCTCCCAGGCCTCCTCCAGCAGGTCGCCCCGCAGGCTCTCGTGGGTCTGGGCGCGATCCCAGGGGCAGCCGTCCGGCGCGCGCAGGATGGCCATGATCCGCACCAGGGCATCGAAATCGTACCGTTCCAGCGACTTCAGGTCCCGCTGGGCGGGCACCAGCACCGACACCGTGTGATCGTAGCGCTTCAGCCTGTCCAGCTCCACCAGGCGGATCTTCGCCACGGCGCCATCCAGCAGCGCGTAGGCCGGGGACTCGTCCGGATAGCAGTCCAGCAGCTTCAGCTTGACCTCGCTGGCCAGCTGGCGGGTGTCGATTTCCCGGACGACAGCGTCGCGCCAGGGCGAAAGGCGGAAATTCTCCCAGTCCGACGCCTCCAGCATCTCCGCGTCGCCGCAGCTCCAGGCCAGCAGGGGACCCTCGGAAGGCGGACCGGCGATTACCTTGGGCGGCTTTTCCGCGCGGGAGAGCAGCTCCCGCACGCTGGCGTCCCGCACGTCGAACACGGCGTAGACCACGTCGGCGGAGGACGCGGCGTCCAGCACGGCCTCCGCCGCCAGGCGGGCGTGCTCGTCGAAATCCTCGGAGCGCTCGTAGAGGGCGTCCAGCGTTTCGCAGGGGATGGACTGCGCATCCAGCCACGCCGCCAGGGCACAGCGGCCTGTGTGCAGGATCACGCGCCCCGCCGCGCGGAGCGCCGACACAGCCCCCATCGTCAGGTCGTCCGCCGAAAAGCCCATGCCGATCACCGTGATGGCACCCATAGTCGTACCTCCGCAACAGAAAAGCTCAGGGGGCCGCGGGCGCGGGCCCGGGCTCCTCCTGAGCTATAGTATAACACACACGGAAGTTCGTTTCAAGCGTGGGCTTGCGCTCTCACTGCTCCATCTGCTTGCCGATGATGCTGGCCGTGGTCTCGGCGACCTTCCGGTCCGCGTCGCAGAACTGGCCGCCGCTCTCCCGGTTCAGGAGCATCAGCGAGCCCACGATCTCCCCGTCCGCGATGATGGGCGCGACCACCTGGGCCGTGTACGACTCCGGGGTGTCGTCCGCCGTGACGGGGATCATCCTGTCTCCCGCCGCCGAGTTCAGCATCACCAGCTGGCGGTCCTCCATGATGCGCTCCACGTCCGTGCTGATGGCCTTCTCCACATACTCCTTCTTGGGGGAACCGGAGGCCGACACGATGGCGTCCCGGTCGCTGATCACGGCCACATGCCCCAGCGTGCGGTGCATGGATTCGGTGTAATCCTTCGCGATGGACGCGATCTCGCCGATGGGCGAATACTTCTTCAGCACCACCTCCCCGTCGTGATCCGTAAAAATCTCCAGCGGGTCGCCCTCCCGGATCCGCAGCGTCCTGCGGATCTCCTTGGGGATGACCACCCGTCCGAGTTCATCTATCCTTCTGACAATGCCTGTTGCTCTCATAACCTGCGCCTCCACATGTTTTTTCGCCCGTCGCCGCACCGGAAAAGCGTTTCGCCTTCGCGCCGGACGGCCCGCAGACCGTCGTTGTGTGCGTATTGTGCGCAGACGCGGAAGATTTATGCGCGGGCGGCGGCCCATGAGCGGCGCGGGCAAACATGGGATCATTGGAATATCGCACCGGGCTGGCAGGATTTAACTCGATTCCGGACGAACGCGGGCGCCGATACTGATGCTGAAAAACGGACAAGGAGGTTTTTCCATGGACAAGATCAGAGTGGTTCAGTACGGCTGCGGAAAGATGGCCAGGTATATCCTCCGGTATCTGCACGAGAAAGGCGCGCGGATCGTGGGCGCCATCGACATTGACCCCGCCGTTGTGGGCATGGACGTGGGCGACTTCGCCGGGCTGGGGATCAAAACCGGCGTGGTCATCCGGGACGACGCGGACGCCGTGCTGGACGAGTGCGACGCGGATGTGGCCATCGTGACGCTGTTCAGCTTCATCGAGGACATCTATCCCCACGTGGAGAAGTGCCTGGAACGCGGCGTGAACGTCATCACCACCTGCGAGGAGGCCATATATCCCTGGACCACCGCCGCGGCGCTGACCAACAGGCTGGACAGGCTGGCGAAGGAAAACGGCTGCACCGTCACGGGCTCCGGCATGCAGGACATATTCTGGATCAACATGGCGGCGCTGGCCGCCGGGGGCTGCCACAGGCTGACGAAGATCCGGGGCGTGTACAGCTACAACGTGGACGAATACGGGCTGGCGCTGGCCCAGGCCCATGGCTGCGATCTGACACCCGAGGAATTCGAGCGGCAGATCGCCCACCCGGCACAGTTCGAGCCCTCCTACGCCTGGAACGCCAGCGAGGCCATCTGCGGCAAGCTGGGGCTGACCATACGGTCCATCCGGCAGAGCCACGCGCCGTGCGTCATCGGCCGCGACATATTCTCCTCCACGCTGGGGAAGACCATTCAGGCCGGGCGGTGCATCGGCATGTCCGCGATTGTGAGCGTGGAGACCATGCAGGGCATTTCCGTGGAGGAGGAGACAGTCGGGAAGGTGTACGGGCCGGAGGACGGAGACATGTGCGACTGGTTCTTCACCGGCGAGCCGGACGTGGAGTACCACGTAGTGAAGCCGGCCACGGTGGAGCACACCTGCGCAACCATCGTCAACCGGCTGCCCGCCCTGCTGCGCGCGCCCGCGGGGTATGTGACCGCCGATCATCTGGGGGAAAATCGGTATCTGACGTACCCCATAGAGAGGTACGTATAGAAAAACCGCCGCGGACAGCATATCGCAAAGCGCCCGCCCCGGTTGCAGGGGCGGGCGCTTTGTGTATGACATCGTTATTTGTTGATGTAGTAATCCACGCCCTGGAGGTAGTAACCTTCGGTTGTGGAGTCCACGATCTGCAGGTTGGGATTGCTGTAATCGCCGCGGTTCAGGTCGTAGCCGTCATAGAAGCCCGTGTCCGCAAGGTAGACCTCCCCGGTGTAGGAATCGTACAGCCGGTCGTAACCCATGAAGGCATCGCTCCACTTCTGGAAGGCGATGTCGTGGGCGGCTTCCCGGGCGTACCAGGCATCCACCATGGCGTCGTGGGCGGCCTGCATGGCGCGGCCGCGCGCCAACAGCGCCTGCGTCTCTTCGTTGGAGAGGTCAATGGCTTTCTTCACGTAGCTTTCCTCAAAGTCGAAAGAGCTCAGGCACTCCACCAGGATGGCTTCCAGTTCCTCCATCTCGCCCATGGGCGCGGTGACGCCCATGAACTCATACACGGTGTAGACCCAGCCGTCCAGTCCGAAGAAATCGTAGGAGCCCATATCCGTAGGCTGCGCCGTGACAAGGCCCTCGCAGGGCTGACCAAGGGGATCCAGATACGAGATGCGGGCGATGGAGTTGTCCGGACAGGTGGGCGCGCAGGGGATGCTGCTCTCCATGGTTTCCACGACCTCCACCTCCGTCATGTCCGGAATGACGGAAGGATTCAGGGCGAGACCATCCATAAAGTAGTTGGAGCAGAAGGTTTTCAGTTCCGGGATGCTTTTCAGGAAACAGGGAACCGTCAGATACTCCAGGACGGGGCAGTCGCCGAAGTATACGTAGGTGCCGCCATAGGTCCTGCCAACTTCCTGATACTTCTCCTTGGCGGCCTGGCTCTTCAGGAAGGGCTCGATCTTGAAGCACATGAAGATGGTGCGGTTGGGATTGGAAGGATCCCACGCCTTGAAGCTGAAGGTCATGTACTCGCCGGCGGTGACGATCTGCCAGCCTTTGGGCAGGGTAATGGAGAAGCGTCCGTCGCTGTACTCCGCCGTGCCGCTTACGATGGGGGCCTTGGCCGTCACGGTGTAGCTGCCCAGCGACGCGCCGTCCTCCGGCTTGGGGGCGGGATAGCCGTCCTCGGTATCTTCCCCGTCCAACGTGATGCCGGACACGATCAGGTCCAGCTCCTGCAGAGTCGCCTTGGACTCGCTCTGCACATACTTGGCGGTGTAGGTGACGGTGCAGTCGTCCAGCACCTCGTACAGCCGCAGCATGTCTACGACGTAGCCCTGGAGGCGATAGGTGTACTTCGCGCCAGGCAGGTCCTTGCCGCCGATGGTGTAGTACTCATATTCCACCATGCCCGCAAAGTCGTCGCCGTACTTCTCCTCGATGCGAGGGGACAGGGATTCGTGGATGTACGAGGCGGGGTCTTTCAGCACGCTGTCGCTCTTAAAGATCAGCACATACGGAATGCTGCCGTAGCTGCTCGTGTACACGTACAGGCCATCGCCCTCAACGTACTTCGTGTCGAATTCCGTGGTGGACGGAACGGAAAAGCCCATTTCAGGGCAGCTCAGCATCTTCGCCTCGCCGGCCTCCGCCGACGCGGCGACGCCGGCGAACACCGGCATTGCCATCAAAACCGCGAGTAGAATTACGAACATTCTGCGCATAGTCCTCTCCTCCTGTGAATTGTATTGAACCGCGGCGTTCTGCGACGCGCCGCAGCTATATTGCACACGGCATTGCCGTGGACAAGCAAGTAGACGGTCCGGCGCCCGGAACCGGAGCCGATTTTGGCGCAAACGGGAAAAGCGGGGACAGGCGCACCGGAACCGGGTCACTTCATGCGGAAATCCAGATGCTTTGGCGGGACGACGGTCTCGCTCATCTCCCGGATCAGCTCGTCCGTCACGGGGATGCCCGCAGCCCGGGACCTCTTCAGCGCGCACAGCCAGAACCACATCTGCGTGGCGGAAAGCTCGCCTTCCCGCACATCCGTGAGAGGGATGCGCTTTCTGAGCATCGCCTCGGCCTCCGCCGCGTTCCCCAGGCCCAGCAGCGCCTCGACGCGCAGCATGCGGATCCTGCCAAGGCGCTTGACCTTGTCGGGAAGGGCGTCGGCCACGGCCAGTGCTTCGGCGTATCGCTTCGCTTTGCACAGCACGGACATCGCCTCCTGGGCGAGGTTGCGCTGCCGGCTCATGCGCAGGGCTTCCAGCATCAGGTCGCCGGCCCTGTTCAGGTCGCCGTCCTGTTCGGCCAGTACGGTCAGGCAGCGAAGCGCCCACGGGGAGCGGGCCTGGGCGACGGATCGCTCAAACGCCGCCCTCGCGCCCGCGGCGTCGTTCCTGTATGCCAGCATGACGCCCAGATGATAGTTGGCGTACCAGTGGTCGCCCCGGCCGCCGCGGATGGAGTCCTCCAGCAGGCGCATCCAGCGGGCGTTGACCTCATACCCAAGGGGCGCCCGGGAGGGGTCCGGGCATGGCAGCGCGCCGGTTTCCAACAGAGCGAGCCACTCGCGCTCCGCCGCGCCCATTCGGGATGCCGGGAAGCGCAGAATGCCGCTGCGAAAGCTTTCAGCGCCGCAGATCATTCGCTCGAGGCAGCCCCAGCCGTCCGCCATGTGCACGATCCTGCCGGTTTTGCCGTCCAGCTCCGCGGCCATCTTATCCAGCATGGCGTCCATGGCCTTTTCCGGGACCAGGGCTTCCAGACGGCGCTCCGCTTCGGCGACGGCGGCATTCCAGTCCTCGCCGTGCACGACGGCGGGATCGGCGCGCAGCGGACCATAGCTCTCCAGCCAGGAAATGGTCTTGCCGCCCGGCATTGGCAGGTGCTCAAGCTGGGTGTGCGCCAGGCCGGCCTGTATCTCGACATACGCGCTGCCGGGCTGAGAGAGAAACTCCTGCCAGTGGCGGCCGCCCACGCCCATGCCCCACACGAAGAGCTTGCGGCCCTGCAGCGCGGCGGTGGAGCTCTGGCAAAGCCCGTAACCGTCGCCGTCCAGGGCGGAGATCCAGTGGCGGCGGTCCGCCGGGATGTCGAAGAAGTAGTCCATTGCCTGGGGGAGGTTCGTGGGATAGCTGATGTCTTTGAATTCCTTCATGTAGGGCACGGACACCTTGGACAGCCTGCCGCCGTAGCCCCAGAGATACGAGCGGCTTGCGGGCACCAGCACCCGCACGTCTTTGCGCTCGTTGACGGCGATGTTGCTCCACCAGTAGACGGCGGTGTCCTCGTCGCCGGCGTTGTCGACGCGAACGCGGATAAACAGCGCGCGGCTGTCCTCCGGGAGCGCCGCTTCCACGCGGTAGAGCAGGTGGCGGACGCGCTCATACTGGTAAAACCGGGCCACGGGCGTACCGTCCGACATCGTCAGGCGCTCCGCGTAGAGCGAATCCACGGTGAAGGGCGTGTGGCCGATGATGCCCAGGTTCCACTCCACGCCGCCGGAGATCCAGGCGTTGCGAAGCGCCAGGTTGCAGGGCTGGAACACGGGATTGCAGTGCAGGAGCTCCTTTCCCTGATCCTTGTCGAACAGGGACCACAGCCTCGCGCCCAGTTCCGGCAGGAATACCGCGCGCAGATGGTCGTTTTCCAGCACCACGGACTTCCAGCCGCGCATCCGCTTCGTCCGGTTGTAGTTGTTGCGGATCGTGTACGGCAGGATGCCGTTCACGCGGCCCCAGCCCATGTACTTCGACTCCGCCGGCGTGATGGTATCGGGATCCACGGGAATGTCGGCATGGGCGTCGGCGTTCTTTTGAATATCGGGCAGAGGATTGTCCTCGCCCAGGAAAGCGGAGGGCATATAACAGCGCTCTATGGAAAAAGCGGACATAGACTTGCTCCCTTCGGTTCAGGCGTCGCGGCAGAGGGAGTCCGCCGCGCTTTCAGTATATCATTCCAGTAACGAAAATGCAACATCAATTTGCAATGGGACGGCAAAGCGCGGACGGTCTGAACCGCGTGAAAAAATATTTCCGTTCCCCGGCCGGTCCCCCTTGACTGGATTCCTCCGCTATGATAGAATCCAATCGGATTCGCAGTTCGGTCTGCTTCACACCGATGGATTTGCGAAAACGAATCGACGGCTGGAGGATGCGATCTTGAGAAAGTTTGATCTGAGCGCCTCGAAGGCGGCATTTACGGATATCTACAATCTCCGGGACGACAACGCCAAGGGACGGCTCATCGCGCTGGGCAGCAGTCTGACGGCTGCCCTGTACAACGTGTTCATCACGGGCATATTTTACACGGGATTTCTGTCCATGTACGGTATCTCCATCACCGGCGTGGGCATTATCACGTTCATCCCGTGCATCGCCAGCTGCTTCAGCGTGTTTTCCTCGCTGATCCTGGAGAGGTTCAAGCGGCGCAAGTGGATCCTGCTGGGCGCGAAGGTATACTTCTACGCCATGTTCATCCTGGCCACGACGCTTATGCCGAAATTCGTGATCGACCCCGACCAGCGCCTAACCTGGTTCATCATCATACTGTTCCTGGCATACTCCGTATACGCGCTGTTCAGCCCCGGGCTCACCACGTGGTTTTATTCCTTCTACCCCCCGGACAACAACCGCAGGACGCGCTACATCATGCTGAACCAGATATTCTCTTCGGTGATGTCCAGCGCTACGCTGATCGCCAGCGGCCTGCTCACCGACGCCGTAGCCGGATCGCCCTATCAGGACAAGTTGATCCTCGCCCTGCGCTACTTCGCGTTCGCGCTGGTGCTGATCGACGTGGGCATGCAGGCCTGCGCCAAGGAGCGGCCCTATCCCCCCGCCCCGAAGATCAGGCTGTCGCATGTGTTCACGCTGTCGTTCAAGTACAAGAAGTTCATTATGTGCATGGCGCTGATGTTCTATTGGAACTATACCGCCAACCTGAACAACGGCATGTGGAGCTATCACCTGCTGAACCACATCCACTTCTCCTATACCACCATCAACCTCGTGTCCATGATGTACACGTTGATCCTGCTGCTCACTGCGGCCCAGTGGCGGAAGGTGCTGAACCGGTATTCCTGGATCAAGACGTTCGGCATATGCAACCTGTTCTGGTTCCCCTCGGAATTCCTGTTCTTCTTCCTGACCAAGGACGCCACGTGGATGTTCATGCCGCTTTCCATGTGGCAGAACATCCTGAACGTCGGGTTGAACCTGTCCTACGCCAACGTGCTGTACATGAACCTGCCGGAGGAAAACTCCAACACGCACATCGCGTTTTACTCCATCGGCGCGAACCTGTTCGCCTTCCTGGGACTCATGACGGGCACCATCATCAGCGGCATAACCGGGGATACGCCCCTGACGCTGCTGGGGATGGAGGTGTACGCCGTACAGTTCACCGTGATCCTGAAGGGGACGATGCACCTGCTGGTGGGCGTGTTCCTGTTCCGGTACTGGCGGAAGTTCACCCGGGAAGATGACATTCAGGCGGTGGAGGCCCAGGACGCCGTCAGCCAGCGGACACGGCAGATGCGCCGGGAACAGCGAAAACAGAGGAAAATCGCGGCGGGAAGATGACCCGCCGGACGTGCCGGAGCGACGCGCTCCGGCATTTTTTTGCGCAAACCTGCAACCAAACCGGATTGGGCTGCGTCAAAAAGGCACCAACGCGATGGTAAATCCCGGGATTTCTCAAATGCACATCCGCGCGCGCCGCGCTTCCCGGCCGGAGACGGCGCCGCGCGCACCGCGGACATTCCGCCTCAGAACAAGAAAACGGAGGATTATCATCATGAAAAAGCTCTGCCTCATTGTCGCGCTGCTGCTCACCGCCGCACTTCTCAGCAGCTGTTCCCTGGAGTTCCTGTTCCAGGCGCTCGTCGATAACGAGAACAACAACGCCCCGCTGACCAACCAGAAGACGGAGATCTACGAAACGGGATATGAAACGGAAGCATTCGACGGCGGGGACTATACCGCCATGTACGCGTATGCGCCCAGCGCGAGCTTCGGATACTATCCGGACTTCAACACGGAGGAATACGCCACCATCGTGGAAAACGGCTTCCGGCTGGTTTCCACCGACCCGCTGAGCACATTCTCCGCGGACGTGGACACCGCCTCCTACTGCAACCTCCGGCGCATGCTGAACGATGGCTGCGCGCCCGCCTATATCCCCAGCGGGTCTGTGCGCACAGAGGAGATGCTCAACTACTTCCGCTATGACTGCGCCGCCCCCGCGGACGGAAGCGCCTTCGGGATCACCGCGCAGATCGCCGACTGCCCCTGGAACCCGGCCAACAAGCTGCTGATGGTCTGCGTGCGGGCCGCCGACGCGCCGGAGGCGACGGAGGAAGGTTCCAATCTGGTGTTCCTGGTGGACGTATCCGGCTCCATGTACGGCGAGGACCGCATCGAGCTGGTCAAGAAGGCCCTGGAGCTGCTGGTGGACAACCTGGGCGACAAGGACACCGTTTCCGTGGTGACCTACTCCGACGGCGAAGAGATCCTCATCGAGGGCGCAAACCCCGTGAAGGACCGCCCGCAGCTGTACTCGGCCATCGAGCTTCTGCAGGCCAAGGGCTACACCAACGGCCAGCGGGGACTCGCCCAGGCCTATGACATCGCCCAGAAGTACCTCCGCAAGGGCGGCAACAACCGCGTCATCATGTGCTCGGACGGCGACCTCAACGTGGGCATCACCAGCACCAGCGACCTGCACGACTACGTCAGCGAAAAGAAGGAGACGGGCATCTACCTGTCCGTGCTGGGCTTCGGCTCCGGCAACTACAAGGACACCAAGATGGAGACCCTGGCCGACGACGGGAACGGGAACTATTACTACATCGATTCCATCCTGGAGGCGCGCAAGGTGCTCTGCGAGGAACTGACGCAGACGCTGTTCGCCGTGGCGGACGACGTGAAATTCCAGATCGAGTTCAATCCCGCGGCTGTGGCCTCCTACCGGCAGATCGGATATGAGAACCGCGCGCTGGAAAACCAGGACTTCGAGGACGACAAGAAGGACGCCGGCGAAGTCGGCGCGGGGGCGTGCGTCACCGTGCTGTATGAGATCGTGCCCGCCGTCGACGGGGAAAGCGACTCCTCGCTGCGGTATCAGACGTCCACCCTCACCGACGCCGCGGAGTCCGGGGAATGGCTGACGCTGTCCGTGCGCTACAAGCAGCCCGGCGGCAGCGAGAGCATCCTGGAAGCCTACCCCATCGGCATCGAGGCCGTCACCGACGAGCCCGGAAACGACTTCCGGTTCGCCGCCGCCGTGACCGAGTTCTCCATGATCCTGAGGAACAGCGAGTTCATCGGCAACGCGGACTACGACTCCGTGATCGAACTGCTGAAAGGCGTGGAGCTGAACGACGACTACAAGGAGGAATTCTTCTCCCTGGTGAAGATCGCCGAGCGCGCCGCCAAACTGGATCAGCAGTAAGAATTTGAAGGTGCGCGCCGCCCGAAGCTTCGGGCGGCGCGCTTTTGGGAAGGGGGCTGTATCCAGACCGAAGAGGCCCCTGATATTTCTGAAAAAAAGCCGCCCGCGCACATGCTGTGGGCGGTTTTTTTCATCCGAAACCGCGTGGATACGGACAGAATATGCCCGGCGCGTGCAAGGCTGGACGGTTCAATCCGGCTCCACCGGGACGGGAACCTGATCACCAGGGTCGAAGGAGGCATCAATTTCAGCTTGAACTGGTTGCGGCGGTGCAGTGAATCAATGTGCGCCTTTTGCGGGAACGGCTTTTTTCATCCGAAACCGCGTGGATACGGAAAGAATATGCCCGGCGCATGCAAGGCTGGACGGTTCAATCCGG
>JAEEGL010122341.1_pt1 | contig 14615 bp, 11 predicted proteins | sample 9134231 | NCBI WGS metagenome assembly JAEEGL01 (sample SAMN16246548, study PRJNA631951) | gut metagenome | biome: gut microbiome; feature: rumen; material: fiber-attached | host: Bos | place: Iran: Karaj | collected 2018-10 | reverse complement strand
GAGGATGACAGAGACGAGGCAAAGGAATTCCTCAGCCGTCACAATATCGAGGGCGTTCCAATTGTAGATGAGAATGGCGTCGTTACAGATACCATCTTTTGGAGTGCAGGAAAGAGAACAAGACAAAGCGACCTTTCAGTACCTGTTGTTATGATGGCAGGAGGAAAGGGTACACGTCTTTATCCATACACACGAATCCTTCCTAAGCCTCTTATCCCAGTTGGAGAAAAGCCAATTGCAGAGATTATTTTTGATGGCTTCGCAGAGTACGGAATCAATCGTATGATTATGATTGTTAATCATAAGAAAAACATGATTAAGTCATACTTCGGTGAGGTGGAGAAGCCTTACACAATCGAGTACGCAGATGAGGATACACCACTTGGTACAGGCGGCGGTCTTGCTCTTCTTCGCGGAAAGCTTGATGAGACATTTATTCTCACAAACTGCGATATCCTTATTGAGGATGACTATTCAAAGATTTATGACCATCATAAAAAAGAGGGTAATGTAGTTACTATGGTTTGCTCTCTTAGAAATTTCCAGGTTGCTTACGGCGTCGTAGAGTTTGGTGAGCATGGAAATATCACAGATATGAAGGAGAAGCCAGAGTTTAGCTTCTTTACAAATACAGGTATCTACGTGGTAGAGCCTGAAGTATTTGATTACATCAAGGATGGCGAGTTCATCGGATTCCCAGATATCATCAATCGAATCAAGGATGATGGTAAGAAGGTAGGCGTATATCCAATCAATGAGAATTCATGGATGGATATGGGACAGCTTGATGAACTTAACAAAATGGAAAGTCGACTTAGAGGAAAGTAATCTCAAAAGGGGAATATTTTTGGAAAAAATAAAATCATATTTTTCGGAAATGAATAAAGAAAAGGCATTAAAGCTTGCTGCTGTAGTTCTTGCAGCAGCAACAATTATTTTTGGTGTGTGCTTTTATTTCATAAACTGCTTTAATGCGGCGGCTACAAAGCGAGTTAATTTCTACTATGGAATTATCTTCATAGTAATGTTCGCAATTACGATATACATACTTAGATTATTAATACTGGATAAGAAGTGGAATTATCCAAGACTTTTCGTAATTACAGCACTGGCATGGACATTCTGCATGCAGTTTGTTATGCCACCTATTTCAGGTGTTGATGAGGTGGAGCATTACTACAGTGCGTACCATTGTTCAAATATTATGATGGGAATGAAGGACCATAACTTGGGACTTGATCAATATCATGGAATGATTTGGACTGATGATACATTCTTCTATATGAGAGCAGAAGATTATTACATGATGCCATATCTCGATGTTACATTCCCTTATCAGTATGCAGTCCTTGCAAATGGAACATGGATTAAGCATGCAGATGATTTGCAGGATAATGTGGAATGCCATGTGGCACCAACAAAGGCTTCCAGATATTTAGTATCAGGTTTCGGAATTACTATCGCAAGACTGTTAGGATTTGGTTTTGCGGGAGTAATATTTATGGGACGTTTTATGAATTCATTGTCCCTCATCATTGCAGGATGGATTGCACTGAAGCTACTTCCAGTAGGTAAGCATCAGTTTTTTGCGTTCGCAATGTTCCCTGCTGTAATTAATCTTTGTAGTTCATATTCATATGACAACATGAGTATCCTATTCTCATTAGCACTTCTTACATTGTGTCTGTATTATAGTCAGCCACATGTAAAGCTTCATGCGTGGGATTTGATTATTCTTGGCGGATGTGTTGTTATGCTCATCCCTAACAAGATAGTTTATGCATTATTTGCTATTTGGATTTTTGCCATTCCAGTAAAGAAGTGGTGGTCAGATGTAGTGCTCAGCAAAAAATGGTATGAGTATTGCATCTTAGGTGTCATCGTTGCTGGAGCAGTTGTTGTATTTGAAAAAGTATTAGTGAAATATTATTGGCGAATTTATAGTCTTGTTTTTTGGTCACGTAATGAAACGGTTTCTGAGGTTGATCCTTCAAGACAGGTTTGGAGCTGGGAGTATTTCCAAAACCATAAGCTTGAGACATTTAAGTTTGCATGGGACGGAATCAAGGTGGATTTCTGGTACAACATCAAGCACGTTGTCGGTAGTGAATTGGGACACGTTATGCTAAATGCAAAGGTTCCAATGGCTTGTACAATTGTTATTCTGGTTCTTATGATTGCAAGTATTATTCTTATTAAGGGCAATCGTATTAAGAAGTGGCAGTATGTGGTTCTTGGTTTAGGATTATTTATCTGTCTTCTTGCTATTTTCATCGGATGTATGACTAGATTTACACCTGTCGATAGTCAGCGTATTCAGATTTCATATAGATATCTGATTCCGCTGTATATGTCTTTATGCATCATACTTGGTACGGATGCAAAGGAAAATAAGCTTTCACTGGCTTTGATTTATGTACAGAATCTTGCGCTGGTGTTCTCAATGTGCGGGCTACTATATTTCTTATTCCATTTACGCGATGGAATGGGCGCTCCGTTCTAATAAATAATTAATAGAGAGAATATATGAAAAAACATATTTTAATAGTGTGCCAGTTCTTTTACCCAGAGCCATTTCGTATAAGCGATATTGCTTTTGAGTGGGTAAAGAGAGGCTATAAAGTAACTGCGGTGACAGGACTGCCTAATTACCCAGAGGGTAAGGTATATCCTGGTTATGGATTATTTAAAAAGAGAAGAGAGACCATCAATGGCGTGGAGGTAATTCGTATCCCTGAGATACCAAGAGGCAAGAATAAATTTGGGCTTGTGCTTAATTATTTCAGCTTCCCATTCTTTGGTTTCTTCTGGAATTTATTTACAAAAATTGAAGCGGATGAGGTATTCATGCTAGAGACCTCTCCGATGAATCAGTGCAAGGTAGGCGTGGCATATGCAAAGAAGCATAAGGTGCCATGCTACTTGTATGTTCAGGACTTGTGGCCTGAGAACGTAGAGATGATTACAGGAATCCACAGCCCAATCGTAATAAGGCCATTCGAGAGAATGGTTAGAAAGATTTATAAGGGCTGCACACATATCTGGGGCACCAGCCCAAGCTTTGTGGAGGCGATTCGTAAATACGTAGATCCAGCTGAGCATGATAAGGTCAGCTTCTGGCCACAGTATGCAGAGGAATTCTATGAGCCAAAGCCAAAGGTGGAGCACAAGGGATTTAATGTAGTCTTCACAGGAAATATTGGTCAAGCTCAGGGATTGGAAATTCTCCCTGAGGCAGCTGCTATCCTTCGTAAAGAAGGAGTAAAGGATGTTCGCTTTACTATCGTAGGAGATGGTAGAGCTCGTCATTCCTTTGAAGATAGTATTACAAAAGCTGGTGTGTGGGATTTATTTGAATTCAAAGGAAGAGTAAAGGCTACTGAAGTGCCAGATATTTTGGCTACAGGAGATGCAGCTTTCCTTTCTTTCGCAGATGATGATTTATTTGCAAAAACAATTCCAGCCAAGCTTCAGTCTTATATGGCTTGCGCAATGCCTATCATCGCCTCAGCCAAGGGTGAGACAGTACGTGTAATAGGCGAAGCTGAATGTGGACTTTGCTCAGATATCGGTGACGCCGAAGGCTTAGCAAAGAATATCATCAGAATGAGAAGTATGCCAAAGCAGTATATCCAGGAAATGGGTGAGAACGCCTACGCATACAATAAAGAGCACTTCTCTAAGAAGAAGTTGATGGATGAGATAGACGAATACATGAGGTAAATCATGAAAACATGTTTTGCAACAGTTATATACACGCAGGCCAGGCCTTATCTACAAGAACTGCTAGATTCTGTGGATAACCAATCCGATAAAAACTGCGATTTGTTGATAATTAATGATAATTATTCAGCGCAGGAACTGGCAGAGCTTAGCTTACCAGACTATGCCGTGGTTGTGGATTGCCATGAAAAGCATCTATCCATAGTTCAAACCCGCATAGAGATGCTAAAGCAGGCCAAGAAACTAGGCTACGACTTAGCAATCCTTATAGATGCAGATGATGTCTGCTCAGCTACCCGAGCTGAGGAGTATAAGAAGGCCTACGAATTAGACAAAACTAAGGTATTCTTTTATAATGAATTCGTTACAGAAGCTGGCGAGAAGGTGTTCAAAACACTGCCTGAGACTGTGACAGATATAAAGCAAATTTCCCAGCAAAACTTCCTTGGGTTATCAAATACAGGTGTTAATCTCAATGCTATTTCAGAGGAGTTTTTGGATAGCCTTAATGAGTGCACATCCCCAGTATTTGACTGGTATCTTTTCACCAGATTAATTCTGGATGTGGGAAATGGCACCGTGGTAAAAAACGCTGCGACAATTTATCGTATCTATGAAAACAACACAGCTGGTACCAGCCGTGATTTAAAGAAGGAATATGATGTAAAACAAAAGCATTACAGCATTCTTTCCGCTAGATATGATTATTTTAAAAAATTGGCTAATAAGCTTCAGGGTGTTCATGATGACAGCCTGAAATTATCAATAAATCACCAGGGATACTGGTGGAGTGATATTCAAATGGAGGAATAAATATGAGATTCAATTATCAGGCAATGGTTGAAGGAAATCAGAGACCATATATTATTGCAGAGCTTGGTGCTAATCACAATGGTGATATGGAGCTTGCCAAGACTCTTATCAAGACAGCAAAGGAATGCGGTGCTGACGCTGTTAAGCTTCAGTCGTGGACAGTAGACGACCTCTTCTCAAAGAAGAAGTACGAGGACAACTATTTCCTCGGAGACGACTACAGAAACCGTACAGACTATACATTAAAGTCAGTTATGGAGGCTTATGCAGTTTCTAAGGAGCAGCACGTTATGCTTCAGAAGTACTGCGAGGAGCTTGATATCGATTTTATATCTACACCATTCTCAATGGCTGGTGCAGATTTTCTTGTAGATGAGCTTCACGTTCCATATCTTAAGATTGCATCACTTGATGTAGATAATATTCCATTCCTTAGACATGTAGGTAGCAAGGGTGTTCCTGTTGTTATCTCTACAGGTCTTACAGGCATGGATGATGTTTGTGCAGCAGTTCAGGCTCTTGAAGAGGGCGGTTGCCACGAGATTGTTATCCTTCACTGTGTATCTATGTACCCACCAAAGGATGAGAACGTTAACCTTAACAACATAGACATGTACAACATGGTGTTTGATTATCCAGTTGGTTACTCAGATCATACAATCGGAACAGTTGCTCCTATCATGAGCATTGCAAAGAATGTATGCATCATCGAGAAGCACTTCACAATGGATAAGAACATGGAAGGATGGGATCACAAGGTTAGTGCTGACCCAGCAGAGCTCAAGGCTATTTGTGATGCTGCACGTCAGGGTTACAACATGCTTGGTAACTATCACAAGGTAGTTGTTGAGGATCAGAACCGTCGTGATGAGTTTAAGCGTTCAATCGTAGCTAAGCACGACATGCCAGCAGGCCATGTGCTTACATTCGAGGATCTTGATTACAAGCGTCCAGGTACAGGAATTTCTCCTAAGTACTACGAGGCTCTTATCGGACGTGAGCTTAAGCATGACGTAAAATATGATGATATCTTCACATGGGGAGACTTCTAAAATGATAGCTTTTATTCCAGCCCGAGGCGGAAGCAAGGGCGTTCCTGGAAAAAACATAAAAGAGCTTTGTGGAAAGCCTCTTATCGCATATACGATAGAGGCCTGCAAAAAGGCAAAGCATATTGATAGAGTCATCGTCACTACAGATGACGAAGACATTGCTCGCGTGGCAAGAGAGTATGGCGCAGAGGTTCCGTTCATGCGTCCAGACTATCTGGCCAGTGATACAGCTTCAGCTGTAGATGTGTACATTCATGCAGCAGAGTTTGTAATGAATGAAACAGGCGAGAAGCTTGAAAAATTTATGGTGTGCCTCCCTACAGTACCTTGCAGGGACGAGCATCACATTGACGAGGCTATTGAGAAGTTTGAGGCTGATAAGTCTACAACTCTTATTTCATTTACAGAGGCGGAGACACCACCAGGATGGTATCACGTGGTAGATGAAAATGGTCGTGTAAGTAATGCAGGTTTTGGAGCTGCAGGTTCCAACATTGCAAACCGCCAGACCAACGCCACATTCTATATTCCAAATGGAGCTATCTATATCCTTGATTATGAGCTTCTCAAGGAAAAAAGAACATATTACTGCGATAACACCACTACTTACGTGATGTCACGAGAGGATTCAGTGGATATCGATTATCCGATAGACTTTGAAATAGCTGAATTAATGATGGAGAAAAAACTTGATAATAATTAGAGTATTAGCCTTTCTGCTTTTTTTCACGGTGATTCCGTTTGCAGTGGGCCGACTAATTACATACAGAGCCCGTAAGGGGTTGATAGTAGATTATCTCGTAGGTTTCTTTGGAAACCTTGGGATATTTTACATATTGTACTCTATCATTACATGGATACAGATTTGGATTACATTTGTGTGGCCTGTAACAGGCGCATTTACTATATTGCTTAGGTTTTATTTTGCAGTAATGAGCCTGCTTATTATTTTGTGGCTGATTCTTGATAGAAAAGCTATTTTTCATCCTTTTAAAAAGATGAAACCAAGAATCAAGGATTTAGGAGCAAGGGTAAAGGCAGATAAGCTTACTGTAGTTTATGCATTGGCATTTGCAGCAGTATTATTCATCCAGATGTACATGGCATATGGCTATGAGGTAAATGAGTGGTCTTATGATGATTATGATTATGTGGTTTCCAGTCAGGACACTATATCATCCGACACACTTTCTTATGTGAACATTATTGATGGTTCCATGCCAGCAGTTGCTGAAAAGAGAGCAGTATCTTCTTGGAATACATACATTGCCATGCTTGCAAAGGTTTCCTCATTTGAGGTTACTACAGTATGTCACACAATCTTACCTGTATTATTTATAGCGGTGGCATATTTAGTATATTTTTACATTGCCAGATTTTTATTTGCTAAGACAGAAGACAGAATGATATTCATGCTCATTCTGTCATTTGCATATATATTCGGATTGTATTCCCATTATTCTGTTACATTCAGATTGTTGGGGGCGGTATGGCAGGGAAAGGCCGTATTAACGGTTATAGCAGTTCCGTTTTTTGCTATGTACCTTTTCTCAGCTTATTGTGGAAAACTGCGAAATGGACTTATTTTGCCGATTATAGCAGTATCATTGGGAGCTAGCTCCCTTACATCACTTGCCACAGTGTTTATTCCGATTGTTGCAGTGATTGTCTGGGTATCAATGTGTGTATACCATAGACGAATTTATGGAATCAGATATTTGATTGCAAGTCTGGTTGGCCCAGCTTATTTAGTAATTTATTATATTTTACTCTGGATGCTCCAGCATGATATGTCTGGTTCAGAAGATAAGTTTTTCCCATTTAGAAAAAGTAATGAATGGTGGTTCAAATGGTTCAAAGAGAATATTTAATAGGTATCACTAAGGACTATTGGAATAATTTTGGCTACGCCTCATTGTTCGTTCTTGCTCTTATAGGGATACTTGTATTTGAAAAAGAAAAGATCAAGCGATATGCCTTACTTTGGTATTCACTTGTGACAATAGTTGTGATTTATAATCCAATTTCTCTTATGATTTTCAGGAGATTTTTGGAGCCATCCACATTTGACCAGTACTATCTTAGATTTTATGGGCTTGTGCCTATAATGATAGTGATAGCTTACGGTGCTACACTCACAGTTAAGAAGCTGACAGGTGTTAAAAAGCTTGCAGCCACAGCAGCTATTTGTGTGGCTATCGCATTTCTTGGAAATTGCATCTACACAGAGGACTGGTTCACAAAGGCTGAGAACCGTAATAAGGTTCCTCAGGATGTGGTTACAATCTGTGATGTGTTTGCAGATTATGAAGGCGATAAAATAAGAATAATGGCTCCGTTGGATGTGGCTGTATATCTCAGACAGATGGACAGTCGTTTTTCCATGCCATACAGCAGGGCGATTCCAGATGAAGCCTACGAGCTTACAAATGCAAAGCCAGACCCATCAAAGGTAGTGGAGTATGCAAAGGAAAACAATGTTGATTACGTGGTAGTTGCAGCAGTAGAAAATGTTTTATACAGCTATCTGAACTACGGATTTACATTATATGGTCGTACAGCTAATTACGCTATACTTCAGCCAAACGACCCAAAATGGCTGCTCACAGAGTATGAGGACAAATCAGGTGATCAGGGCTTAGCCTATACACTTAAAAATCTTGAAGATGGCACATTTATCGTAATAGACGGTGGCAATGCCGGAAACGAAAAACAGATGCGTGATGTCATCAAAAAGAATGGCGGCACAGTTGATGCCTGGATTCTTACTCACTACCACAAGGATCACATAGATACATTTAACGCTATCTATGAAAACCCAAAGGGTATTGAGATAAAAGATATATATGTTACTCCACTTGATTCTGAGACTTTCTATAGCCTGAATCTTCAGGAATGGGATGATGTAGATACATATAAAAAATTCCAAGAGATAACAGAGGGAGCTGAAAATATTAATTACGTAAAGCGTGATCAGGTGTTGGAATACTCCGATGGATTGAAGATTACCTTCTTCAATGCCATGGATGACATTGTATTGAACTCAGAGGGAAGAGAAGATATTCCAAACAACGATTCACTGATTTTTAAGATTGAAACTGATAAGCGTAGCGCTTTGATTTGCGCTGACGCTCACAGCAGATATATAGCAGAATATTTAGTAAAGACATATGGTGAGAAGCTGGATGCAGACATCCTTCAGTGTGCTCACCATGGAAACAATAGTATGCCTGAGGACACTGGCTTCTATGAGGCTGTGTCACCTGAGGTGGCGATATTTGACGGACCAGACTGGCTCATCACAAGTCCTGAATATACAGCCGGAGCACTGGCTGCATATCTGAAGGAATTGGGAGCGAGAGTTATTTGGTATAAGACAGCACCAAACGTGTTTGGGCTGTAATTAGGAGACTTAAGTTAGATGGACAAAAAGATTTCATTTGTAATACCGTGTTATTATTCACAGGATACAGTTTCGGATGTAGTATATGACATCTTCAAAGAGTTCCCAAAGCCGGATTACGATATTGAAGTTGTTTTGGTAAATGATGGTTCAAAGGATAATACTTTTGAAGTTTTAAAATCCTTAGCTGATAATGATAATTGTGTGGTAGCAATTAATCTATCAAGAAACTTCGGTCAGGACGGAGCCACTATGTGTGGTATTACAGCTGCTACAGGTGATTATATAGTTGTGCTAGATGATGATGGACAGAATCCACCTTGTGAAGCTCATAAACTTTTGGATGAAATAGAAAAAGGTTACGAAGTGGTATTTGCTAAATATCACAAGAAGAAAGATTCTGCATTTAAAAAATTTGGTCATGACCTTAATGATAAAATGGTCAATTCATTAATTGGAAAGCCTAAAAATATAGAGCTTAACAGTTATTTTGTAATGACTTCCTTTGTTAGAGACCAAATGATTAAATATCAGGGAGCATACCCTTATATTTGGGGATTGATGCTTAGGACTACTGATAATATGACGAATGTTTATGTAGAACATAAAGCACGAGAGGTTGGAGAGAGCACATACACTTTAAGCAAGCTTGTGGGATTATGGTTTGATGGTGTTATTTCTTTCTCGATAAAACCTCTTAGAATAACATCAGTATTGGGCTTTTTTGCAACATTTTTAGGCTTTGTTATGGCGGTTATAATAGTAATTGATACTATTTTATATGGTGATGTCGAAGGCTGGACTTCACTTATAGCAACTATATTGTTAATTGGTGGTATGCAGATGCTGATGCTTGGTATGTTAGGAGAATATGTAGGAAGAAATTTCCTTAACAACAATAATTCCCCTCAATATATCGTGAAGGATAAATACACCAAGGAGAAAGATTAATTGAAAGATTGGATTTTAGTGAATAAGAAATATATAACCATGTTTTTAATTACAGGATTGCTCTTTGCAAGATGTAACCTGGGTTTATACTATGGTGGTATCTACGTATTAACAAATGTAGTATTTAACCTTTTTTCAATTAGTTTTTGTGTATTACTACATTTTGAAGATAAATCAGTATTTAGAAAAGTTGTAATTACTCCAGCAATGCTTTGGATAGTAAGCTTTTCATTTTTAGTATTTATTTATGGTCATTTTAATTTGTTTACATCGGCTAATTATTACAGTCGAATGATGACAATACTGACGGCTTTGCCAGCATTAATCATACTTGCTCTGCTATATTACAACAAAGAGGATGTATTAGATATCTTATCGGTTAGTGGCACAGTAGTTATCATAACAACCCTTATAACAAGCCTTTGCTACGATTATGTGTGGGGCGAGTGGTTGATAGGAATGCATTCAAGAGTAGGAGCAACACCTGCTGGCGGATGTATCGATACAGGTAATTTAGTTTTATTATTATTGATTCCGATTTTCTATCAGCTGATTGTCTATAGAAAGATTAAGCAGTACTTATGGATAACAATAATTGGTTTATTTGAAATCTTAGCTACAGGTGCTAAATCATCAATTCTTCCAATAGTATTCGTATTTGCGATAATGGTTGTTGGAGCTTCAGATGATGTAAAGGTTATCACAAGAAATTTGATTATCTTACTTGTGCTTGCAGTAGCAGCTTTTGCAGCCATAATGTTTATTCCAGCTCTCTATGATGTGGCAGGCTATAGAATAGCAGAGTTATTTACTGGAATTAATGACGCAGAGCCAGATTTACATACAAGTACTGGACAGCGAATGGCGATGATAGCTGCATTTAAAGCACACTTCTGGGAGAATCCTTTATTTGGACATGGCTTCTATTCATTCAGAGAAATGCCTTATTCTGCAATAGAAGAGTACCGTGTTGGGACAGAGATATCTTACAGAAATGTACAGCTTCATATGAATTTCATGGAGCTTTTATTCTCATACGGAATCGTTGGATTTGTACTTTACTATTGGTTCCCTGTCTATGTAATTATCAAGACATTTAAATCTAATAAGTTTGCAAAGATAATGGTATTTTCTATCATGATTTCTTTCTTATTTATGGATTTGGGAATTGATATGTATTATAAATATTTGTTCCCATACTATGCATATTTCTTAGCATACTTTTTTATGGAAACAGGAAAACGAAATGGTCTTAAAATAATAAAAGGGTAGAATCGTGAAAAACAAGAATACAATTAGAAAAATCGAAAGTTTCATAGAGTTAACAGTTCTTACATTAGTGTATCTGTATTTTTATTGGACCTATATTTTTAACTGGGATTATTTCCATCCAATGTGGGGCCGTGGAAAATACGTTTTCATGGGCGTTTATTTCATCTTAAATCTTGTAATAATCCATTTATGTGAAGGATTCAAATATGGAATCTTAAGAATAGCTGATGTACTTTTCTCACAGTGGATAGCTATCTGTATTGTAAACGTAGTTACGTACCTACAGCTTTCTTTGATGGCAAATGTAATGATTCCAGTTGGACCAATGGTTGGTCTTACACTTACAGATTTTGTAATATCAGGAGTATTTGTTTTTATATTTTTTGCAATCTATAATCGCTTTTCAAATGCCAGCAAGCTTTTGATGGTATATGGAAACAAGGAATCTGTATCTTTAAAATTAAAGATGGATACGAGAGAAGACAGTTATAACATCAAGAAAATCATCAGCGTAGATGAGGGACTTGAAAACATATTCAAAGAGCTTGAAAAATACGACGGAATAGTTATTTCTGATGTTAGCGCAGAGCAGCGTAACGACCTTCTAAAGTATTGCTACATGCATGAGATTCAGACATATATCACACCAAAGATTTCAGATGTAATCATTGGCGGTGGAGAGGATATTCATCAGTTTGATACTCCTCTTGTTATGATAAACACTACTGGACTTACACCAGAACAGGAGCTTGTTAAGAGATTCTTCGATGTGGTTCTTTGCGTGATTGCAGCAGTAGTTCTTTCACCACTTATGCTTATTATCGCAATTGCGATAAAGCTTGAAGACCATGGCCCTGTATTTTATAAGCAGGCTAGAGTTACTAAGGATGGAAAGATTTTCGACATTCTTAAATTCAGAAGTATGGTGGAGGATGCAGAGCAGCGTCCTGCCACAGATGACGATGATAGAATCACAAAGGTGGGACATGTTATTCGTGCAACACGAGTAGATGAGTTACCACAGTTGTTTAATATTATAAAGGGAGATATGTCCATAGTAGGTCCACGCCCTGAGAGAACAGAGCATGTGGAGGCATACACTGCAGCAATTCCTGAATTTGAATTTCGTAGTAAAGTAAAGGGCGGCCTTACAGGATTTGCTCAGATTTATGGAAAGTATAATACGTCAGCTTACGATAAAATTAAGCTTGATTTGATGTACATCGAGAACTACACATTTTTATTAGATGTTAAGCTTGTGCTTATGACTATCAGAATCCTTTTCAAGAAGGAGAGTACAGAAGGATTTGATAAAGTGGTTTCTGCAGAAGAAATCTTGGCATCACTTGAACAGCAAAAGGATAATGGAGATGAGTAATTACTGATGAAAATACTTCATATAGCACTTGCATCCCATTTCACTGAGGGGATGTTATACCAGGAAAATCAAATGATAGGCTGTCAAAGGGCAGATGGTCATGAGGTTACCATTATCACAGACCTTTATCACTACGAGAGAGGCGAGTTGGTTAAAGGTGTACCAGAAGACAAAGTTATGGATAACGGTGCACGATTAATCCGTTTGAAATGGGACAAAATATTTTTTAGTGACCTGTGGACAGAAAAGATTCAGAAATGCCATAAAGTCAAAAAGCTTTTGGAAGAAATTAAACCAGACACAATTCTTTTTCATGGTATTTGTGGATATGAAATCATGGAGGCGGCAGACTATTGTAAGAAGCATAGCGAGTGCCTGTTTTTTGTAGATTGTCACGAATCCTTTAATGATTCAGGTCGCACCATGCTTAGTAAGAATTTCTATAAATTCATCCATGGTCATTTCATTAGCAAGGACATGCCAGAAGTAGATAAGTTCTTCTACACTGGTAAGGATAATCAACTTTGGATTAACGATTTATTTGCGATACCAGCTGAAAAGCAGGAATTTCTGGCTCTTGGAGGTACAATATATACCGCTCAGCAGCAGAAGGACGCCCGCATAGAAATAATTAAAAAATATGCATTGCCTCAGGATGCCATCATTATGGCACATTCTGCAAAATTACTGGATGAAAAAAGTCATACAAGAGAATTAATAAATGCTTTACGAAAAACTAATGATCCAAGGATTGCACTTTTTATATTTGGTACTATCTCAAAGGAGATGAATTTGTTACTTCGCAACCTTATGGCAGAGGATGAGAGAATTCATTTCATGGGTTGGAAGGTAGATAATGAAATAGAGGAATTTCTTGCAGGAGTAGATTTATATTGTCAGCCTGGTGGCTATTCTGTAACCTTTGAAACAGCTATGTGCTGTGGCTGTGCAAATATGGCATATCCTATGGAGAATTACACTGACGAGAATTACTCCGACTGTAACTTTGAAAATTATTTCTTCGTGGAAAACGAAGATGAGATGGTAAAGGTGTTTACTGATATTACGGATAATGTGCAGGTGTTGGAGCAGGCTAAGGCAAAGTCATTCTCTTTCGCCCGCCTCAACTTCGATTACGCTGTAATTTCAAGAAGAATTTATACACTATGAAAGACTTAAAAGACAAGAATATTTTAATAATCATGCCTCAGTTCTACTCATATCAAACTAAGATGAGAGAAGACTTAGAGGGAAGAGGTGCCCACCCACATTTTTACAATGAGGAACCAGATAAGACTCAGTTCCTTATTCTAAAAAATCTTGGTGATATCTTCCATAATGAGAAGATATTTAATGGCTTTAATAAAAAACTTAAGAATAAAATTTTATCTGAAATGCCAGAAGGAGGATATGACTATCTCCTTGTAATCAGAGGAAATGTTCTTACAGAGCAGACTATTCATGAACTTAAAAACAAGGCTTTAAAGTCTACAGGAAAGGCCATCTACTATTCATGGGATTCATTTAAGAACCTTCGCCATAAAGGCGAAATCGGACGCCTATTTGATTGGAGAGGAACCTTTGATTCGGTGGATGCAAAGGAATCAAAGCTTGATTATAAGCTTTTACCTTTGTTTTATTCGGATGAATTTGATGGAGCGAAGTTGGAACAACCAGCAGAATACAAGTATGATTATGTTTCTGTTTCCGCCTTCTTCCCATTCCGATACCGCTACTTTAAAGCTTTCAAAAAAGCTAATCCAGACAAAAAGCTTTGCCTTAAAATATATTTAGACCCAAAGGTCTATCGTGGTAAAAAGTTGAAGGATCCAAAGCTTGTAAAGGATTTGGATATGGACATAATTAGTTTCGAACCATTCACTCCAGATGAAATCAGAGATATGGTGAAGAACTCAAAGGCTGTCCTTGATTTAGCCCACGAACAGCAGCAGGGATTGACAATGCGTACAATGGAAACATTGGGAATAAAGAGAAAACTAGTCACAAACAACATATATTTACG
>JAEEGL016409481.1_pt1 | contig 14616 bp, 11 predicted proteins | sample 9134231 | NCBI WGS metagenome assembly JAEEGL01 (sample SAMN16246548, study PRJNA631951) | gut metagenome | biome: gut microbiome; feature: rumen; material: fiber-attached | host: Bos | place: Iran: Karaj | collected 2018-10 | reverse complement strand
CCATATATGTTCGGATCAAACAATGTAATTGGTGTAAAACCAGCTGATGAATATCAGTTCCGTATTCTTGTAACTCCAGTTGGACCTTACTTTAAAGGTGGCGCAAAACCTATTACTGTTCGCATTTCTGTCCTTGACCGCGCAGCTCCTCACGGAACTGGTGATATTAAGGCTGGTTTGAACTATGCAATGAGCCTTTACAATATTGTAGACGCTCATAACAACGGTTATGCAGAAAACATTTACACAGACCCTGCAACTCACACATATTTGGAAGAAACTGGTGGAGCAAACATTCTTCTTGTAACAAAAGACGGAAAACTTGTAACTCCAAAATCAGGTTCTATCTTGCCTTCTATTACACGCCGCTCAATTCTTACTGTAGCAAAAGACGTTCTTAAGATGGAAGTTGAAGAGCGCCAGATTAACAAGGCAGAACTTAAGGATTTTGCAGAATGCGGTCTTTGTGGTACAGCTGCTGTAATCAGCCCTGTTGGAACTATCAACGATCATGGAACAGAAATTAAGTTCAATGAAGGAAAAGATGAAATGGGACCTGTTCTCCAGAAAATCTACGACACATTGACAGGAATCCAGATGGGTAGACTTCCTGCTCCAGAAGGATGGATTTACACAATCTAAAAGATTACTTTTCAGATAAAAAAAAGCAGTCGGCTTAAGCCGGCTGCTTTTTTTTATTTTCCAAGCCATCTGGCAAAGGCATCTTTAAAACCAAGTGATTTTACATACTCAAGGGCCTGAACTTTATCTTCTTTACTGAATACGCCTGCAAATACTTTATAGCCGTTTTTGTGCGGAATATAGAACAATTTTAATTCACCAGAATGATTATCTGCAAATTTTTGTAAGTTTTCGTCATTTGTAAGGAAAGACAGCTGAATGTAGAATCCTGCTCGAACCATTTTTTCATTAGCAATAAGTTTTTTATAGGAAACCGGGGCCTTCTGCAGTGGTGGAGCGAAGCTCTTCGCAGGCTTAGGTGGAAGTTCGCAAACTTCTGGTTCTGGCTGAATCTCTTGTGGTACTGGTAATTCTACGCGCTGCGAAGCAGTGCCTTCATCCTCAGTTTTAACTTCTATCTCAGGTTCAGATTCCGGTACTTCCTCGGTGACATGTTCTTTTACTTCTGGGACATCAAGAATTATAGGTTCGTACGCATCGTTTGTATTTGCGGTATTTGTTTCTACAGCAGCTTCTTCTGGAGCAGGCTGAACTTCTTCCAAAGCAACAACTTCAAAATCCTGAGGCAAAGCTACCGGCTCAGTTTCTTCTTCTTGAACTTCGGAAACAATTTCTACAGGTACTTCTGCAGCAGGCTCTGTTTTAGCAAGGAATTCTTCTTCCTCAACAACAGAAAGAGGTTGTTCAAGGCTTGTATAATCAGGTTCGTTCTGGGCAAAAATTGTAAGCTTTGCAGTTGCAGCCTCGCGGACTTCCGGTGGATTGATTCTTGCGTCCAAAACTACAGTTGCATCTGTTTTATCAGTAAGTTTAAGTGCTGTGGCGGCTTCAAAAGAAAATTTAATTCCAGTTGTTTCATTTTGATCGATGGTTCCGATAATCAAAACATTTACAGAAGTTTGAGTTTTTCCATTAATTACAGTAAGGGTATCGCCAGGAAAATAGCCCTTTGCCATTGCAAAAAGGCCTTTTGGAAACTCATTTGGTGTAGCAATTGCAACTTTTCCACGCCAGTAATTTTCAGGGATTTTTGGTTCAGTTTCTGCAGGTTCTTCGCCTTCAAAATCGGAATCAAAAACAACTTCTTCTTCCACATCTTCCAGGGTCTGAGAATTTTCAGATTCTTCAGTCTCTGTAACAAGTTCTTCTGCAATATCATCTATAGAAATATTTGAAGAAAAGTTCTCCTGTTCATCACCTGCCTGAGCAAAGCAAAACGCAAGAGCTGTCGCAAAAACTAAAGCTGTATTAATACTCTTTTTCATTCAAATACCTCTATAAACCTTTTAAACTTTTTTTTATCTGATTTTTCTTAAGAAAGCATCTTTGTAACCGTATGACTTAAAGCGTTCTAGAACAACAGCATATTCGTCCATGTTCAAAGAACCGATTAAAATCTGCTTTGAATTATTTTTTACGGGAACAATAGTAATCGGATAGTTTGTTCCGTACTTGTTTACTACTTCCTGAATATTTGCATCATCGTGCATTGTTGCAATCTGAACATAATAAGAATTACGTTTTAAATCGTCTGCACAAGATACCATAAAGTTCTGATATGTCAGGTCTGTTTTAACAGCAACAGGCTTTGGCGCATCTGGAGTTTTTACAGGTTCAGCTTTAGGTTCGCTGTATGTTTTGTCATTTACAGGAGGATTTGCACCTGCGGGAACCAGAACAATTGCGTCATATGATTCAGAGTCATCATCTTCTTCTACTGGAGGAAGTGGAACTGGAGTTTCTGCAACAGCAGGTGAAGGTGTATAAACTTCTTCTACATCTGTAACTTCATCTTCTTCTACAGGCAAAGCGGCAACATAATCTTCTGTAAATTCTTCTTCAAAAGGTGCCTCTTCAGGGGTTTCTGCAGCTTCTTCCACAACAGGAACTTCTGCAATTACAGGAGTTTCAGCACGTTCTTCAGCTCTCTGCAGAGCTTCTGATGAATCATCTGCTTTTTCGATAAGCGGAGTTTCTTCTACAGGCGCAGCAGCAACTTCTTCTGAAGTTTCCTCAACAGCGGCAACAGCCTCTGGAATATTTTCTTCTGGGAAAACTTCTTCTGCGACTTCATCAGCAGATGGATTATCTACAGCATCGCTATCTTCTTTTACGGCAATAGCAGAATCACCAGAAATTACGGCATTACCATATACACGGTCTTCCTGACCATTGCGTTTTGTAATTTTTACAATTGAGTTAGAATCTTTTTCTATTCCGCAGGCATCTGCAGCTTCTGGAGTAAGCAAAATTGCAACACCTTCAGAGGCATCAAGAGCACCAATTACCAGAAGATCAACAGTCTTATTCTGAGCAACGTTAGAGACACTGATTATGTCGCCGGGAAGGTACCCTACAGTTTTTGCAAACAAACCAGAAGGCATTACACCCTCCTCAACGACAACAGCCCTTCCGTCAAGAGAAGGACTAAACGAAGTAAGCATCAGACAACCAGCCGTTACGACAGCCAGCGCAGATACAGCCCTGGATAATTTTGCCAAAGTTGAAAACATTTTATTCATATTCCTACCCATCCTTAAGAACACTAGGCCTTTATGGCATTATTTATATTTTTTACAAGATTTGAAGCAATTGCGCCTAAATCTTCCTGACCATTCGGTTTTATTTTTATTTCTGATAATGTTGCAGAATTAATTACTAGACCAGTTTTTACAGTAGCAAGTTTCCATGTAATTTTATTTATCATTCCAACCGGTTTTCTAAGATTTTTATCTGCAGTGTAATAAACTTCAATCTGAACAAAATAGTCCGAAGCACCGTTCAAGGCTTCTCCAAGACCATTTTTCCACAAAGTAAGTGCTTCATCGTCATTTGTGAACATAGAAGCAGCAGAAGTTGTAACGATATAATTTCTTTCAAAGAAACCATCAAGAACTAAAGTTTCTATATCATAGGATTTGTCGGTAATTTCTTCGCTTGTTTCATCCAGCTGTAAAATCTGAACAGAAATTTGTCTGGCAAATGTAATAGAGCAAAAACAGAATGCCATAACTAAAAACATAAAGAATTTCTTAATTCCCATGATTTTCCCCTTTCTTTTATTCTTACTTCCTTTTCGGTGATTTTAAGAATTGAGTTTAGAGATTTTTTTAAGATAATTTTTCAACTTTCCAACCTGTACGATATATGCTAAAATATCTAAAGGTCGGGAAATATGGAAAAACGTATTTATATTATTGGTGCTGGCTTTGCCGGGCAGACAATTGCTGATGATATTAAGCGAAAAAAAGTATTTGGAAAGGTTAATGCGTTTCTTGATGATGATAAAACCATCATTGGAAATCAGATTGACGGAATCCCTGTTTTAGGTCCTATTTCTTCAGTTGCCTCAATTCTTAATAATTCTGATTTAGACGAAGCAATTATTGCAATTCCAAATGCATCTGTAGAAAGAATCAGAGAGATTTACACTACTCTTCAGAAAAATCATTTTAAAAATATAAAGATTCTTCCAGGAATCAGTCAGGTTGTGGACGGTGATCCGCACCTTGTACTAACCCGCCAGATTGATCCTCTTGATATTCTTGGACGCACTCCAATCGTAATTTCTTTAAAAGAAAGTCTTAACTATCTGCGCGGAAAACGAGTTTTTATTACAGGAGCAGGTGGTTCAATTGGTTCAGAACTTGCACGACAGCTTTTAAGCGGAGGCGCAGAACGTCTTTACCTTTTTGGACATGGCGAAAACTCTATCTGTAACATTTACCGTGAGCTAAAGGTTTTACAGGCAGAAGGAGTTGGAGAAAAAGCAACTATTGTTCCTATTATTGGCGATATGCGTGACCGCGAATACGTAGACTACATCATCAAAAACACAAAATGTGATGTAATTTTCCACTGTGCCGCCTACAAACATATTCCAATGGTAGAAGAAAATCAGGTTGCAGCAATTGAAAATAACGTATTTGGCACAGAAAATCTTTTGGATGCCAGTTTAAAATATAAGGTAAGCAGATTTATTTTTATTTCATCATATAAAGCTGTTTCTCCAGTAAGTGTATATGGTATTTCAAAAATGATTTGCGAAAAACTGGTTCTTTCTGCTGCAAAAAAAGCTCAGAAAAATCAAAACTTTACTTTTGTTAGACTGGGTAATGTATTGGGAAGCAGAGGGTCTTTCCTTCCTGTATTGCAAAATCAGATAAAAACTGGAGGCCCTGTTACTGTAACAGATAAAGATATGGTCCGATATTTTATGACTATTCCTGATGCATCTTCTCTTATTCTACAGGCAGGCGGAATAGATAATAACAGCAGTGCATATCTTTTAGACATGGGCGATCCAATAAAGATTCTTGATTTTACAGAACAGCTTATAAAATTTTCTGGATTAGAGCCTTACAAGGATATTGATATTAAATTTATTGGCGCACAAAAAGGCGAAAGATCAAACGAACTTCGTTATCTTGATGAAGAAAAACCTTGTGCCACAAAATATAAGAATATTCTAAAACTAGAAGGGATTGATTATCCAGAAGAAAAACTTTCTTCACTTTTAAATAAACTTCGTCCATGCTGCTTTTATACAGCAGAACACGAAAGTGACTTTAGAAACAAAGAAAAATTAACAAAAATTTTACATAACGAAATCTGTTAGAAGGAATATATGGCTAACGAAATAAATGTTCCATTCCATAGGGCAGCAATCACAAAAGATGAAGAAAATGCCGTTCTGGAAGTTCTTCGTTCCGGCTGGCTTACAACTGGAAAATATGCATTAGAATTTGAAAAAAAGTTCTCTGCCGCAATGACAGAAAATGATAAATCTCCTTTTTCTTTAGAGGAAGTTTCAAAAAACAGAAAAGAGCTTGGACTTTCTACAGATCCTGTAATAAGCCTTGCTGTAAATTCAAATACTAGCGGTATGATTCTTGCAATGGAAGCCTGTGGAGTAAAAGCAGGAACCGCAGTAATTACAACTCCATACACTTTTGTTTCTACAGCAGCCTGTGCACGTCATCTTGGTGCTGACGTTTATTTTGCAGATATAGAAAAAGACTCTTATAGCATTGATTGTAATAAAATAGAAGAAATTCTAAAAAAAGATGCTGCAAGCGGTTCACCAAAAGTTCAGGCAATTGTTCCTGTTCATATTGCGGGTAATATCTGTAACATGAAAAAAATTGTTGAACTTGCAGAATGCTACAGTACCTCAGAACACAAAATCTATGTAATAGAAGATGCTGCACACGCTTTTCCTTCTCCTACAGAACTTGGTTTTGCAGGAGCAATAGGCGATGCAGGAGTATTCAGTTTTTATGTTACAAAAACAATTACAACAGCAGAAGGCGGAATGATCTGTACAAGAAATCCGGACCTTTCAAAACGAATGACTGTAATGCGCCTTCATGGCATGGACAGGACAACCTGGGCCCGCTACACTTCTCCGCGAGCTTCCTGGGAATACGACATTATAGCTCCTGGTTACAAATGCAATCTTCCAGATGTTCTTGCGGCCCTTGGCTGCTGCCAGTTAGACAGAGCATGGCTTTTTTATAATCAGCGCAAAAAGATTGTAGAAAAATATAATCAGGCTTTTTCAAAACTTGATTTTATTCAGCTCCCGCCAGACGGACAAGGAAACAGCTGGCACTTGTATTTAATGCGCCTTGTTCCAGAAAAACTTAAAATTTCGCGTGAAGAATTTGCAAAAAAAATGCAGGCTGCAGGAATTGGAATTTCGGTTCATTTTATTCCTATTTTTCATTTTACTTACTGGAAAGAACTTTACAAAGACTTTACGGCAGAAAAGTTTCCAAATGCAGAAAATCAATATCAAAAAACAATTTCTATTCCTCTCTTTCCTGACCAGACAGATGAGCAGGTAGATTTTGTAATAGAAACTGTAAAAAACATAGGAAAAGAAAATCACATTTAAGAAAAAGTATTATATAATAGAAAAAGATGGCAAAAACTAAAAAGGCACCAAAAATTGTAACGCGCTCTCTTGATGCAAAAGGCTTTTACAGCGATTTTTCTAAAGAAGGAATGCTTTATGCAGCTCTTATCAGAAGCCCGGCAACAACGGGTATGGTAAAAGACATCAAGATTCCTGATATGCCCGAAGGATATTCACTTTTTACTGCAAAAGATATTCCTGGCTCAAAGACTATGGAATTCAACGGCACAGTAACGAAGATTTTGGGCTTTAAGAACGTTAATTACACAGGAGAACCGTTAGGAATTATTGTTGGTCCGAATGAGCTTGAAATAGGAAGCCTTACAGACCGCGCCGCAGTTTATTTTGACATTCAAAACCTTGAATCCGCGCTTACAAATGTAATGAAAGGCAGTTCAAAAACTACCTCTCAGACTTCGCCTCAGGATTCGCTTGCAGATTTAGATAATCTTGCTACAACCTTAAATGAACTACCTTCTCTTGACTCTGTAATTGATAATAAAAATCTGAATATTGATACTCCCAAAACTGTTGGTGAGCGAATTATTAAGACCGGCCTTTTTAAGGAACTCGAGCCGGAACAGATTGATAAAGAACTTTTTGAAAGCGAAAAATATACAATAGAAGAAACATGGTCGCAGACAATAGTGAATCCAAAATGGCAGGAACCTACAGGTGCCTTCTGCTACACCGAAGGCGATAAACTCCATGTTTTTGTACCAACCAAATGGACATATTTTTTGCAGAAAGTTCTTTCAGAAACCTTAAAAATTAGTCCGGAACTGATTTTTATTCATAAGACTAAAAACTCAAGTCTCTATTCTGACGGACTCTGGCGTACAACTCAAATCGCAGTTCAGACAGCTCTTGCAGCATATATTTTAAAAAAGCCCGTAAAACTGATGCTCTCTCAAAACGAGCAGGAAAGATTTATGGAGCCTGGCGTAAAAACAGAAATTACTTACAAGGCTGCAGTTAATGATGAAGGCAGAATAAAAGCCTTAAAAGTAAACATAGACATTGATGTAGGCTCAGAAAATCCTTTTGCACAGGAAATCACAGACCGCATTGCAATCGCCTCGTGCAATTTTTATAAAACAAGAAACCTTTATATTACAGCACAGGCAAAAACTTCAAAAAATCCGCCAACAACAATCAGCATAAAAGGCGTAGATTCCCAGAGTTTTTTTGCAATTGAAAATCAGATTCAAAAAATAAGTAATGTAACAGGCATTTTCCCAGATGATGTTCGTTCAATTAATATTGAACCAGTCGGGACATTTCCATTCCAGATTGAAAACGAAAATATTCAGGAAGTCATCCAAAATACTGTGCGAATGAGCGACTTTAACAGAAAGTACGCCTCCTTCCACATGGACTCCATCGACCGAGTAGAACAAGGCGAAGAACCATTTTTTGCCTTCCCGTTACGAGGCATCGGCCTTTCGTGCGCTTATAATAATTCTGGTTACCACGGAGCAAGTTCCTTCTCCTACTATCCAAAAATTGACGTAACGCTTTTACCCGAAGATAAAGTTGTAATCCATACAATCCAGACATCAAATGTAAATCAGGATATCTGGAGAACTACAGCAAGTAAAATTCTTGAACTTCCAAAAATTAACGTTCAGATTGACTCAAATTTTACGCTGGAAGAAATACCAAAATCACCCGAAGATTCTTTCAGCACAATCGGAATAATTAATCAGCTAATCAAAAAATGCTGCCTTGAGATTCAAAAAAAGAGATTCCATCAGCCGCTTCCAATTACTGTCAGAAAAAGTGTACCAGCTGGTACAAAATTAAAATGGGATAAAGACAATTTCTGCGGCACACCATTTATGGCAACTTCGCTTATTGCATGCGTTGCAGAAGTAGAACTTGATCCGTACACTTACAACGAAAAAATCCGTGGTATCTGGCTTTCTATTGACTGTGGAGAAATTCTTGATGAGGCAGCAGCCCTTCGTACAGTCCGTCTTGAAGTTCAGAAAGAGTTATGCATGCTTGTACAAGGCAAAACAGTTGTCTGCGATGATGTATTTATCCAGTTTATTCCGTCAAAAAATACAGCAGGCCAGGTTGGAGAACTTGTACACAATGCTCTTCCTGCAGCATTCTCTTCTGCCCTTTCTTCTGCCCTTGCAACTCAGGTAACAAAACTTCCTTGTACAGAAAGACAGTTGTTCACTCTTATAAAAGAACGGGGGGAAGGTAAAAAATGAAAATCCCTGTAACTCTAAATCAGGTAAAAGTAATATTAGATGCTCAGGCTGATGAACCTCTTTTAAAAGTTCTTCGTAAAAACGGCTGCACTTCTGTAAAAAACGGCTGTATGGAAGGCGGATGCGGTTCCTGTACAGTTTTACTCAATGATATTCCCGTTGCTTCCTGCAAAATACCAGTTGGTCTTGTAAAAGACATGGAAATTATCACGCTGGATTTTTTTGAAAAATCTGATTTTTATACAATTATTATGGATGGCTTTAACAAGGCAGGAATTAAACTTTGCGGTTACTGTAATTCCGGAAAGATTTTTTCTGCTTATCAGATTTTAAAAAACACCAAAATCCCTACACGTCAGGAAATCAAGGAGCAGATGCAGCATCTTTCATCCTGCTGTACCGACCTTGAAACTCTGGTAAATGGTGTAATTTACGCAATGCAGCTGCAGGCAAAACGTCTTAAACGTGTTACAAAAATTGAAGGAGAGAGATAATGTCAAAACAGATGCTTTACGCAAGAACACCTAATGAACTTATTACTCTTCTAAAAAATAATCAGGGTGCAAAAATTGTCGGAGGCTGTACAGGAAGCGATGAGTTCCCTAAAAAAGCAATTTCCATAAAACAAATAAAAGATTTTAATCACATCACCCGCCATGAGCGCTTTCTTACTGTAGGCCCCGGCGTTACCTTAAGTCAGTTGCTGGCACTTGGACAGAATCACCTTCCGCAGGTACTTTTTGAAGCTCTTTCTTCAATTGCCAACCCGATTATAAGAAACATGGCAACAATTGGAGGAAACATTCTTGCAAGCGGTCAAAAGCACACACTTTACGCACCTCTTATGGCACTTGATGCAAAACTTGATTTTAAAACTCCGTCTGATACTTTTACAGAAAGCATTTTGAATTTTAAATCAGTGCCTCAGGGAAGCATTTTAACAGCAATAAGAATTCCTCTTCTGGATTCAGACCTTTCTATTTTTAGAAGAATTGGCCCAGAACAGGGAATCAATGAACTTTCTGCTTCATTTGCTTTTCTTGCAAAAATCGAAAAAAACAGTCTTTTGGGGATACGCCTGACTTTTGCAGGGCCTTTCACCTTCCACAGCAAGGAATTTGAAAACTCTCTTGTAGGAAAACGACTGCCCCTTTCTCAAAAAGATGTAAGTCAGATTTGCGAAAATGCCGAAGTTGCCTTTAATAAAGCCGCCACCGACAAAATGATCAGTGACGTACTTAAGCAGCAGTTCTTTAATTTGACCCGTTATTCTTTTGAACAGTTGACATAATTTTTTTTACAAATCTGACTTTCCACCTTATAATTTAATAATACTTATTAACTGAGAGGTGCATTATGAAACAGATTAAAGTAACATTTATAAACGAGTCAAAAGTAATCTCAGAAAAAACTGTTGAATCGGGAACACAAGTTTTTAAAATTTTAGATAATTTTAAATTGTCAAAAGAAGATGCAGAGAATATTGTTGGTGTAAAAATAAATAATGAAATCTGCTCTCTTGAAAAGCGAATTCAGTATACTTCAAAAATTGAACCGATCATGCTTCCTACAAAAGACGGTTCTGCAATTTACAAGCGTTCACTTTGTCTTCTTCTTGCTGCTGCCGCCCACAGATTATATCCAAAAACAAGACTTCTGGTTGGACACAGCCTTGGTTATGGTTACTATTACAACCTTGATGACGGAAAAGAAGATACTCAGGAAGTAATTGATGCAATTCAGTCAGAAATGCGAAAAATCGTTGATCAGGATTTAGAAATTACAACAGAACGAATTGCCTATGAAGAAGCCATAGCTCTTTTTGACCGCCTTGGGCTTGTAGAAACACGAAAACAGCTTGAATATCTGAGTATTCCATCTGTAAAAATAAATACAATCGGAGAATTTTCTGATATGTACTTTGGGCCAATGGTTCAGCACACAGGAATTCTTAAAACTTTTGAACTTAAGAAATATGGAGAAGGCTTTTTACTCCGATTCCCTCGCCATTCAACTCCAAATGAACTTCCTCCATTTAAAGATGAACCAAAGCTTTTTGAAGTTTATCAGAAGTACAAGAACTGGGGTCGAAAGATTAATGTAACATCTGCGGCTTCTCTTAATGATTTAATTGCTCACCGAAAAATTAACGACTTTATAGACATTACAGAAATTTTCCAGCAGAAAAACTTTTCTAAAATTGCAAGCCAGATTGTAGAAAGAAAAACTGTGCGTGTAGTTTTAATTGCAGGACCTTCTTCTTCTGGAAAAACAACTTCTGCAAAAAAACTTGCACTAGAATTACAGGCTTTGGGTTACACACCTAAGGTTATCAGCCTTGACTGTTACTACGCAGGAAAAGACAAAACTCCTCTTGATGAAAACGGCCAGCCTGATTTTGAATGCCTTGAAGCTTTGAACATTGAACTTTTGAATCAGAATCTTATGGATTTATTTGAGGGAAAAGAAATAAATCTTCCAAGCTACGACTTCCACACAGGCACAAGTTACTTTGAAGAAGGTAACACAATGACTCTTGGCAAGAATGAAATTCTTATTATGGAAGGAATTCACGGCCTTAACGACAAACTTACACCAAAAGTTCCTGCAGAATATAAGTTTAAGATTTATCTTTCTGCCCTGACACAGTTGAACCTAAATGACCATAACAGAGTTTCCACAAGTGATAACCGTCTGATCCGACGCATTGTACGAGATAACAACTTCCGCGGAAAACCGGCAGAAGGCACAATTCAGATGTGGCCAAGTGTTCGTAAGGGAGAAGAGCTTCATATCTTCCCATTCCAGAATAACGCTGATGCTGTGTTGAATACAGCTTTGGATTATGAACTTTCGGTATTACGAGTTTATGCAGCGCCGCTTTTACGTCAGGTAAATCCTACAATGCCTGAATACGCAGAAGCCCGCCGTCTGCTTTCGTTCCTGGAAAACTTTACTACAGTTTCTCCAGAAGCAGTACCGCCACGCTCGATTATCCGCGAGTTTATTGGAGGCTCTGCGTTTAAGTACTAGCAGAGATTTCTGAACTGATTTTACTGGCTGCAATTTCCTGCAGCCTTTTATTTTCTGCGCGCTTTACTTCTTCTTTATATTGAGCAAGCTGTAGTTCTTTCATCTTTTCAAGTGCAGTAGTTTTTTTCATGCATTCAGCAAGGATTTTTCGTTTTTGCTCGCTTACAAGTTTTGCTTCAGCAAGCTGATTTAATAATTCTTCTTTCTGATAATTCAAAAGATTTTTATTCTGGCTCATGCTGATCATATCATCAAAACTAAGAGAGCCATTCATATATTTATCGAGTGTGGCGTACTGATTAGCGATTTCTTTTAAGTTATCCTGAATTTCTGATTCAACGGCAAGAGCTTTTGCAAGTTCCCCTTCTGCCTGTTTTTTTTCAAAGTCGCGGAATTCAAGAATCTTTTCAAGTTCAAACTTAAATTTCTTCACTTTCTGTTACAGCCTTCTGTGCATCTACAATCTGAGCAGTAGTAGGTCTATTCAAAGCTGGGGCTTCTACATATTCTTCTTCTGGAATTTCCACTCCCATAAGAGCTGCCATTTTATCCAGAGTTTCATTCATTGGACACGGCTCAAATTCTTCCTGCTTCAGGAACTCTTCAATTTCATCATGTTTATCTATTGCAGCATCAATGCTTGCAGAATTTCCCTTCTGATAAATACCAGCTGTGATCATAGTTGCATTGTCGCGATAAGTTGCCATAAGGGTACGGATTTGTCCAGCAACAGTCTGGGTAACCTTTCCTGTAACACGCTTAGAAAGACGGCTAATTGAAGCAAGAACATCAATTGCAGGATAATGATAAGCCTGAGCCAGCTGACGAGAAAGTACAATATGACCGTCCAGAATACCACGAACAGCATCAGTTATAGGCTCATTCATATCATCAGAGTCTACAAGAACATTATAAAAAGCCGTGATTGAACCTTTATCGTTTGTACCAGTGCGCTCCATAAGTTTAGGAAGCATATCAAATACAGATGGAGGATATCCGCCATGAATAGGAAGCTCACCATTAGAAGTTCCAATTTCCTGCTGCGCTTTTGCAAATCGTGTTACGTTATCCATCATCAAAACAACGTCTTTTCCCTGATCGCGGAAATATTCTGCAATGGCAGTACAAACATATGCTGCACGCACTCGGCAGATAGCAGGCTGATCTCCAGTTGCAACAACAACTACAGAGCGTTTAAGGCCTTCTTTTCCTAAATCACGGTCAATAAAATCCAGAACTTCGCGGCCACGTTCACCAATCAAACCGATTACGTTTACATCAGCATCAGAGTTACGGGCAATCATAGAAAGAAGTGTAGATTTACCAACACCAGAACCAGCAAAAATACCAATTCGCTGCCCTTTTCCAATTGTCAAAAGCGAATCTATGGCACGAACACCAGTTGTAATTCGTTTATTTACAGGACGCTTAGTCATAGGATCTGGAGAATTAGCAACCGCAGGATAATATGTATCAGGGTTTATTTCCCCTTTTCCATCCACCGCAACACCAGTAGCATCAATTGTTCGTCCAAGTAAGCCCATTCCTACAGGTACCTGCAAGGTTGAACCAGAAGCTATAACTTCACAGCCAATTTCTATTCCTTTAGTTTCTCCAAAGGCTGTAAGACGCACAGTTTTTCCCTGTAAACCTACAACTTCTGCCTTAATTGATTTTCCATCAGGCAATTTTATTGTGCAAATTTCTCCAATTACAGAACGAGGGCCTTCACTTTCAATTTCCAGGCCCTTTACCCCAGAAACCCTTCCTGTATAAAGAATAGTCTCCGCATCACAAACTTTTTCGAGATATTTTGTGAAATTAAACTCAGCAAAACCCATAAAGTCTCCTCCTACTCAGCAGAAGTAAGATTATCCTGAGGCTTTATTGTCTTAAGAGGAGAAACTTCCAGAATCTTATTTTCAAGTTCAGTAAGCTGGCTGGAAATTCGAGCGTCAATTGCGCCAAAGTCTGTTTCTACAATACAGCCACCCTTTTCTACAGAAGAATCTTCAAGCACCTTGATTGCTTCAATATTTTCTACATGCTGAATAAATTCCTGAATATGATCAGTTGTAAGTTTTACTTCTTCCAGATTTACGCGAAGCGTTACCTTACCGCGAGTCTTTACTTTTTTAAGTGCGGCAAGAGTATTTGCCATTACAACATTTTTCTGGCTTTCAGAAAGGATTTTAATAACTTTTCGAGCCATCAAAATTACAAGTTCTACAATCTGACTTTCTGTTTCAGAAAGGATTTCTTCGCGGCGCTGCATAACAGATTCAACCATCTTATGCATTCGTTCAATAAGACGATTAACTTCTGCAACACCATCTTCATAACCAGCTTTACGCCCAGCTTCAAAACCATTTTCGTGCGCCTCAGTTTCTAACTGAGACTTTTTAGCTTCTGCCTCAGCAATAATCTGTTCTGCATCTGTTCGGGCTTTTGTCAGTATTTCTTGGGCATCAGATTCTGCCTTAGCTTTAATTTCTGCCGCAGAGTTTGTCTGGCGCTGTACTTCTTCAAAGGCAGCGTCTTCAGCTTTTTTAATGATGGCTTCAGCTTTTAATTGAGCATCATTTTCCATCTGCTGTTTTTCTTGTTCCCACTGAGCCTTAAATTCTTCTGCTTCACGCTTTAAATCTTCTACAGTAGGACCTTCATATACTTCTTCTTCAACTTCAGGTTCTTCTTCTACAGGAGTGTAATCTTTAAAAAGCGGCAACACCATCT
>JAEEGL016268257.1_pt1 | contig 14616 bp, 14 predicted proteins | sample 9134231 | NCBI WGS metagenome assembly JAEEGL01 (sample SAMN16246548, study PRJNA631951) | gut metagenome | biome: gut microbiome; feature: rumen; material: fiber-attached | host: Bos | place: Iran: Karaj | collected 2018-10 | reverse complement strand
CTGATGCAAAGAACACTAAAGAGATGAAGGACAGAGTTGTCTTTTTATACAAGAAGAGAATTGACTTTGAAAGAGGCAAAAAAGAGTCAAAGACCCATGATATCGCCACAGCTGCAAGAGAGTACATTGAAGCCAACTATGCTGACAGCGAGCTTGCTATCGCGGATATATCTGAGAAGCTATGCGTTAACCAGACATATCTTCGTAAGATGTTCAAAAGTGAAATGGATATGACACTTACAGAGTATATTACTCAGTACAGGATGCAGAAGGCGAAAGCTCTTTTGACAAGTACAGATGAGAAACTCTCGTCTATAGCGGAAAGCGTTGGATATAAGGACGTAAGCTATTTTTCCAATGTATTCAAAAAGTATTATGGGGTGTCTCCTAGGAGTATGAGCAGGGAGATGTGATATCTGTTAAAGTGCTAAGTTTAAGTATTAAAACCAACAGATAAAATGTTATTAATATGTTATAATCAAAATAACGATTATAATATATGGAGATAACGTTCATGGGATTATTGGATCCAAAGAATGTTGAAGATAAGCATATCGCTGAATATGTGGTAAACAATATCGATGTTGCCATTGAAAAGGGCTGGATCAAGGTCTATTACCAGCCTGTTGTTCGTACGCTCACAAAGCAGTTATGCGGGGCTGAGTCTCTGGCAAGATGGATCGATCCGGTTCACGGATTTCTTTCCCCTGATAAATTCATAGGAGCTTTGGAAGATAGTAATCAGATCCATAAGCTTGACAGCTATATTGTAGAGAAAGTCTGCATGGATATCTCTGACAGGCTGCGCAGGGGCCTTGATACTGTTCCCGTGTCTGTCAATTTCTCAAATCTGGATTTTGAAAATGCGGACATGCTGAAGATAGTTGAAAATGCAGTAGAAAAACATGATATTCCCAGAGATTATATCCATATAGAGATAACCGAGAGCATGATCGTTTCTGATGCGGTACTTATGAAAGGAGTAATAGAAGGCTTTAGAAGTGCAGGTTTTGAAGTATGGATGGATGATTTTGGAAGCGGATATTCGTCTTTGAATCTTCTTAAGGATTACCAGTTCGATACAATTAAGATGGATATGGTATTTCTGTCTTCCTTTACTGACAAATCTAAGGCTATCCTGACGGCTGCCATAAATATGGCCAAAAATATTGGGATCATGACTCTTGCAGAAGGCGTTGAAACGGCTGAACAGGTGGATTTTCTGTATTCCATAGGATGTGGCAAACTTCAGGGGTATTATTACGGTAAACCCATGGGGCTTGATGAATTCTTTGATCATATTGCGGCTATGGGCATAACGGTTGAACCAAGGAAGCTTCGCAATTACTATCAGATTGCCAGTTTTTGCGCCAGATATACAGAAGAACCCTTGGAAATACTTGAAGATGATGGCAGTGAATTCCGCACCATCTTTATGAATGATGCGTACAAGAGACAGATTTTTTCAAGAGATTATTCTTTGAAAGATATTGATCGCATCATATATCATACCAATTCTCCTTTGATAAATAAGTACCGTGAATATGCTGATATAATCGAAAAGACTAAAAATCATGAAACCTTTTACTATACATATGACGGCAATATTGTCTGCTTTCAGGGCGAAGAACTGGCGGAGATAGATGGTAAGCATTTGATCAAGGGTTCTATCCGGAATATATCAATAGATAAGGATTTTAATATAGAAACAAATGTAGGGCATAAGCTCAGAGAATTAAATCATCTCTTTGAGACTGTTATGCTTAGCAATATAGAAAAAAATACTATTTATCCTTTGATAGGCAAAGGGCAATATATCATTGATCATCCCGTAAATGTACTGAGTGAAAGACTAAACAGGCTTTGCAATGAGTATATAGCTGATTCTGACAGGGATAAATTCGAAGAGTTTAGTGACAGTTCAACTTTAAAGAAGCGAATTGAAGCCTCCGGTAAGGGATATATTGAGAATATCTTTAGGATCAAACAGCAGGATGGGAACTATAAATGGAGAGAGATGAGTATCATGATGGTTCCGGGTTCTGCGGGAAAAGAATTTCTTATCTGCACAAAGGCTACGCCTGATGATGCTCAGCGCTTCCTTGCAAGTAATAACCATATTCATAATATCAAAGACTATGGGTTTACAAATGCGAATGCTATTATGCAGACCAAGATGTGGGAAGGCATAGTGGAGGATTCTTCCGTCAGATTTTTCTGGAAGGACAAGGAACGCAGATATCAGGGCGCCAGCAAAGCCTTTCTGGAATATTTTGAAGTAAAGATAGAAGATATCCTAGGGAAAAAAGATGAGGATATTGGATGGTTTATGGATGAAAAAGCTCTTGAAGAAGGCGAGCTTAAAGTACTAAACAAGGGAATCTTTTTGCCAAAAGCACCGGGGCGGTGCATTATAGGAGGTGTGGTTCATAACATCATAAGCGATAAAAGGCCTGTTTACGATAATGGACAGATCATAGGGCTTATGGGACATTATATAGATGTCGATGAACAGCTTGGATACCTTGAAAAAACGTATAATGAACGAAGACTCGACCCTGTGACAGGCCTCATGAATCTCTTTTCACTTGCAGAAGTGCTTATGAGCTATACCCATAACTATTTGGTTAATAATGTAGACTTTGCACTTATTATATTGCGCAATGAAAGCCATTACCGTATAGTTGCAGATTACGGTGAAGAGCTTGGAGATAAGCTTTTTAAAAAAACTGCAGAGATCATCCTTGAAGTTACCGAGGGTAAGTGTGCTGTAGCAAAATGTATCGGTTCAGATTTTGCATTATTATCAGATGAGATAGAACCGAATACTCTTAATGCTTTGATCGAAAAACTAAAAACAAGAATAGAAGATATCAAAAAGTTCGAAGGCTTTGATCTTACCATAAAGGTTAACGTTGGTTACAAATTAAGGAGTGATGAAGGTGTAACTGATGAAAATCTGTATTTGAAGGTGCTCGAAGAGATGAAAAAGTAGTTATATTTTTGATTGATAATAAGGAAACTCCCTACTATAATGGTGATTATCGTGGGAGTTTCCTTTTGTTTTGCAGTAAAACATGGAGATAACGGTATTGCATTCGATAAAAAGTATTATTTGAAAGGGGCAATTTTATGAAGGCTAAGTTTTCACCTTATTTAACTAAGATCGCACCAGGCCTTAAAGAGCTTATTGCTGAACTTGGCAAGAACTATGATTATGTCAGCGTACTTGCTACTGATTCTGTGGGCTTTAGGATGAGTGCTTCTCAGAAGGTTAAGAGCATCAGTGGAAATACACTGAGTGTTGAGAGAGGAAATGTTGTAAGAGTTTATAAGGACGGACTTTACAGCGAGTATGCTTTTAATTTATTTGATATAAGTAAAGCCAAGGAGCAGGCAGAGAAGATCAAGAAAGTACTTGATAGCCAGCTCGCAGTATTAAAGGCTACAAATTCTAAGGTCTATAACACAGATAAGCTCGCGGATGAACCTCATGAGCTTTTTGCAGAGATGGAGACAACTGATCTTCCTGAGGATGCAGATCTGGATGAACTTATCAAGAAGCTAAGGAGCATAAGTGACAGAGGAAAAGCACTTTCTGATGAGATCATAGATTGTTCCGTATCAGCAGAGTCTAATCATATCTGCAAGATGTTCCTTTCAGCAAACAGGGACCTTCGCCAGAGCTATGTTTACTCATGCGCACATGTATTTATGGTAGGTACTAGAGATGGCAAGACAGATCAGGCGTTTATTGGAATTTCAGATAGAGAAGGCCCTGCAATTTTCAAGCAGCTTGAAGATCTTCCTGAGAAGTGCTACGAAGATCTTGCTGCCAATCTTGGAGCGGAGCACGTTATACCCGGAGAGTACGATGTCATCACAACTCCAGAGGTTTCAGGACTTATCGCACACGAAGCTTTCGGGCACGGCGTTGAGATGGATATGTTTGTCAAAAAGAGAGCTCTTGGACAGGAATACATTGGAAAGCGCGTAGGTTCTGACCTTGTTACAATGCATGAAGGCGCACTTGTTTGTAAGGATGCTTCAAGCTATGCATTTGATGATGAGGGAACTCTTGCAGGAGATGTAATTGAGATCGATAAGGGAATCCTTAAGACAGGTGTTTGTGATGCCCTTGCAGCTCTTCGTCTTGGTACAGTAGCTACTGGTAATGGTAAAAGAGAAAACTTCGAGCACAAGGTATATACCAGAATGACAAACACTATGTTTGACAGCGGCACAAGTACTAAGGAAGAGATGATCGCTTCTATCAAGAAGGGATATCTTCTGTCCGGATTCTTCTCTGGTATGGAGGATCCTAAGCATTGGGGAATTCAGTGCATTATCGCAAGAGGCCATGAGATCATTGATGGTAAGCTCACAGGTAAGGTCGTAGCTCCTGTAGTACTTACAGGCTATGTACCGGATCTTCTTGGCTCTATCAGCATGGCAAGTACCGATTATGAATCATTTGGTTCCGGCATGTGCGGTAAGGGTCACAAGGAATGGGTCAAGACTGTTGATGGCGGCCCATACCTTAAGTGCAGAGCAAGACTTGGATAAATGAGTTAATCAATAGATTTACTCTACGAAGTGGTGTCGCGAGCTCCACCACTTCAAAAATTACTCACTCGTGACATGAGGTTAACTATGACAGACAAGATAATAGAATTATTAAAAGCGTCCGGAGCTGATGCCTGGGCTGTTACAGATACAGTTACTGAAGGCTGGGAGTTCTATTTTATAAAGCACCAGCTTGACCAGAACAGGGTTCGTGACGTAGAGCATATAAATGTTGAAGTTTACAAAAAGATTGGCGATGGACAGTTCCTTGGAAAGGCTTCTGAGGAGATAGCTCCTACAGCTTCTGTGGAAGAAGCAAAGAAGACGATCGATCAGCTTTGCGAAAGAGCTACCTTTGCTCCTAATCCATATTATGAGCTTAACAAAGAAAAGGTTCAGGTAGAGAGCAAATCCTATGACCCTCAGCAGATGGCAAAGGATTTCATTGAAGCCCTTCAGCAGGTTCCTGAAACAAGCGGCGAAGACATCAACTCCTATGAGATCTTTGCAGAGTGCAATAAGAGAAGATTTGTTAACTCAGAGGGTATCGATGTTACAGTAACTTACCCCAAGTCCATGGTTGAAGTTGTTGTAAATGCCAGAAATGATGAGCATGAGATCGAGCTCTATCGCATGTATAAGGCTGGAACCTGTGACAAGGAGTATCTGGTCAAAGATATATCAAAAACCCTTAAGTTCGGTAAGGATAGACTAAGTACCAAACCAACTCCAAACCTTGAGAAGACTACAGTTGTATTTTCAACAGGTGATACCTATGAGCTCTTTAAATGGGCAGCAATGAATATGCACGCAGCCTATAAATATATGGGTTATTCTAAGTTTGAAACAGGAAAAGAAATTTTGCCAGATGTAACCGGAGATAAGATTACTTTAAAGGCAGTAAAAGAGCTTCCGAACTCATCTTATAATATTGCAATAGATTCAGAAGGTGCTATGGTTCATGACATGTACCTTATTAGAGATAATGTGGCTGAAAATTATTGGGGCAGCTGCCAGTTCCGTTATTATCTTGGAGTTAAGGATTCATATGAAGTATGCAACTTTGCAGCAGAGGGCGGCAGCAGCACTGAAGCAGAGCTACGATGCGGCAAATACCTTGAGCCCGTTGAGTTTTCAGATTTCAGCGTTGATCCTATTACTGGAGAGATCGCTGGCGAGATAAGACTTGCATACCTTCACGATGGTGACAGTGTTGTAGCTGTAAGCGGCGGCTCAGTATCAGGTAACCTCAACGAGCTTATGAAAAATGTTAAGTTTTCCAAGGAACTCAAGCAGTACAATAACGTTGTTGTTCCATCCGTAGTGAAGCTTGAAAACGTTACTATCGCAGGAGCTGAATGATAAAATTCTAGAGACAGATACAATCTAAGGAGGCCTCGGTTTTAAACTATAATATGGCAAATAGTTTGAAAAGTGACGCATTATAGCGATGGCATAGGCGCAGTACTTCTGGGAATGCCCGGCAAGTACTGCGTCTATTGTTATGCCCATTTTTAGCGCACAATTAAATATGTCAAAATCTATCGAATCGTCCCTATTGAAGCGGGTTATGGTACAATGGGGGAAAAATAATAAGGAAGAGTAGAGGATGTTACTAGTTAGGAAGGCTACAACAGAGGATTATAATATAATCCTTGGAATATATGAGATCGCTCGTGAATTTATGATTCGCACGGGGAATCCGAATCAGTGGAAGCGGACTAATCCTACGGCAGAACAGATCAGAACAGATATTGATCAGGGAATATGTCATGTGATTTGCAATGAATCCGGAATACATGGTGTGTTTGCACTTTGTCAGGGAGAAGATCCAACATATAAATCAATTGAAGGCGGGAAGTGGCTGAATCAGAATCCTTATGTTACGATTCATAGGATAGCAAGTGACCAGAAGGCTCACGGGATTCTTGCAGCTGCCATTGATGAGTGTAAGAAATATAAGGATAACATTCGTATTGATACACATAAAGACAATAAGGTGATGCAGCAAGCACTAGAGAAGCATGGATTCAAGCACTGTGGCGTTATCTATCTTTTGAATGGGGAGCCGAGAGAAGCTTATCAGCTTGTAGTGAAGATTACACCTTGAAAGATTGTAACTGTTGATATGAAGCTCGGGCACAGAACTGGAACAAAAAGAGCATTCCAACGCCAAAAAGTTTGGTAAGCCTAGGGGTGATAATTTCACCGAGGTTTTTGAATTTAAGGGCAGTTATTTCGAAAGAGATAGCTGTCTTTTTTATTGGGGCATGATGACCCAATAAATCGTTAACGGGCTGTTGACGATTTGAAACTGCAGAGAATCGTCCTCAGGTTGGGGACGATTCTAAAGCAATCATTACATAGAGCAGTTATCTCAAACGAGGTAGCAGCTTTTTGCGCTCATTTTGAGCCTGAAACTATTTACCTTCAGGAGGTAGGCGATGAACTACGAAGAATTCAAAGACAAGGTAGTAGAAGATGTAAGAAGAGAGTTAGAGACAAGAACCGGAAAATCCTACGATGTGCAGGCGCACACTGTCGAGAAGATGAATGAGAACTACGATGCCATTACAGTTAAGCCGGAGGATGGGATCATAGGTGTGAACCTCAATGTCGAAGAGCTTTACAAGGCATATGAGGATGGGCACAGCTATGATAGCATCGTTGACAGAGCAGTATTAAGCTTCTGGAACAGTGGCAGCGGAAGCGTAATAGAGACATGTGTCTGTAATATATATTGTTCTTTAAAATATGACAATTAAAGAACAATATATACAAGCGTTCTTTAATATGATAGAATTAAAGAACGAAATGAAAGGCGGTGATGTTTATGGATTACTCAATTGAATCGCTGAAAATGATTATAGACTCAAATGATGGGATTATTTCTGCTAAACAATTGGCTGACAAGGGAGTTTCGAGACTTTCGCTGTACCAAGCATTGCTGAGTGGATCAATTAAAAAGGAATCCCATGGAAATTATGTGTTAGCTGATAATCAACCTGACGAATATCGTGTGATACAGAATCGTTCTCCTAAAATGATTTATTCTCACGGTACTGCTTTATTTTTACATGGACTCTCAGATCGCGTACCTCATGAGTTAGATATTACAGTTCCTCAGGGAGATAATGTTTCTCGCATAAAAAAGGATTATGAAAACACAAGATTTCATTATTGTAAAAAAGACTTGTGGGATTTAGGAATAACTGATGCTAAAACACCGCAGGGCTATGAAGTAAAAATATACGATTTGGAACGCTGTATCTGCGATTTAATTAGAGACAAAAAATCTGTTGATATGCAGATTTATACCCAAGCAATGAAGGAATACTTTTCAAGTAGATGCAACCCAAGAAAAATAGTGAAGTATGCCAGACAATTTAATATTGAATCAAAAGTTAGGACATACATGGAGATTCTATAGTGAAAGAACGCACACCTGAACAATTAAAAGGACAGGTAAGACATTTTGCAACACAGAGAGGGTTGCAACCTCAAGAGGTATTACAGATGTTCTTGCTGGAGAGAGTATTAGAAAGACTATCAAGCTCGAGGTACTCAAAAAATTTTATTCTAAAAGGCGGAATGCTTATTTCATCCATGATGGGCATAATGGAACGAACAACCATGGATATGGATACCACTGTTAATGGAATCAATATGGATGAAGATGAAATTAGTGATATCATAAAAGAAATATTACTAATAGATGTTGGTGATGGCATAAGATTTGAGTTTGAAAAGTTGGAGCCAATTCGTGAAGATGATGATTACAATAACTTTAGGGCCTATTTTACAGCTTATTATGGCAAGATAGCTAATAAGATGAAAATTGATATCACAACTGGTGATGAGATCACACCAGGAGCTATTAATTATGCGTATAAAACAATTCTTGATGATGACGTGATTGAGATAGTAGCTTATAATTGCGAAACAATCTTGGCAGAAAAATACGAGACTATTATTCGTAGAAACATTGGTACTTCAAGGGCCAGAGATTTTTATGATCTGCATATGTTCTATCATATGTATGCAGATAAAATTGAATTCGAAATTCTTGAAGAGGCAATTCACAGAACTGCTAGAAAGAGAGGCTCTGAGGAAGAACTTAAAGATTGGAAAGAGATATGTGAAGACATGAGAGGTGATGAAACTTTAAGGGCATTATGGCTTAACTATCAGAATTCAAATAAGTATGCAGGTTCTGTTGATTTTGATTCAACCCTTGCTACTGTAGAGGAAATATCAATAAAAACAAATATGTAGATAGATAGCAGTTATCCAGAAATGGGTAGCTGCTTTTTATTTGGAAAGGAGAAAACATTTATGCAGGAAGAGATAGAAGAAAAAACCGTGAGACTTGCCATTTCAGGAACAAGACTCACAGGCAGAGCAATAGTATCTGCCATTAGAGCATATCTAAGACACATAGCACAGGAGATGACGCGATGACACAAAAGCAGAAAAGATTCATCCTGCTGAATATCCCATATGTGCTTGTGGACGTATTTGCAACAAATCTGGGAGAAGCATGGCGATTATCAAAACTTATTGATGCGCCAAACGAGATAGGAGCACTGGTCAAGGCACTTCCTATTGCGCTATCTAATCTTATGCCAAGCTTTGATCCCTTTGATATGATGGTGGGTATTATCTGCGGCGTGTTATTGAAGGTTGTAGTTTATGTTAAGGGTAAAAATGCGAAGAAATACCGCCATGGTGCAGAGTACGGCACAGCACGTTGGGGTAATGCGCAGGATATAGAGCCTTTTATGGCTCCAAACTTTAAGGATAATGTAATCCTTACTCAGACGGAGAGACTTATGATGAACAGTCGTCCAAAGAGACCAAAGTATGCAAGAAACAAAAATGTACTTGCAGTCGGTGGGTCTGGCTCAGGTAAAACAAGGTTCTTCCTGATACCAAATCTTTTGCAGATGCATTCAAGCTACGTAGTCACAGATCCAAAGGGAGATGTTGTTATCAATACAGGAAAGACCTTGCTGCGGCACGGCTATAAGGTGAAAATCTTTAATACCATCAACTTTGGCCGCAGCATGCATTACAATCCCTTTGCATACATTCATTGTGATAACGATATCCTAAAGCTTGTGAATACCCTTATTGCAAATACGAAGGGCGATGGCAAGGCAGGGGATGAGTTCTGGCAGAAAGCTGAGACTCTTTTGTACTGTGCCCTCATCGGATATATCCACTACGAGGCTCCTGAAGAAGAGCAGAATTTCAATACCCTTCTTGAGTTTCTTAATGCATCTGAGGTACGAGAGGATGACGAAGACTACGAGAATCCTGTAGATATGATGTTTAATGAGCTGGAGAAAAAGAATCCAAAGCACTTTGCAGTAAGGCAATATAAGAAGTACAAGCTGGCAGCTGGAAAAACAGCTAAGTCTATTCTTGTCAGCTGTGGTGCCCGTCTTGCTCCATTTGATATTGATCAGGTGCGTGAGATTACCATGTATGATGAGCTTGAACTGGATACCCTGGGAGATAGGAAGACAGCTCTTTTTCTCGTAATGAGCGATACTGATCCGACCTTCAACTTCATCATATCCATGATCTACAGCCAGCTTTTCAATCTGCTGTGTGATAAAGCCTACAACGTCTATAAGGGAAGGCTTCCGGTTCATGTGCGCTGCCTTATTGATGAGACAGCCAACATTGGTCAGATTCCTAATCTGGAAAAGCTTGTAGCTACAATCCGAAGCCGTGAGATCAGCGCTTGTCTCTTCCTTCAGGCAAAATCACAGCTTAAGGCAATATATAAGGATAACGCTGATACCATAATTGGCAACATGGATTCACAGCTCTTTCTTGGAGGCACAGAGCCGACCACGTTAAAAGACCTGTCTCAGGCTTTAGGGAAAGAAACTATCGATATGTATTCCACAGGCGAAAGTCGTAGTAACAATCCTTCTTACTCAATGAACTATCAAAAGAGCGGCAAGGATCTCATGACAATTGATGAGCTTGCAGTTATGGACGGTGACAAGTGTATCCTGCAGCTTCGAGGCGTACGACCATTTTTGTCGGACAAATATGATGTAACCCAGCATCCGCTCTATAAGGAGACTGGTGAATATGATGACAGGAATAAGCTGGATATTGAGAAGTTTGTGCATCAGGATTTCAAGGTAAAAAGCGGTGAGATGTTTGATGTGGTGAGAATCCTTTTATAATAATTGACTCTAAGAATTGTCGATAATACATTGAAATGAAGACGATAAAATAATATAATATAATTTAATTAGGACTATACAAACAAAATTTGGAGGTTTATATGATCGTAGGAGAGCATTCTGAGCCAATACCTGAAAAGATTCGTCGCCACATCAAAGAGATGCAGGCTGACATAGAAGGGTGGCGTAATGAGAGTATGTATGCAGTACAGCATGATAATAAAGAATATGAAGAGTATTGCCGTATAATGATAGACATATGCAATAATACGCTCACCCAATTAGAAAATGAATTAAAGAAGTTTTTATAATGGCTTTCAATTTCAAAAAGACATTTTTTAGAATCTAATTATTTAGGAGGTGTTTTAATGTATAGTTTTGAATGCTTAACAAGTAAGAAGGTTCATTGTGAGGAGTGTTCACCTTTTTCTGGTGCATGTTATCCTGAGGTAGAAGGTGCATGTGGACCGGATTGTTCTCCAGAAGGTGGTTGTAGTCCAGATTGTCCTCCGTGGGATGTTGACTGTGGTCCTAAGGTAGACTGAGGTGTTTCTTGTTATTAACAGTGTTAATGAGTAGTTGTATTGATAATCAATTACCGCATGCAATCGTTATGATGGTGTGCGGTATTTTTTTAAGGGGACAATTATGTACTATCAAATGAGTGAACAAGTCTATTTTGTTGAGGGGCATGTTAATGGATGCTTATATGACTTAAAACATTCAAGATTATATTTGTTAAATGAAGCACTTACCCAGAAATTTAAACTTCTTCATGAGGGGAAACTAGGTCAGAATTTAGATGATGCCGAACTAAAGAAATGCTTGGATTATTTTGTTGAGCAGGAATTAGTAGAGCTTACGTTAAATTTCAGGTCAAACAATATATTTGATATATCTGAAGGGGATAAAAAGATAAAGTTTGCTTGGATTGAGGTAACAAATCAATGTAATCTAAGATGTAAACATTGCTATAATGAATCGAATTCTCAATGCAATAGCAGCATGTCACTTGAACAATTCAGGTTAGTAGTTGATGTTTTAGTGGAAAATGGAATAAAGAGTATTCAAATCATTGGTGGAGAGCCATTTTGGGACAAAGCTTTACTAAAAGAGGAACTTGATTATGCTTTGGGAAAATTCAAAAGAATAGAGATTTTTACTAATGGTACCTTGATATCAGAAGAATGGTTTTCATTTTTAAAAGAAAATGATATTTCTGTTGCTCTATCGGTTTACTCATATGATAAGGATGAGCACGATAAAGTCACTGGGGTAATCGGGGCATGGGAAAAAACCAATGAAACTATAAGACGGTTAAAAAATTATAATATAAAATATAGAGTTTGCAATGTCTTGATGAAGGATTTGTGTCTTGGAGAAAAAAATACTGATTTATATAAATTGAGTGAGGAAAAAGATGTAGTCCGGATGAGTGGTAGAGGGAATTTTGCACTATTATCTGATGACCTTATAAGAAAAAGGCTAATAACAAAAGAAACATTTGAAGAAAGCTTTAGTAAGGCTTTTTGCAGACGCTTGGTGTCAGGACATAATTGTTTTAATTCTCGTATTTATATTTCATCAGTATTGGATGTATATCCTTGCGTGATGGAAAGAAGAGTCACTCATTGTAATCTTGAAAAGACAAAAGCTTTATTACTAAACGAAGAAATAAGAAATATTGGGAAAAAGGATATAGATGAGTGCAAAGAGTGCGAATTCAGATATGCCTGTTTCGATTGCAGACCTAATGCTTTATCTAATAATTTTTATGAAAAACCTTGGTACTGCACATATAAACCACTAGATGGGGTTTGGGAAGATAAAGATCTCTTTATAGAGAAATTGAAAGTCACTTATTTTTAATTTGGAGACTAATTATGGAAGCTTTTTTTCCTATTGATTCATTGCATTTTGAATTGACAAGCCATTGCAATATGAAATGTATTCATTGTTATAATAACTCCGGTGTAGATAATATGAAGTCTGATTTAATGACACCGAAAAAGTGGATTGAATTTTCAAAATATCTTGTTGATTGTGGGGGAGTTTATGAAACTATTCTTTCTGGAGGAGAGCCTTTTTTACTTGGTGATACTGCAATTGAAATAATGGATATTTTGAATGAGAGTGGGAAAAAACGATGGTTTTCTATTTTGACAAATGGATATTTACTAGATGAGGAAAAAGTAATAAAACTGAGTAAGTTTAGATATCATTGGTTGCAAATATCAATTGATGGAGTTGATGCTAGATACCATGATTGCTTTCGAAATATGCAGGGGAGTTGGGAAAAAGCAGTTTCTGCTGCAAAACTAGTATCACAATACGGAATTCCTTTAAAAATTGCGCATTGCGTAACTCCATATAATATAAAAGATTTAGATAGAATGTTCGAATTGGCGTATTCATTGGGAGCGTCAGAAATAATTGCTGGTGGAATATCATATAGTGGAAGGGCTTCAAAAAACAAGAATTATTTATTATCTAGTGAGCAAGAAAATGCATTACAAACAGTAATAGAAAAAAACCGTGAAAAATATTTTGGTAAAATGATTGTTAAAAATGCGAACACAGATAAAGGTGGTTTGATTAGGCATGGCAAAAAACCAAGGTCTTGCGCCATTATTAGACCTAATGGTGATATACGGCTAGATGGAATGGCTCCGTTCGTAATTGGCAATATTTTGAAAGATGATTTTAAGTATGTATGGGAAAATAGAATTGATCTTGCATGGGAAGACGAACGAGTGAAGGCATATATACAAGACTATGATGAGAGAGATTGGAATTTGAAATTTATAAATTATGTAGATAAAGATGAATATATTTAATGCTTTTAAAAGTTGAATAGAATAGGATAGAATTTTTATAAATACAGCACCTTACATAGACCAGTACCCTGGGGACGCCCAGACAGTACTGGTCTATTTCTATGCCCAAAATCATGTGCGCAGTGATGGGGCACGAAACTATTAATCAGATTTCAAAGAAAGGAAATTCGGAGGCTCGCGCTTCCGGATGAAGGTATGACGAATGAAGGTATTTAAGAAAATTAAGGGATGGATCATGAAGGTATGGAGGAAGCGAGAGAGGGACCGAAAAGGTAATGACATGGCATTTTTCCAGAGTTCAGTACAGGTACTTGAAACACTCGTAATCGCACTTGGTGCAGGTCTTGGTGTATGGGGCGTTATAAACCTCCTTGAAGGTTATGGCAATGACAACCCTGGCGCTAAGTCGCAGGGAATCAAGCAGCTCATGGCTGGTGGTGTATGAAAATTGTCACTACACGTTTTTACAAATCCGCCCTGACATGGTAATATATATTCGCTGTGTCAGGGCTGTTTTTATGTCATAATAGATTAATGGTGCCCGGCGTGGTACTCGGTACAATAGGCTGAGATAACAAATGGCTTAAATAAAGCATTTTTTAGAAGGAGATACATAGAAAATGAAACTAGGAATCGTAGGTTTACCAAACGTAGGTAAGTCAACACTTTTTAACTCACTTACAAACGCAGGAGCGCTTGCAGCAAACTATCCATTTGCAACAATTGACCCTAACGTAGGCGTTGTAGCTGTTCCGGATGAGAGGATCAAGAAGCTCGGCGAGTTATATAATACAAAGAAGGTTACACCTGCAACAATCGAATTCGTTGATATTGCCGGTCTTGTAAAGGGTGCATCTAAGGGTGAAGGTCTTGGTAACCAGTTCCTTGCCAATATCCGTGAGTGTGATGCTATTGTTCACGTTGTAAGATGTTTTGAAGATACCAATGTAGTACACGTTGACGGATCTGTAGATCCTGTTAGAGATATAGAGACTATCAATCTT
>JAEEGL015945249.1_pt1 | contig 14616 bp, 10 predicted proteins | sample 9134231 | NCBI WGS metagenome assembly JAEEGL01 (sample SAMN16246548, study PRJNA631951) | gut metagenome | biome: gut microbiome; feature: rumen; material: fiber-attached | host: Bos | place: Iran: Karaj | collected 2018-10 | reverse complement strand
TTTTAAATCAAGGATAAGCAGATGATAAAAGAATTAATTAGTGCAATTTTCGGCTCACAAAATGAAAGAGATATAAAAAAAATAAGACCGGTTGTAGATAAAATAAATTCTTTGGAACCTTCAATTAAAGAACTTTCCGATGAACAATTAAAAAACAAAACCTTAGAATTTAAAGACAGATTATCAAAAGGCGAAACATTGGATTCTTTATTACCGGAAGCTTTCGCTTGCGTAAGAGAAGCTTCGAGAAGAACCATAGGTCTTAGGCATTTTGATGTTCAATTAATAGGCGGTTATATTTTACATAAAGGCAAAATTGCCGAGATGAAAACCGGTGAAGGTAAAACACTTGTTGCTACACTTGCGGTATATCTTAATGCACTTGAAGGAAAAGGTGTTCATGTTGTAACCGTTAATGATTATCTTGCAAAAAGAGATAAAGAATGGATGGAACCGGTTTATAATGCATTGGGACTAACCGTAGGAAATGTTTGTCATGATGTTTCAAATGAAGACAGACAAAAAGCATACCAATGTGATATTACTTATGTAACCAATAACGAATTGGGATTTGACTACTTAAGAGACAACATGGTTGTAAGAAAAGAACAGAGAGTTTTAAGACCTTTAAACTATGCTATCATCGATGAGGTTGATTCTATTTTGATTGATGAAGCAAGGACGCCTCTTATAATTTCCGGTGCAGGAGAAAAATCTACCGATAAATATTATGTTGCAAACAGAATCGTTCCGTTATTAAAAGGCAGACATATTACCGAATCCGAAGAGATAAAAGCAAAATATGAAGGTATAGATTTGGCTAAAGGTTATGATTATTTGGTAGATGAAAAAAATCATACCGTTGTTTTAACCGAGCAGGGTGTTCAAAAAGCTGAAAAGGTTTTAGGTTTAAAAAATATTTATGATGATATGCAATCCGAGTGGGTTCATCACATAACACAGGCAATAAGAGCACATGAACTTTATAAAAGAGATGTTGCTTATGTCGTAAAAAATCAGGAAGTTATTATTGTAGATGAGTTTACCGGAAGACTTATGCCGGGAAGAAGATGGTCCGATGGATTACATCAGGCAATAGAAGCAAAAGAAAATCTTCAAATAGAAGAAGAAAACCAAACTTTAGCAACAATTACTTTCCAGAATTTTTTCAGAATGTATAACAAAATTGCAGGTATGACAGGTACGGCCCTTACGGAAGCCGGCGAATTTTGGGAAATTTATAAACTTGATGTTGTTGAAGTGCCTACAAATAATCCTATGATTAGAAAAGATTGGCCGGATGTAATTTACAGAACGGAAAATGAAAAATACAATGCAATAGTTAACGATATTGAACAGTGTTGGAAAAAAGGGCAACCTGTTTTGGTAGGTACAAGATCGATAGAAAAATCGGAAAAAGTGTCCGATATGTTAAGAAAAAAAGGAATACCTCATCAAGTTCTTAATGCCAAATATCATGAATTGGAAGCTCAAATTATTGCCCAGGCAGGTAGAAGAAGTGCCGTTACGATTGCTACAAACATGGCAGGTAGAGGAACCGATATAGTTTTAGGTGCCGGAGATGAAGAAGAAAATAAATTTGTAAAATCCGTAGGCGGTTTGTATATTATAGGAACCGAAAGACACGAGTCAAGAAGAATTGATAATCAGTTAAGAGGTAGAGCGGGAAGACAAGGAGATCCCGGTGCTTCAAGATTTTATCTTTCAATGCAAGATGAATTAATGAGATTGTTCGGTTCGGACAGAATGATGGTAGTAATGCAAAAATTAGGACTTAAAGAAGGTGAAGATATCCAACATCCGTGGATATCTAAAGCGGTAGAAAATGCACAGAAAAAAGTTGAAGGTATGAACTTTGATATAAGAAAACATTTGATAGATTTTGATAATGTTATGAATAAACAAAGAGAAGCTGTGTATCGTCTAAGAAATGAAATATTGGAAGGAGAAGATCTTTCCGCTACGATACAGGATATGTTGTTGGAATCCGCCGAAGAAAAAATAGAACAATGGGCACCTAAGAAAACTTTTCCAGAACAATGGGAATGGCCTCATTTTCATGCATGGATGATGAGATCTTTCGGTATAAATTTTGAAATGTCCAATCCGGACGAATTGAATTATCTTACACAAGATGCTTTAAAAGATATTTTAACAGAAAAAATTAATGAAGCTTACAACAAAAGAAAAGAAGAAATCGGTGCGGAGTTATTTGCTCATATAGAAAGAATGGTTCTTCTTCAAATGATAGATGTTGCTTGGAAAGAAAATTTATATGAATTGGATCAATTAAAGAAAGGCATAGGATACAGAGCTTATGCACAAAAAGACCCGAAAATAGAATATCAAAGAGAATCTTTTATTTTATTTGACGGTATGATGAAAAGAATAAGAGAAGCAACAATAGAATACATATTTAAAGTTCAAGTAAACGTAACGGCAAAACCTATACCTACAAGACAAGCGCAAAATGATCCTACGCAAACAACAGGTTTAAATGTGCAACAACAATCTAAAAACAACGGGCAAAAAACCGTTACGGCAAGTGATATAAAAAAAATAGGAAGAAATGACCCGTGCCCTTGCGGCAGTGGCAAAAAATATAAAAAGTGTTGCGGTAAAAACATTTAATAATTGTGAGAAAAAAATTAAATCTGAAATATTTTTTTCTGTCTGTAATATCCGGAATATTATTAGCATTATCATTCCAGAAATTTAATGTTTTCTTTTTTGCTTGGATTGCTTTTATTCCTCTTTTGTTTTGTTGTTATAAAAATAACTCTTTAAAATCGTCATTTTTTTACGGACTTATTGCAGGTTTTATTTGTAATGTCATATCTCTTTTTTGGCTGTTTCCCTTTCTATATTATAATTTAAACTCATATATACAAACTGTTTTTGTTTCTTGTTTGTTGTGGGGCTATTTAGCTTTATATTTTTCTTTATGGACGGTTTTTATTAACTTAATTCAAAAAAAATTTGTACCTTCAATAGTTATATTTTTTGCACCTTTTTTTTGGATGTTATTGGAATATATAAGAACATTTTTTTTAACTGGTTTTCCTTGGAATTTGTTAGGGTATTCTCAGACTCCTTTTTTATATTTCATTCAAATCGCGGATATATTTAGTGTTTACGGTATTTCTTTTATAGTAGTCTTAATTAATATTTTATTATTCTACTTTATTAAATTAAAACAAAAAAAATTTTTAATAACGACAATCATAATCTTTTCAATAATTTTATTATACGGATTTATACGAATAAACAATTTAAATATTTCAAATCAAAACAAAATAGTTGCAGGTATAATTCAGCCGAATGTAGATCAATATAAAAAATGGGATTTAAAATATAAAGAATCAATTATTGAAGAAATAAAACAAAGTGCAAAATCTTTTGAAAATAAAAATATTGATATTATGGTTTATCCGGAAACTGTTTTACCCGGATTTTTGGAAGAACCCGGTTTTAAAGATTTAATAACGGATATATCTGCAAATGCAAAAATTAGTTTGATAGGAGTTCCATGCTCCGATAACGAAAAATTTTATAATTCGATATTTGCTTTTGATATTAAAGGCAAAGTTATAGATAAACATTATAAAACACATTTGGTGATTTTCGGGGAATTTATACCTTTTAGAAATATTTTATCTAAATTCTTTTCAATTTTTAACTCTCTAGGGGATTTTGACAAGGGAGAACAAATGGATGTTTTTTGTTTTGAAAATATCTATATCGGTTCTTTGATTTGTTCGGAAAATTTCTTTTCTCATTTATCGAGAAAACTTGTAAATAAAGGAGCAAAAATATTAATTAATCATACGAACGATGCATGGTTTTTAGACAGTGCGGCACCATATCAACATTTCGGTATGAATATTTTCAGAGCAATAGAGAACAGAAAATATATGATAGTTTGTGCAAATACGGGAATTTCATCAGTAATAGATTTAACAGGAAAGGTTTTGCAACAAACACAACTGAACGAAAATGCAAATTTTTATTGTCTCGTATATCAAAATTCTTATAAAACAATATATGATAAATTTGGTAACGGTTTGTTGTATATAGGATTAATATTTGTTGTTTTTATATTTTTTATGTTTTTTATGATATAATAACGTTAATAAATTTATATTTTGGAAAGGTAATGATAGAACGATTAAAAGACAAAATAAATACTTTAAGGAGGTCTCTTTGATATAGATGTAAAAATCAAAGAGATTGCCGACTTAGACAAACAATCCGTTGCAAGTGATTTTTGGCTCGATCAAAACAGTGCAAAAAAAATAATGTCTGAGTTAGATTCTTTAAAACAAACCGTTAATACTTGGAAAAACTTAAATTCTCAAATTGTAAGTTTGGAAGAACTATCCGTACTTTTAGAAAATGATTCTGATGAAAATTTAAAAAAAGAATTAGATGACAATCTTGTTAAATTGGATTTGGAAATAAAAAAATTAGAAGTTCAAACAAAACTTTCCGGTAAACACGATAGGAACAACGCCATAGTTGCAATACATGCCGGAGCAGGCGGAACCGAATCTTGTGATTGGGCACAGATGCTTGTAAGAATGTATTCAAGATGGGCTGAAAATAAAAATTTTAAATTTAATGTAATAGATATTTTAGATGGAGATGAAGCAGGCATAAAAAGTATAACATTTATTATAAGCGGAACTTTTGCTTATGGTTTTCTTCAAGCAGAAATAGGTGTTCATAGATTGGTAAGAATATCTCCTTTTGATGCAAATAAAAGAAGACACACTTCGTTTGCAAGCGTAGATGTTATTCCTGAAGTTGATGATGATATAGATATTGTAATAGATGAAAAAGATATCAGAATAGATACATATCGCTCTACCGGTGCCGGTGGTCAGCATGTTAATACAACGGATTCTGCTGTTAGAATCACACATTTACCTACAAATATTGTTGTTCAATCTCAAACCGAAAGATCTCAATTAAAAAATAAAGCAACGGCGATGAAATTATTAAAGGCAAAATTATATGAATATGAGCAGGAAAAATTAAGAGCTTCTTACGAAAAACATTATGATGAGAAGGGGCTTATAGCATGGGGCAGTCAAATAAGATCTTATGTGTTTATGCCGTATCAATTGGTTAAAGATCATAGAACCGAATATGAAACATCTCAAGTTGACAAAGTTATGGACGGCGATATAGATGAATTTATTAATCATTATTTGGATTGGAAGTTAGAAAACAAAAATAAGTAGCAACATAGTATTTTAGGAGTGTATCGATAAATAACAATGAACTATTATGCACTTTTACCAACATTATCTTCATTATTGTTAATTTTATTAGCAATATATGTTTATAGAAAAAGTGCAAAATTAAAAATAAATAAATTGTTTTTTATTTTGAACTGTTACTTTTCTTTGTGGATTTTTACGATTTCTTTAATCTGTTGGTTACAAAGTGATGGTTTAATAGCGACTGTACTTTGTAAAATAGCTCTTATATCATTAATCTGTTTTCCTTTTATTTTGTTTCATTTTATACTCTGCTTTTTAAACAGTAAATTTTTAAAATATATGAAATATTTGTATTTTATCCCGATAATCTTTTTAATTATCGGCTTATCTACGAATTCGTTTATTAGCGGAGTTCATTTGTTTTCTTTCGGATATTATCCTATTGCCGGAAATTTATTTTTTATTTTAATATTGCAAACGATTTTATTAATAGCATTTGGTATATATTTGTTGTATAAAAATTTAAAGGATAAGGAAATACCTGCAATAAAAACGGAAAGTATTAAATATTTTATATTTGCTCTTTATTTGCTTTTATTTTTTCTTGTAGATTATATCGTAATAGCCTGTCGTCTCGACATATATCCGTTCGGTTTTATATTTGTTTTGTTGTTTGTTATTACAATTTCTTTTTGTATGTTAAGTTCAAATCTTATAAATTTTAAATTGGCTTTGGTACAAGTGACGGTGTCTGTTTTAGTGTTTGTTTGTGCGGTCGTTATTCCGTTTTTTATAGGAATAAAAACGAATAATTGGTTCTTATCCGTAATTATGTTGCTTTTAATATCGTTGTCAGGTCCGTATATTTTTAGATTTTTTAAGAATAAGTTTGAAAAATTGATTTTTATAGAACAGGAAAAATATCATGAAACTTTATTGACGTTATCAAAATCAATGATAGAAGAGAAAGATATATTAAATTTATCACAGTTAATAGTTAGAATCTTAAATAAAACCGTAAAAATTAAGTTTTCCGCATTATTTATTTATTTACCCGAAGAACGTTCTTATTATTGTGTCGCCAAAAGAGGTGTGCACATTAAAGATAAGAATATGATAATAGATGAAAAATCTGAAATTATAGATTATATTAAAATGAAATCGGATCCGATAGTTTTAAATGGAAACTATTTCAAAAAAAACAGCTATTTGTTTGATGTTATACATGATGATATTTCATTGGTTGTTCCTATAAAAAACGTCAATAAGTTAACGGCTTTTGTTATAATGGGAGATAAACTTAACGGTTTGTTTTATTCCGAAAAAGATTTATATGTTTTTAAAGTGTTAGCAAACAAAGTTTCTTATGCAATAGAAAACTGTAAATTCCTCACAAAAGTTAGTAATCAACAATATCAATTATTTGAAGCGGACAGGCTTACAAAAATAGGTCAAATGGCAGATGGTTTTGCTAATCAATTAAAAAACAGATTAAACCAATTTTATTTGGTAGGTGAAGGTATAAATTACGAACTCAACAGTTTTAAAAGCGTTAATGAAGATTTCATAAGACACGATGAGGGATTAAATGTTATATTAAGTTATATAGGTCAAATGGCTGATTCTATTATTGATGACGTAAAAAGAACAAACAATGTTTTGCAAAATATTTTGAATTTTTCAAAATCTTACGATCACAATCTTACTTTTTCTTCATTGTCGCTAAGACAAGTAATAGAACAATGTTTAAACTTATTAAAAATAAAACATCAAAAAGAAAAAATTCCGTTGGTTTTACATTTACCCGGTCAGGACGAAATATATGGAATTAAAAATCAAATACAAAGAATATTTTTCAATTGTTTGGACAATGCATATGAAGCAATACTTGAAAAACAAAATTATATAAAAAAGTCAGCAATTAGCATTAAAGATTATAGACCGAATATAACAATAGAGTTGAAATATATATACAAAAATGCAAAAATTTATATACATGATAACGGAATCGGAATAAAAGATGAAAATAAAAAGAAAATATTTTCCGCATTTTTTACAACTAAGTTATCAGAGGAAAAAAATTCGGGTATGGGTTTGTATACCATAAAACAGATGATAATAGAAAATCACAAAGGAGATATACAGTTTAGATCGAAATACGGTTACGGGACAACATTTTTAATTACATTACCTACTGTCATATAGTATTGTAATATGTTTTTAATATATATAAAATTTTATAAATAAAAGGTAATAAAAAAGGAGGAGTGTTTTTATGGAACAGTTTTCTTTATTTGTGGACGGCAAAGATGTTGATACCGGAAAATATGAATATTTCCCTTATGCCGATCAAACAATTTTAGATTTTAAGAAAACTTATCAGATTATTACTAAATTGAAAAAAGGCGAAACTCCGGAAGATGCAGATAAATATATTTATGCAAGATATTGTGTAGGTGATAACGAACTAAACAAGAAAGCCATAGACTCCGCATATAAAGCCAGTAAGATAATGAGAGATATGCCTATAGCAAAAAGAAGAAAAATACTATATGATGTTCATAAAAATTTAGTCGCAAATAAAGAAAAAGTTATAAAATTGTTGGCAATAGAAGGTCATCCCAAAAAACTTGCACAATGGGAATATGAAGCAATGGATAATGCTTTCTGTAAAACGACATTGGATTTATTTAAGGACAGTATTTGGGAAGAAGCAGGAACAATAGGCAGAGAAAAGGTTTATTTGGTTAGAAAAGCGGATGGTGTTGTTGTGCTGGTTCCTCCTAAAAATGCTGCAGCAAGTAACTCTTTATCTGCAGCGTATTGTTTTTTGGCAGGTAATTCAATAATAGTAAAAGCTCCTCTAAAAGCTCCTATTGCAACAATCTTTGTTTGGAAAAATATTATAGGAAAAGCTTTGAAAGATAATGGTGCTCCGGACGGAGTAATGAATATAGTAATAGGAAATTCAAAAGTTATTATGGATGAATGGCTTGAAAATCCTAAAGTTAATGATATATTCTTTTTCGGTGAAAGTGAAAACGGGCTTGAAATATCCAAAAGAGCTCACGATAAAAACAAAAAAGCAATTCTTGAGCTATCCGGTAATGATAATATGTTTGTTTGGGACGGTTGCGATATAGAAGGTGCTACGAACTCCGCATTGGATGCTTTCTTAGGTTCTACTCAAATTTGTATGTTGCCTAAAAATCTTATAGTTCATGAAAAAATCTACGATAAATTTAAAGAAAAGTTATTGGATAAAATTGCTAAATTGGAATTTGGACTTCCGTCAAACGAAAATACATGTTTTACACCTGTAGTAAAAATTAAAGATTGTCAGGAATTCCTGGATGATGCTTTATATAAAGGTGCAAGATTATTGTGTGGCGGCAAAAAGGTTGATTATACTGGTAAAGTTGATGATAGAGGTATTTATTTTCAACCGACATTGGTTGAAATAGAAACGGATAATCCCGAAATTTTTAATATGAGACTTATAAAAGAAGAAAATTTTTTCCCTGTAATACCTATAGTAAAAGTTAAATCTTCTAAAAAAACAAAAAAAGAAATCGATGAAGATATTTTTAGTAAAATGTTGGAAATAGCAAATAAAAACGAATATGGTCTAAGAGCTTCCGTATGGGTAAAATCCGCATATTACACGAGACAATTTATGAAATATATTGATAACTGTGCTTTACTTAGAATAAATTCAAGACATGTTGCTTTTTCGTTGTATTTGCCCGGTCAGGGTGGAGTGGGAAAAACAGGAGGCCCTTACGGAGAAGCAAGTTATTTGGTTCAAAAAACTACACATTTACAAGGAATAAGTTTAACAAGATAAAATTATGAATTATTATGCATTAGGTCCGACAATAGTTGCGTTTTTTGTTTTGATTCAGGGGTTATTTGTTCTTCTGAAAAACAGGGACAATAAACTTAATTTAATATATTTTTATTTGTCCATATCGTTGTTTATATGGCTTATCGGCTTTTCCATAATGTATTGGTCTTTCGGAAATTATAATCTTGCTTATTGTTTTGCAAGAATCGGTTTTATAGGGGTAATTCTTACTCCGGTATGTGTATTGCATTTTACTGCCGAATTTTTAAATAGTGATTTAAAAAAATATACTATATATTTTTATTTGTTAACTATTCCTGTAATACTCATAAATTTCTTTTCGCATCTTATGTACAGCGGTTTAAGTACGAATTTTTGGGGATATTATCCTATAGCAGGTAAATTATATTTTATTGCGTTGTGTCAGTTTATAGGTACATTTTCTGTAGCGACAATAATTTTGTTTACCCATTTTCGCAAAAAAAATATCAATATTATAAAAAAAGAACAGATAAAATATTTAATGATGGCTTTTGCCATAGCTTTATTTGCATCCGGAGATTATATAATAAAATATCCTATTATAAATTTTTATCCTTTTGGTTATATAGTTGTTATTTTCTTCAGCTTTATAATGGCGTTGAATGCAATTAAAAATAACTTAATGGATATAAGAATTGTGATTACAAAAGGAACGATATTAATCTTTTTATATATTTTTGTTTTGGGAATTCCTATATATTTGGGCTTTTCGACACAAAAATGGTTTATTTCGTTTATACTTCTGTTTATTTTATCAACATTAGCACCTTTGGTCTTAAGATATTTACAGAGAAAAGCCGAAAAAATATTACTTGCCGAACAGGAAAAATATCAACAGTTTTTACTGCAGGCATCAAAGGGAATGGTAGAACAAAAGGATATATCAAAATTAACACAATTGATTGTCAGAATGATAACAAAATCGGTTAGAGTTAAATTTGCGGCTTTATTTATTTACGATGAGGAAAAACAAATATACTATTGCATTGCAAGCAGAGGTCAATACTTAAAAAATAAAGATATAACTTTTGATAACAAATCTTATGTGATAAAATTTATGAAATCGAATACAAATCCCTTTTTCTTTCTTACTGTTCCCGAAAGAATTAAGAATGTTTTTTCTGAAATATCCGATAATTCAACATTGATAATTCCGGCCGTTATAAGAAAAGATTTAACGGCATTTATGATATTGGGAGAAAAAATAAACGAAACATTATATTCCACCAGAGATTTGGAAGTATTTAGAACATTGGCGAATCAGGCTGCACTTGCAATTGCAAATTGTAATTTTTTAAATAAAACAAACAGTCAACAGAAAAGATTGTTTGAGGCTGAAAAACTTGCATCAATAGGTGGAATGGCGGACGGTCTTGCTCACCAAATAAAAAACAGATTGAATAATTTTTCTTTAATAGGCGTTGAACTTGATGCTGAAATAAAAGAATTTAAAGATAAATATCAGAATTTTGTTGAACAAAAAGAAGATGTGAAAAAGATGATTTCTTACATTGAAGAAATGTCGGATTCAATAACAAAAAATGTAAGAAAAACTGATAGTATTCTAAAAGGAATTTTAAATTTTGCAAAAACAAGTGAACAGGATAAATTCTTTGCAATATTTTCGTTTAAAGAAATAGTAGAACAATCAATAGAACTTATAAAGATAAAACATCATAAAACGAACATCTCTTTTTCTTATGAAATACCGAAGGAAGATAATATATACGGAATAAAAGTTCAAATACAAGAAGCGGTATTTAATTGTATAGACAATGCTTATGAAGCAATAATTGAAAAAATTGATTGTATAAAAAATCCTTTGCTTCATGATTTAAAAATACCGAACATAGATGTTGAAGATTATAAGCCGAATATAGCAATAAAATTGGAATATGTTGATAGAAAAGCAAAAATCAGCATAGAAGATAACGGAATAGGAATAAAGGATGATGACAAAGGTAAGATATTTTCCGCCTTTTTTACAACGAAAGTATCAAGTAAAAGCGGTTCGGGTATAGGAAGTTATGTTGTTAAGAGAATGATAGTGGAAAATCATAAAGGAAATATTGAGTTTAAATCGAAGTATGGTTATGGTACTACATTTACGATTACTTTACCTATGGGAAAAAATATTTAGTTTATTAATTGATAGAACATTTAAGTTTTTATATAATTTAAAAATAATCATTTCGGAGGAAAATAAAATGGCAGAATTGAATATTAACGAACAGAATTTTGAACAAGAAGTTGTAAATTCCGATATTCCCGTATTGGTTGATTTTTGGGCTCCTTGGTGCGGCCCTTGTAAAATGTTGATGCCGGTAGTGGAAGAACTTGCAAATGAATACGACGGAAAAATAAAGGTCGGTAAAGTAAATACCGATGAAAATATGTCTTTGTCGTCCAAATTTCAAATAACATCAATACCATGTCTTATTATTTTTAAAAACGGGAAACCTGTTAATAAAATGGTCGGTTTTAGACCGAAAAACGATATAAAAAAGGAAATAGAAAATGTACTTTAAAAAATTAATATTGGCTTTAATTATAGGTATATCTTTTTTTGCGATTTCGTGTGCAAGTCAGCAGGAAACAATGGACTTTACATTAAAAGATTTGAGCGGTAATAATGTTTCGTTGTCGGATTATAGAGGTAAAGTTGTATTTTTGGATTTTTGGGCAACTTGGTGCCCGCCGTGCAGAATGTCTATACCGGAAGTAGAACAAATGTATGAAGAATATAAAGATAATGACAACGTTGTTATGCTTGGAATTAATATGGCGGAAGATAAAAATACAATTGAAAAATTTATGGAAAAAAATAAAATCAGTTACAACATTCTTCTTGGAGACGGTAAAACCGCCGGTCAATTTGCAATTAGGGGTATTCCCGCGTTTTTTGTAATAGATCAAAACGGCAATATTCATAACAAATTTGTCGGTTTTACACCCGGTTTAAAAGCAAGTTGGAAAAAAAGTATAGATGAACTTTTAAAATAAAAAGGATTTTGTATGTACGATGTTATAATTATAGGTGGCGGTCCGGCAGGTATGTCTGCCGCGATATATTCTGCAAGAGCAAGACTTAAAACTTTAATCATAGAAAAAGCAGGTTGCGGAGGCCAGATTGCCATTACTGACCATTTGGAAAATTATCCCGGTTTTGAAACCGGAATTAATGGCTTTGAGCTTGCCGTAAAAATGCAAACACAAGCAACAACTTTCGGTAGTGAAATAACTTACGGAGAAGTTGTCTCGATAAATTTAAATAATAAATTAAAAAAAGTTGTTTTACAGGATAAAGAATACGAAACAAAAACCGTAATTATTGCAAGCGGAGCTAATTTTAAAAAATTAAATGTTCCCGGAGAGCAAGAGTTTATAGGTAAAGGCGTTTCTTATTGCGCAACTTGCGATGGCCCGTTTTTTAGGAATAAAGAAATTGCTGTTGTCGGTGGTGGAGATTCTGCTTTACAAGAAGCATTATATCTAACTAAATTTGCAACAAAAGTAAATTTAATTCACAGAAGAAACGAATTTAGAGCGGCAAAAATTTTGCAGGAAAAAGTATTGGCAAACGAAAAGATAAATGTAATTTTAGATTCGATTGTTGAAGAAATATGCGGAACACAAATGCTGGAATCTTTAAAAGTAAAAAATGTAAAAAACGGTAATATCAAAAATTTAGCCGTAAGCGGAGTCTTTTTATTTGTAGGGTGGCAACCGAATACAAAATTCTTGGAAAGTTCCGGTATAGAACTGGAAAACGGTTACATAATTACTAACGAAAATATGGAAACAAACTTAAATGGTGTTTTTGCCTGTGGTGATGTTAGAAAAAAACAGTTAAGACAGGTAGTAACGGCAGCTTCAGACGGTGCAATATCCGCAATTTCAGCGCAACATTATATTGAAAATAACTAAATTCCATATAATAAACCGGTTAGCCATATCGTTTTGGCATTAATCGGTTTATTTTTTTACGACATACTGTTGTCTCTGTAATTTTATATAATTTATTTATGAAAATTGTAATAGCAGGTAGCAGAACCATTACCGATATCAAAATTTTATTAAAAGCAATTAAGTTATCCGAATATAAAATAACCGATGATGACGAAATAGTTTCCGGCGGTGCAAGAGGTGTTGATTCATTGGGTGAAAAATATGCCAAAGATAAAGGAATAGCCGTAAAAGTATTTAAACCTGACTGGGATAAGTACGGAAAATCCGCAGGTATTATAAGAAATTACCAGATGGCAAAATATTGCGATAGAGCAATAGTTATTCACAATGGCAGCAACGGAAGTTTGAACATGATTAAAAATTTAATAAAATTCAATAAAGATTTTTTTGAATATAAATTATAAGGAGTAAATATGTTAATATTGTTAATTTGCTTGGTATCAATAAATTTGATTTTGGTCGTTTACTTTCTTATAAAAGGCAATAAAAACAATTATCAATCTATAGATAAAAAACTTGATAATTATTCCGAAACTATGGAGAAATATGAAAAAAATATTAAAGATGAATTTGAAAGAAACAGAAGAGAATCTGCCGATAATGAAAGAGCTTCAAGAAAAGAGTCACAGGAAACTTTAATAAATTTTCAAAATTCAATTAACACAAAATTTGATACTCTTTCAAAAAATATACAGGATTCGTTGGATAAACAAAAAGATACCGTTCAAGTAAGTTTGAAAAATATTCAAGATAGTAACGAAAAAAAATTGGAACAAATGAGAGTTACCGTTGATGAAAAATTGCAATCCACATTGGAAAAAAGATTAAACAGTTCTTTTGAAATGGTAAGTAAACAGCTTGAATCCGTTCAAAAAGGACTTGGTGAAATGCAAACGATTGCAAGTGATGTCGGAGGATTAAAAAGAGCATTAACATCCGTAAAAACGGCAGGAACAATGGGGGAAGTTCAATTGGAAGCTTTGCTTACACAAATTTTGTCTCCTTCTCAATATGAAAAAAATGCTCATCCGAATCCTTCTAATCCCAAGGGCGTTGTTGAGTTTGCCGTAAAACTTCCATCAAAAGAAAGAGAAAAAAATTTCATTTATTTACCGATAGATTCAAAATTTCCTACTGCCGTATATGAAAAACTTTTGCAAGATTATGAATTGGCGGATAAGGTAGCCATAGAGTCCGATAGAAAAAAATTAATAACGGATATCAGAAATTTTGCTAAAGATATAAAAACAAAATACATTGAAGTTCCTTACACTACGGATTTTGCGGTTATGTTTTTACCTTTTGAAGGACTTTATTTGGAAATAATAAGAATTCCTGGACTTATACAACAAATTCAAAACGAATTCAATATAACAATTTCAGGGCCTACAACTTTAGGTGCATTTTTAAACAGTTTGCAAATGGGTTTTAGAACGCTTGCTATTCAGGAACAGACCGATAATGTTTGGAATATTTTAAGAACTGTCAGAACGGAATTCGGAAAATTCG
>JAEEGL013655312.1_pt1 | contig 14616 bp, 12 predicted proteins | sample 9134231 | NCBI WGS metagenome assembly JAEEGL01 (sample SAMN16246548, study PRJNA631951) | gut metagenome | biome: gut microbiome; feature: rumen; material: fiber-attached | host: Bos | place: Iran: Karaj | collected 2018-10 | reverse complement strand
GAAGTACCTTTGCACATAAGAAGCGTTTTTATTACCTTGATGTTTAGCACTATAAAGGTACTAATTTTTGCCGACATGGCAAAGAAAAACGCTTCTTTTTTGTGCCTTTATGAATTATTCAGGCTAAAGACCTTAGGGACTCTAAGGACTTTAGGGACCTTAAGGTCTTTGGCAAACGAGGCACGTGTAGTTTTCAAACGCAACGTGCTGCGATGGGCAACGTAACGTGTTGCGTTTGCAATCGCACTGTGTTGCGTTGGCGGGTGAGGCTATGCTTGTTCTATCTCTGTTTGCGACGAGCCAAGGGGTCGCCCTGACCGCTATCGGTCACACATTGCTCCACCTCGGGCACCATTTCAAATATCTTACCGTTTCGGCAAACAACAAGGCTCTGGTGCGCGGCTCCGGCCCGTTGCAAAAGGCGAAGCTGGGCGCGACGCACGCCCTCGTCTATCAGGCGCTGCATCTCAAGTATCTCTTTCTCCTTCATGCCTTCTCGCCCTCCATCGGCTTGCCAAACTTTTCCTGAAGCAATCGGAATGCCTCAGTATCGTGAACCACAACTTTGTCTCCACCGAGTCCTGAAGCGATATGAACCGCTGGACAATCGCTGTTGTCGTAGAGCGACCAACTGTCAACAACAGGCATATAGAGCTGGAACAGGTTGCTCAAACCCGCTTCATAACGTCGCAAAATGACATCTGTGGGTATGTTGTGACCGCCCATAGCCACTCGCTTCGCCACTCGTGCAACTGCCTGTTCGGGTGTGCTCAGCAGGAAGAAGAGCAGCGTCACGAAATAGCCGCGCTTCTGAGCCTGACGAATGAGTTTCACGTATGAGCGTGTTGCCAAAGTTGTCTCGAAGGCAAAAGTCTCGCCTTCCTTCAGCAAATAGATGATGCGGTCAATCATCAGCCGGCCTGCCTGGATTGCCACACCCTCGGGATTGAAGGGAGAGAGGCCGGCAGCTATCTCGTCGGCATTGACGAACTCTCGGCAACCTAACATCTCCGGCAGGACGGTGAACGAGGCCGTCGTCTTGCCCGCTCCATTGCAACCTGCAATGATGTATAGGTTCATTTTCTTCTTTTCCATATTTCTATGTTTTTACTTTTCGCCTTTTGTTTTAAGCAAGTCCGGCCGAAGCCTCTGGGTTCGCTCCAAGCTTTGCTGCAATTCCCATTCCTTAATCAAACGTTCGTTGCCCGAAAGCAGCACCTCCGGCACCTTCCAACCTTTGTATTCTGCAGGTCGGGTATATACGGGAGCCGCCAACAGGTTGTCCTGAAAGGAATCGGAAAGGGCGCTCTGCTCGTCGCCAATGGCTCCAGGCAGGATGCGCACAATGGCATCTGCCATTACCGCCGCAGCCAGTTCTCCACCCGTCAAGACATAATCGCCGATGCTTACCTCCTTGGTTATCAGGTGTTCACGTATGCGATAGTCGATACCTTTGTAGTGTCCGCAGAGGATGATGATGTTCTCCAAGAGCGAAAGGCTGTTGGCCATCGACTGGTCGAACTGTTCGCCGTCGGGGGTGGTGAAGATGATTTGGTCGTAATGCCGCTCCGCTGTCAAGGCCGAAATGCAACGGTCAATAGGCTCGCATTGCATCACCATCCCCGCAAAACCGCCAAAAGGATAGTCGTCCACACGCCTCCACTTGTCCAAAGTATAGTCGCGAAGATTGTGGATATGTATTTCCACCAATCCCTTCTTTTGTGCCCTGCCGACAATGGATTCCTGCATGAAGCCCTGTATCAGCTCGGGTAATACGGTTATAATGTCTATTCGCATATTCCTATAATCTCTTTCACACTCTTGAAGCCGTGCTTGTCAAGGTACTCGTTGATGCCCTGAGCCACCTTTACGCTGATGGTGGGGTCGAGGAAATTGGCTGTCCCAATCTCTATCGCCGAAGCTCCTGCTAAAAGGAATTCTATTGCATCCTTCGCGTTGCTGATTCCGCCAAGACCAATGACAGGCACTTTTACAGCATGAGCCACCTGATAAACCATTCGCAAAGCGACGGGCTTGATGCAAGGACCGCTCAAACCGCCTGTCCCGATGCTCAACACCCGCTTGCGCTTCTCTATGTCAATCGCCATTCCCATCAAGGTGTTAATGAGGCTAATCGCATCTGCACCAGTATCTTGAACAGCAAGGGCAATATCGGTAATGCTTGTCACATTAGGCGAAAGCTTCACGATGAGCGTCTTTTTGTAGGTCTCGCGAACCGCCCTCACCACACTTGATGCACCTTCGGTAGTTGTTCCGAAAGCCATTCCACCGTGCTTGACGTTGGGACAGGAGATATTCAGCTCTATCGCTGGAATGCAATCCAATTCATTGATACGCGCCGCACACTCGGCATAATCATCAGGGCTGTTGCCAGAAACATTCACAATCATATTGGTGCGAATGTCCTTTATCTGCGGATAGATATGCTTGCAGAAATAGTCAACGCCCTTGTTCTGAAGGCCCACGCAATTGAGCATCCCCTGGGCAGTCTCGGCCATTCGGGGATAGGGATTACCTTCCCGAGGATTCAGGGTAGTGCCCTTGACGATGATGCCTCCAAGCTGACTCAGGTCGATAAAGTCCTGGTACTCTAAACCATAGCCAAACGTTCCGCTGGCTGTAAGCACAGGATTGATAAGCTCCAGGCCTGCTATGTTCACTCGCAAATCAGCCATAATTTCAACTTTTCACCATTTTAACTTTTCAACCTTAAAGACCGGCCCTTCCTTGCATACACAAACATTTCCGTCAATAGTATCTTCCACGCAGCAAAGACAAGCGCCCAAGCCACAAGCCATCATGTTCTCCAGGCTGACTTCACAAGGGATTCCCTTCGATTTTGCATAGGAAGCCATTGCCATCATCATTGGCTTAGGCCCGCATACAGCGATGCTGTCAAACGTCTCTCTTTGCAAAATACTATGTTGTGTAACGAAGCCTTTTTCACCTTCAGAACCATCTTCGGTGGTCACATATACATCGCCACAAGCCCGGTAAGCGTCGAGCAAAAGCAGGTCGGACTTGCTTCTCGCGCCAAGCAGAAATGTGGGCTTTGCACCCATCTTCTTCATCTCGGCTCCCATGAAAAGGAGAGGCGCAACACCTACGCCGCCGCCCACAAGCAGAACTCTCTGCTTTGGCGACGAGGGCATCGTAAAGCCCTTACCCAAAGGAAGAATAACATTCAGCAGCGAACCAGGCCGTTTCTCCCAAAGCGAGGCAGTACCTTTTCCCACCTTCTGCACAAGGAAACTTATTTCATTCTTGCCATAGTCAACGCTGTGCAGGCTAATAGGGCGACGAAGGAATGTGTCCTTGCTTTCGTCGATACGAAGCTGCGCGAACTGCCCAGGGCACATCTCTGGAAGTGGCCCAGCTGGATTCGTTGCCTTAAGCAGCAGATAACGTTCTCCAAGAGGCTCCGCAGAGGTGACTTGCAAGTCTAAAACGTACTTCCTCATATACATTATTATATATATCGCACCGCAAAGGTACAAAAAAATCGGAACATAAAAGCATGTTCCGACATTTTTCATTCCTTAGCGGAAAAAGTTTCGAAAGTTCCGTCGTCATAAAACACCCTGATTTCTGCTATACGCCTCATCGGTTTGTCAAGTTTTTTTCCATCTTGCACAGAATAGGGGTTTTGACTGGGCACCTGTAAAGGCCCTGAAAGCTGTTCCGCAAGACCAGGTTGGAAAGAAATTCCTGACGCTTGAGCAACCGAGGCAGAAACGACACCTTCACCTGTCTCTGTTTGATGAAGACCCAAAGGCGTAGAAACGAACATTCCTCCCGAACCATTCATCAACCAATCCATATTTACTTCCGGGAAACGTTCATGAATGTTATTCACCGTTTTGAGGGTCGGGGAAGTTCTTCCACTAAAAATACTCGAAAGTGCTCCCTCCGATATGTTTATCTCAGCAGCAAAATCCTTTTGGGACATTTGCAGGTTTCTCATAAGAGTTTTGATACGGTCCTTCATAATTTTAGGTGTGACTTCTGCGTTCAGGTTTCTATTTATGTTTCTAAATCGAGTGCAAAGGTACGAAATTCGGTTCAAACCTCCAAACTTTATCTTTATAAACTTCAGCAGACGCACTTTCTTTTAATTTGCAAATGCAAAGTTTACACAAACAAACGTGCCGAGCCGTGTAAAACACCTCCTTTATCCGATGCAAACCATTTGCCACGAAATCAACTTAAAGCAATTTAGTTTTGTCAATTTTCGTAATTTACTGGCTTCTAATGTGCAATAGCTGATAAATTTTGGCGTTTCGAAGTCAAAACTCACGAAAAACGTCGCCAAAGGCCTCTCGTGTGCAATTTTGCATTTCCTTTATTTTAACAAGAAGCTTTTAACCATTGGGTTTCAATGGAATATGGGAAATAAAATTTTGCGCATAACTTTGCGCCGAAATATGCGCTGGCGGCAGTTTTACTTTTGAATCCGCAATCTACAAGCCTAAACATCCAAAGGTTGCATATAAGAGTTTTGTGGATTGCATCTTTCCGCAGTTTCTTTTTGTACGAGCCTCGCCAAATTTGCATTTGAAAATCAAAAGAGGCTCTGGGAGCACAAAAGACAACAAAAAGAGACCAAAATCAAGAAATTTAACGATTAAGGCCAACTTTCGAGGTGTTGGCAAGCCTGCACATTTTTACGCGATTCTCAGAAGGTCACAATCCTATATAAGGCGTTTTGTTTCAGCAGATAAAGGGTAAAAATAAGGGTATGCGAAAGGATGCCGAAAAAATCAGAATTAGTGCAAAATGAAGAAAATTAAGTCCTGAAGAAGCTCTTCTGCAGGGGTTCTTACGCCCCCTACTCCCTTACTTTGGGCATCAGTTTTGCGAATTTCACCCAAAATTTGCATTACCTTCACTCCAGAGTAGTTTCTGCGTGCCGGGCCAATATCCTGTCGAACCTTCCATTCCATCTTTCCGAGCCAAGCAGCAATACCTGCATCGCTCTTGTCGGGCGCGTAATATGCCAACATAACGTCAGAAAAAAATGTAAATAAATTTGTAAGTGTTCTTCCAATGAAAAAGCTGCGGGGATTCCCTTGGTAGTATTTCACGATTTGATTGGCTCGGAAGATGTTTCTTTGTGCAAGTGCAGCAGTCAGCTCGAAGTCGTTGAAGTCCTTGCTCATTCCTGTCAGCTCTTCCACAAGTGCAGCACCCACTACCCTATTTCCTTCTGGCAGCGCAATAAGGAGCTTGTCCATTTCTGTCGTCAAGCGACTGAGGTCGGCACCTACGTGTCCTGCAAGCATCTGTATGGCTCGCGGCTCAGCATCCGCATTACGCTGATGGAAATACTGCGAGATGAATGGTGCCAGCTGGTTATCATAAAGACGCTTGCTCTCGAAGACAACACCCACATGCTGGATGGCCTTTGCAGCCGCTTTGCGTGCATCCAGTTTCCCATGTTTGTGGCAAAAGACGAGAACTGTTGTAGGTGTGAGATGGGTCAAGTAAGCCTCAAGGCCTTCTAAAGAGCGCAAAGCCTGAGCCTCTCGCACCAAAACCACTCGCCGCTCAGCCATCATCGGATAGGCGTGAGACAACTCAATGATTTTATCCACATCTGTCTCTGCACCATATACGACATCAAGGTTGAAGTCCTTTTCGTCCTTACTCAGTACAGCATCCACTATGGCATCACTCAGCTTATCGATATAGTAATCCTCCTCTCCCATCAGGTAATAGACGGGAGCTATCTTCTGCGCCTTCAGTTCGCGAAGGATATCGTCGTAGGTGATGCCTCTTGCTGCCATATATTAAAGATTAAAAGGTGAAAAAGTGAAAAGGTGAAAGGGGTTTTGTTTTTCAACTTTTTAATCTTTCAACTTTTCAACTTTTCATTTAATAGTCGAACTTAAGGTGGCGAACCGTCTTCTTTTCCTGCTTAATCATTTCGAGTGACTGGATGCCCATTTTCACATGGTTTATCACATAGCTTTCCGTAACTTTCCGGTCGCTTTCGCTCGTCTTGACACCTTCGGGAGTCATGGGGTTGTCGCTGACGAGCAGTAAGGCTCCTGTTGGAATGTGATTGGCAAAGCCACAAGTGAAAAGCGTTGCCGTCTCCATATCCACAGCCATTGCTCTGGTGGACTTCAGGTATTCCTTGAATTTTTCATCAAACTCCCATACACGTCGGTTGGTGGTATAAACCGTCCCTGTCCAATAGTCGAAGCCAAGGTCGCGGATGGTACTGCTGACGGCACGCTGCAACATGAACGCAGGAAGAGCCGGCACTTCGGGCGGGAAGTAGTCGTTGCTCGTTCCCTCACCTCTGATGCCGGCAATGGGCAAAACGAGGTCGCCGCGTTGTGTTTTTGTGGAGATACCACCACATTTTCCCAAGAACAGACAGGCTTTCGGCTTTATGGCACTAAGCAAATCCATAATGATAGCGGCATTGGGGCTTCCCATACCGAAGTTAATGATGGTAATGCCGTCGGCAGTAGCACAACGCATATTGGAAGTATAGTCGGGCTTCTCTATGCCAAAGTTTTCGCAGAAAATATCCACATAGTTGTTGAAGTTCGTCAACAGGATGTACGTTCCGAAGCTTTCGAGTGACATCTGTGTGTATCTTGGCAACCAATTCTCAACAATTTCTTGCTTTGTCTTCATCTTTTATGTAATTTTGCAGCAAAGTTACGAAATTTTTCAATATGCAGGCACTGAACCTACCGAAAACAGACCTTAAAATCGTCACAAAGGCTGGCAAGCAGCAGGTTTTCGACATTCTGAGGCGAAAATATGTGGCTTTGACACCCGAGGAATGGGTTCGCCAGCAGTTCGTCCACTACCTGATTCACGACAAAGGCTATCCCGCCGAATGTATCGGCAACGAGATATCCCTCACCCTAAACGGCACAAAGAAGCGTTGCGACACCGTCGTTTATGGGCAAAACGCGCAACCAGCAATGATTGTGGAGTACAAATCGCCTCGCGTTGAGATTACCCAGCAAGTTTTTGAGCAGATTAGCCGATACAATATCATGTTGAGGGTGAAATGGCTTGTTGTCAGTAATGGGCTGAAGCATTACTGCTGCCACATCGACTACGAAAGCAGCACCTGTCAGTTCGTTGAAGACATTCCTCCCTACAACGACATCCGAGAAGCTTAAAGACCTTACGGCCTTTAACGGTGGCTTTGGGGGTCTGCGAAACTTGCTGTCTGCGTAAAAAAAACATAATTCTTTCGCTTTTGGCAAACTAAATCTTAATTCTTGCCTTTTTATTCTTAAATTCTTCTTACCTTTGCAAATTGGAAGTATTGTGTAAGGTTTGAAGGCAAGACTATTATTGATACTGGCTGTGTGCTATGTTTTGGCAGCAATGGCAGCCCACCCGACGGGAAGGATGTACCCTTTCCCAGCCTATCCCGTGAAAGGGATGGAGCCTGAGGATACCCTCCCGCAAACGCAGGTGGGAAGGGACAGCCTGCCACCGCGTGCCTATACCATCCTGCCCGATACTGTCGTCGCACCCAAAGAAACTGTCCCTCCCGACACTATGCCGCAAAGCAAGAACGCCCTCGACCTGCCCGTCACCTATTCTGCTGAGGACTCCATCACCTTCGACTACAGGCGCTCGCGTGCCCACCTTTATGGCAGCAGCAAAGTGAATTATCAGAATCTTGAGCTTGAAGCCGATATCATTAACATCTCCATCGACAGCAGCCTTGTTCATGCCACAGGCCGTATGGACTCTACGGGGAACGTCACCGGCAAGCCTCTTTTCAAGCAAGGGACGGACGAGTACGAGCCAGACAGCATCAGCTACAACTTCAAGACACGCAAGGCTTATATTTCCAATGTCTATACTCAGCAGGGCGAAGGTTACATGAAGAGCATCGACGGCAAACGCGACAGCGTTGGCACGATGTATGTAAAGAAAGCCTTCTACTCGACTTGCGATGCCCAACATCCTCACTTCTACCTCAATATGACGAGGGCAAAGGTGCGCCCAGGGCAGGATGTTGTGTTCGGCCCCACTTATCTTGTGGTATGCGACGTGCCGCTTCCATTGGCTATCCCATACGGTTTCTTCCCCTTCAAGAGCAAGTACAGCAGCGGCTTCATTATGCCAAGCTATGGCGACGAGACTTCGCGAGGCTTCTATCTTCGCGAGGGCGGCTACTACTTTGCCATCAATGATTTTGTTGATGCAAAAGTCTTGGGCGACATCTATACGAAAGGTTCGTGGGCGGTTTCGCTGCAATCCAACTACAAGAAGCGCTACAAGTTCAGCGGCAATTTCTACATCAACTACCAGCATACGCAGACTGGCGAGAAGAACATGCCCGACTTCACTATCAACAAGAGCTTCAAGGTGACTTGGACACACCGGCAAGACCCGAAAGCCAACCCGTCGCAAAGCTTCTCGGCCAGTGTCAACTTCGCCACAAGCAGCTACGAGCGCAACAACCTGACGAGCATGTATAACCCGGAAAGTTACACACAAAGCACCCGAACCAGCAGTATCAGCTACAGCAAGACCTTCTCGAATATCGGCCTGACGCTCAGCACGGGTTTCAACCTTTCGCAGAATATGCGAGACAGTAGCATTGCCGTCACCCTGCCCAGCCTTACCATCCAGCTCAACCGCTTCTATCCCTTCAAGCGGAAGAAGATGGTAGGCAAGGAGCGTTGGTACGAAAAGATTAGCATGAGCTACTCCGGCACACTTACCAACAGCATCAATACCAAGGAAAACAGGCTCTTCAAGAGCAGCCTGATAAAGGACTGGCGAAACGGAATGCGCCATCAAATTCCCATCAGCGCCAGCTTCTCTGTGCTCAAGTACATTAACGTCACCCCCAACTTCAGCTTTACCGACCGCATGTACACCAACAAGGTTATGCAGTCGTGGGATGCGGAAAGGCGTACAGTAAAGCGCGACACCGTACAAGGTTTCTACAATGTCTATAACTTCAACATGAGCGTTGGTGCCAACACGAAGCTGTATGGCTTCTATACACCTAAGCCGTGGTTCGGCGGGAAGAAGATAAAGGCTATCCGCCACATGCTCACTCCCTCTATTTCCTTTAACTACACGCCGGACTTCAGCAAACCGATGTGGGGTTTCTACGACTCATACGTCCGCACCGATGCAAACGGGGAAGTTTCTACCGTCACCTATTCGCCTTACAGCAGCGGCATATATGGAACGGCTCCAAGTGGAATGTCGGGAAGCGTACAGTTCGACATATCTAATAATGTAGAGATGAAGTTGCGAACCGACCGCGACTCGACAGGAGAGAAGAAGATCAGCCTTATCGACGAGCTGGGAATGTCCATGAGTTACAACATGGCTGCCAAGAAGAAGCCTTGGAGCGACCTCAATATGCGCGTCCGACTCAAGCTTACCAAGTCCTATACATTCTCCATGTCGGCAGTCTTTGCCACATACGCATACGAGTTCGACAAGAATGGGCGTGTCATTGTAGGCGACCATACCGAATATTCACAAGGGCGTTTCGGACGTTTCCAAGGCATGAACCAGAACCTCTCCTACACCTTCAACAACCAAACACTAAAGAAGTTGTTGGGCATGAAGGACAAGATGAAGAATAGGTTTACCAAAACCGACGACGATGACGACGACGATGATGATGACGATGAGGCTGACCCCACCATGCAGAACGTTGACCCAGAACGAAAGAAGGCTATGAATGGAGCCAAGACCGACGGGTCGAGCGAGTTGGACGAAGACGGCTATCTCAAGTTCCAGATGCCTTGGAGCCTTAGCGTCAGCTATGGTATCTCGATGCGAGAAAACACCAGTGCAGAGATCAACCCCAAGCGAATGCGCTATCCTTACCAATTCACCCAGACGCTCAACTTCTCAGGAAACATCTGCATAGCTAAGGGTTGGAACATCAACTTCTCGTCTGGTTACGACTTCAATTACAAGAAAATGAGTATGACAACTGTTTCCCTGTCGCGCGACCTCCATTGTTTCTCCATGTCGTGCAGTATGGTTGTCACGCCCTACACCAGCTTCAATTTCCTTTTTGCTTGCAAGGCCGCAACCTTGGCCGACGCGCTTCGCTGGAAGAAGCAAAGCTCCTACAGCAGCAACGTCGAGTGGTATTGAGTTAAATCTTCGCCTCTTCCTGCCTCAGGAAGTCGGGTGGCATTTGTGTGTCTATGCCGTCGCGACGGGCAAAGATGTGTGGCGACATAATCTCCACGCCAGCTTCGAAGAAGCGTTTCAGCAGGTTTTGGTGCAACTCGGAATAGATTCGGGGCAAGGCCGCGGAGTTGTCCGTGTAGGCATTTATCTCGTATTCCACATAGAAATCTTCAAGAGAAGTCACCATCATAAAGGGATGGGGGTACTTCTTGATGCCGTTGGTGTCGAGCGCGGCACTCTCCATGATTTGCTTGATGAGCTGCCAGGGGACATCATAACCAATGGTAACTTTGGTGTGTACGATGATGCCGTAGATCTTGGCTGCTTCCGTGTAGTTGGATGTCTGCGCGCTTAGCATGTTGGAATTCTGTATGGTGACGATTTCGTTCTTGCGTGTGCGTATGCGCGTGACGAGTACATTCTTTTCTACTACCTCGCCAACGATGTCGCCCACCTTGATGTAGTCGCCGTTGCGGAAAGGTCGCATATAGGTCATCAACATGCCTGCCATCACATTGCCTATGATTGAAGAAGAACCAAATGTGAAAATCAAGCCCATGAAGACCGAGACACCCTGGAATACAGCGGAGTTGGAGCCTGGCAGCAAAGGCCAAATCATCACGAGCATCAGGGCGTAGAGCAGCACTCTGAGGATGTAGAACGTTGGCATTGCCCAGTCGGGATAGAAGCCGTTCAGCGTCAATCGACTGGAGGCAATCTCGCCCGCGAAGTACCGCAAGGCCTTAATAAGATAGCGGAAGATGATGATGATGATAATAATCTTGAACAAGCTGGGCAGGAAGTTAAGTATCGATGCGAGGATGTCCTTCACAGGCTCCCAGATGTAGCCAAGAACGGTATAGGTGATTGTCTCTGTTTCCGGGAAGATGTAGAACAGCGTACCGAGGGTGAAGGAAAGTTGGAAGAAGATGAACACATAACGCACCATCTTGTAGAGGAACATTACGCCAAGCCCAAGCTTGTGTGTGCTCAAGAACTCGTAGTCCTTCAATCGGATGGGTTTTACCCAGTCCATGAACCTGCGCATCAGTTTCATTCGCCACCTTTCGAACAGCCAGTTGGTCAGTTTGATAAGCAATATCTGACACACAATCAGCACCAAGGCATATAACAACCTCAGTAGCTTCTGGTGCAAACCATAGGTGTCGTGGAGTTCGCGGATTTCGTCTTGGATGACTTTCGTGTATTGCTGTGCCAGTTCCTGGCGGGTTGTTCCCTGCCAGAGGGCATCGTTGTCCGTGATGCTAAGGACGACCTCTCCCTCAGCCATAATGTCGGAAGACAGCTCACTTTCATAGACATAGAGTGTATCGACCTTGAACGAAAGCCTGTGACCCAGCTTTTCAATAATCTCCTTGGCTTCTTTCACCCTGGCTTCGGGCAGCATCCCGCCGGAACGAGCGTAGAGGACAAGCAGGGTGTCACCTTCTATGATGAGCGGCGATCCAGTCGTCACTTTGCGGAGCGAGTCGATGCGTTGCTGGCGCTGAACCTTTGCGAAGGAGTCCATACGCGCACTCCTTCCCGTCGCTTCCACTTGTTCTTGCAACAGGATGTTCTGCATCTGAAGTTCCTGAAACTGAGCCTGTAGCACCTGCATAGCGGAATCCTTTACCGCGGCTACAGAGTCGGCGGCGGACATGGCTGCGTCTTGTGCTGACAGAGAGACAAATGAGCCTTCGACGAGGCAGAACAGAATGACCAGAAGTTTCTTCATAGTTTCATTTATGTATTTAACTTTCGAAAGTTATGAGTCCACTTGAAAAAGTCCCGAAGGGACGTAAAAATCATAGGGAGGGGTGAAACCCCTTCTTGTAAATCATACAGTTATGTTTAAGCCCCGAAGGGGCGAAAGACCAGTTTTAACTTTTTCAAGTGGACTCAGTTATGTATTTACCGGTGCAAAGGTACGATAATAAATCAACAAATCATAATTTGCAATTCGGAATTTTGCTTTTTTCTTCATACGGCAGGCCAATTCAACAATTATCAAAAAGGGCAGCCTACTTTCGCAGACCGCCCTTTCCCCCTTGCATAATAGATTATGTGATTGGTACTTAACCTTCCAAAAGCAGATTCAAATTTGTATTAATAAACGATAGAACCACCGCGAAAGACTACCTGTATGGTTGTTGGAGTTTTCCCTATGTTTATTTCCCAGTTAACAGGGTACTCTGTTGTGGCATCACCATCATAGCTTACCTTAAACGGACATTCAAAAACATCTCCTGTTTTTGTTATTTTGTTATATGATGAACCTCCCACACTTTTCACCGTCACTATATAAGAGCTATTATTCGTCAATTCGAAATTTCCTTCATAATTGTTGGACTTTACATTCTTGTCCCCAACAGAAAGGGTATATTTACCTTCGTACTTAACAGGCAACATCTCCTTGTATTCCTTTACTTTGATATCACATGACTTTTGGTAAATACCAGCTTTTAATGTTATTTTCGTTTCACCAACGCGTATAGGAGCTATAAGTCCGTTTGCTGAAACCGTTGCAACAGATTCCTTTGAAGAACTCCATACGATTTCCTCGTCTTTGGTCAAAACCGATGTTCCTGCTAACAGTTGATATGGAAAATCTGGTATTAAGTCTAACGTCTTTACTTCAATATCATTGCCGACGATTCTTATTGACCTAACCTGAGTAACTTTAACATCCTCAGATATTTGGTTAGACTTGTTGACATATTTGACAATAGCCTCTCGCTCGTTCTGTCCTTCTGGTAAATCTTGGATTGAAACTTTGCCCTTGTTATCAACAGTTAACCAAGAAGCCAGTGTGATTGGCTCTATGTCTAAGGATGAGTTGAGAGTCAATGCAACATCTTGCTTAAATTCGTTTATCACAATCTCTTTCGGAGAGGAGACAATCCTACAGCCCTGCAAAATCGTGAATTTGTCTTGTTGACCCGTCTCTTTGTCTTCATAGATGATATCAACGCTTCTGTCAGAACCTGTCTCATTTGCTAATACTGTAAATTGCATTTCTTTGGTTTTCCCGTCTTGAGCATCAACGGTAGTTTTCTCGAAGGACAACCACGAAACGGAAACATCTTTAATGTACTCTGGATTAAAGTTCATTTTAGGATTAATCGTCAGCACACCGCCATCAGCATTAATACCTAATTTGCGTTCCTTGATAAAAGCAAAAGGCGCACCTCCCGTCTGATGTATATTTACAACATCGCTGGAGGAGCCACATGTAACTTGAATACTTCCACTCCTGTTTTCTTCATAACCATCATTTGCCAAAACCTTATATATAAAGGTATATTCACCTGTATCGCCAGCATCAACTCCTCCCCAAGAAGACGGCAGAATCCAGTCTTTTGCATTTACACTTATTACACATTCAGGCTTGATTCTTGCACTTTTTACCTTCACATAAATAATTTCTCCCGACGGATTAACATTGAATTCTTTCTGCTCAATGTACAGACCCGGGGTTGACATTTCTAGTTCTTGTTCTTCACGACAACCGACTATGGCAAACAATGCCATAAGGATAAATAAATATTTCTTCATCTTAATACGATAAAAGGCGGAACCGTTCGACACTTATCTGTTGCTGGGTTACCACCAAGTAGACCTATCGTAAAACAAGCACGAGTGGTCACGCCTATCAAGCGTGAACCTTCAACTGCTTGTTCTTCTACGATTGAATGTTTGGCGGTATTCAGCAACAAAGAACAAGAGCAAAAGCTCAATATCATTTTAAAGTCCGAACGGAAACGCTCTGATTAGTAATTATATTCGTTAATTAAATCTCTGCGACTCAATGAGACAAGCCTCATCATTAGCCGTATAGCGTTTCGTTCTGTTTCATTTCATTGGCAAATTCGGTTTGCGGTTTTTACATACCAGTTAATAATTTGGGCGCAAATTTACAACTTTTTTTTGAATGCACAAAGGTTGTAGTAATAAAATCTTTCTTCAATCATACATCTTCCACATGTATCTTCCATAAGTACAACGAGGACAAAACAGAAAAGCGAATTGTATTGGCCTTCTCGGGGCTTTACATTCTTTTTAATTGTTGTCTGAAAAAAGGGTACATACACATCGTCTCTCGTTTCCTTTGTGAACGAGCGTATGACCAACGAAACGTGCCTCGATGGGCGATGACACGTGTGTCTTCGGGCAAGTTAACACGTGTCTTCGGGCAAGTTAACGTGTGTCTTCGGGCAAAGACCTTAACCTGAATAATTCATAAAGGCAAAAAAAAGAAGCGTTTTTCTTTGCCATGTCGGCAAAAATTAGTACCTTTATGGTGCCAAATATCAAGGTAATAAAAACGCTTCTTATGTGCAAAGGTACTTCAAAAAACTCAGACTGCCAAGAGAAAATGCTTTTTTCTCTTCCGGAAATTGTATCCGATAAGAAAATCCGTGTTGGTTT
>JAEEGL011179853.1_pt1 | contig 14616 bp, 10 predicted proteins | sample 9134231 | NCBI WGS metagenome assembly JAEEGL01 (sample SAMN16246548, study PRJNA631951) | gut metagenome | biome: gut microbiome; feature: rumen; material: fiber-attached | host: Bos | place: Iran: Karaj | collected 2018-10 | reverse complement strand
TCATAAAACTCATCAGGGTCTAATGTATCAAGCATGGAAAGATTTGGATAAATAAACTTATACCAGAATGCCACTAAAGAATTATTAATCCTGTATATTCCTTTTTTGGTATTTACAAAACCTGCAGTATCGTAGGAATATACCTTCTTTATTACATCAATGGCATCAAGATTCTTTAAATATACACTTAATTTGGCTCTTCCAAATTCTGTATGATTATGAAGGTCATTAAGTTTCTCTTTTCCTTCTGCAAGTCCGGCAAGTACAGTGGAATAAACATTTAATTCTCTCATTTCATTAAGAATTATATCTTCTCCCACATTCTTTAGCGGTGCATCATCTTTAAGAAAAGCATTTATAATATTATCTTTAAGACTAAGTTCCGGTTTAAAATAAATCCAGTAATCCTGAAGACCGCCTAAAATGCAGTAATATTCTATACATTTTTCAATATCTGTATTATAGAAACATGCCAGATCAAGGAAAGACAATGGATTAACCTTTAAGAATCCATCAATGGAATAGGCACTTTTGCCTATGATTGATACAAACTGATTCTCAATCCAGGAAATATGGTCAGTTGATAATATCACCAGAAGGCGGTTATCAAGCTGATATTCTCTTACAAATATTCCCAGCTGATTGACAAAATCAGGACATACCTTAAGAATATTATGAAAATCTTCAATGACTATAACAATTTTATCTCCCTTGAGAGATTCTAATATAGCATCAAAAATATCAGAAAAATCAGGGTATTCATTATCCAAACAAATACCCTGACTAACTAACTGTTTGTTCCAAAGGTAGCATATATTACGAAGTGACGTATTAGCCACTTTGTGAATATATGCCTTTTTATCCTTTGTAAATTCTTTAATTAAACTAAGAAGCCCTACGCCTTTAGGGCCATAGAAAACAATAAGGTTACTGGTATCATTATTATAGAAACTATTTAATTTATTAAGTTCTTCTGTGATACCCGGTAACATATTATCCCCTTACATTAAATATTATCCAATATATCCTTTTGCTTTAAGTAATTCTGCGCAAAGAATAGCACCACCAGCAGCGCCTCTGATTGTATTATGAGAAAGTCCAACGAACTTCCAGTCATAGATTGAGTCTTCTCTTAAACGACCTACGCTGATACCCATACCATTTTCATAATCAACATCAAGTGCAACCTGAGGTCTGTTATCTTCTTCAAGATACTGAATGAACTTCTTTGGAGCTGAAGGAAGACCTAAAGCCTGTGGTTCACCACTAAAGTTCTTAAGCGCTTCAAGTAACTGCTCCTTGGTTGGTTTCTTTCTAAATTTAACAAATACAGAAGCTGTATGACCATTAAGAACAGGAACTCTTATACACTGGCTTGTAATGGCGATTTTGTCATATAACTTAATTTCTCCATCAACCATTTCACCCCAGATTCTAAGTGGCTCTTTCTCGCTCTTTTCTTCTTCTCCACCGATGTAAGGAATGATATTTCCTTCCATTTCCGGCCAGTCCTTGAAAGTCTTACCTGCACCGGAAATAGCCTGGTATGTTGAAACAACAACTTCATATGGCTCAAATTCCATCCATGCTGTAAGAACAGGAGCATAGCTCTGAATTGAGCAGTTAGGCTTAACAGCAACAAAACCCTTGGTTGTGCCAAGTCTCTTCTTTTGATATTCAATTAATTCAATATGCTTTGAGTTGATTTCAGGAACAACCATAGGCACATCCTTGGTCCATCTGTGAGCAGAGTTATTACTTACTACAGGAACTTCTGCCTTGGCATATTTCTCCTCAATTGCTCTGATTTCATCTTTAGTCATATCAACAGCACTAAATACAAAATCAACATTCTTTGCAACATTCTCAACATCATTTACATCATAAACAATTAAATCCTTAACTGCTTCAGGCATTGGAGTAGTCATTTTCCATCTCTCTCCAACAGCCTCCTTATATGTTTTGCCGGCTGATCTTGGGCTTGCTGCAACCAATACTACTTCAAACCAAGGGTGGTTCTCCAAAAGAGATATAAATCTCTGTCCAACCATACCCGTACCACCTAAGATACCAACTTTTAATTTCTCACTCATAAGTCCTCCTTCAGAGCATAAGTCTTTAGAACTTCTTCCATGGCTTCTATGCCAGGTGCTCCTATTGTTAATCTTTTATTGACACATTCCTTTAAGGAAATGGCATCATATACATCCATATCGAAGCATTCAGATATATTCTTTAATTCATCTAATGATAAATCCTCAATTGAACACTTCTTTTCTTCACAAAGAAGAACCAGTTTACCAATTATTCCATGAGCATCACGGAATGGAACTCCCTTGTTTACCAGGTAGTCAGCTGCATCTGTGGCATTGGTGAAGCCCATCATTGCACTGGCAGCCATTCTTTCTTTATTGAAAGTAATTGTAGGAAGCATAAGAGAATAAATATGTACTGATGATAATACAGTATCCATAGCATCAAAACTGATTTCCTTATCTTCCTGCATATCCTTGTTATAAGCTAAAGGTAAAGCCTTCATTGTGGTAAGCATACTCATTAATGAGCCATATACTCTTCCGCTTTTACCTCTAACAAGTTCTGCAATATCAGGATTCTTCTTCTGTGGCATTATGCTGCTTCCTGTTGAAAAAGAATCATCCATTTCAATGAAACGATATTCATTGGTATTAAATATAATCATCTCTTCAGAGAGTCTGCTTAAATGCATCATTATAAGGGATAATGCATTAAGAAGTTCAATAAGATAATCTCTGTCTGAGACTGAATCCATACTGTTAAGAGTTGGTCCATTAAATCCAAGACTCTCAGCTACAAATGCTCTGTCTAAATTATATGTGGTACCGCATAAAGCTCCGGAACCAAGGGGACAGTAATTCATTCTTTCTCTTATGGATTTAAGTCTGTCCTTATCTCTTGAAAACATCTCAAAATAAGCGCCCATATAATGAGCCAGTGTTGTTGGCTGAGCTTTCTGAAGATGTGTAAAAGCCGGCATATATGTATGAAGATTGTCCTTCATAATGTCATATATAGCTTTCAAAAGATTATGCACCTCTAAGATAAGATTGTCAATATATTCTCTTGTATATAATCTCATATCAAGAGCAACCTGATCATTACGGCTTCTTCCTGTATGAAGTTTCTTTCCGGCATCACCAATTCTCTTAATAAGCGTTGCTTCAACAAATGAGTGGATATCTTCCTGAGTATCATCAAAAGTTAATGTGCCATCCTCAAGTTCATTCAAAATATTCTTTAATTCAGCAACGATTTGTTCGCTCTCTTCGTTTGAAATGATACCCTGTTTTCCAAGCATTGTTGCATGAGCAATACTGCCGGTAATGTCACATTTATATAATCTTTTATCAAATCCAAGGGACTGATTAAAATTATAAACTTCTTCATCACAAGGTTTTGCGAATCTTCCGCCCCACAATTGTGCCATAGCATTTCTCCTTATAAAAATCTAAAGCCGAAAATCGGATTCGAACCGACGACCCCTTCATTACGAGTGAAGTGCTCTACCGACTGAGCTATTTCGGCATATCCTGTTTGCAATAAACAACCTATTTATTGTACCATAAATATTCATTATTGCAACCAGGAATAAGGTTTATAAGCCTTTTAATAACTTCTTTAATTCATTTATCTTCTTATTTGCTTCCTCTGTAGCCTTGCCAATTATCTCATCTCTTTCCTTGATGATTTCTTTTGTTTTGGCATCTACGTATTTTTCCATCTCTTTACGCTTCTTAATTCTTATAGCTTCAAGTTCTTTTTCTGTAAATGGTCTGTAGGATAAAACTATCATTGAAAGTGCAGGAATACGAACAGTGATTGAATAATCTCTTCTGTCATATTCTTCTTCATTTGATGAAATAAATCCCTTATTTACATAGCCTGTACCGCCATATTCCCTGGCGTCTGTATTAAGGATTTCTTTATATTTACCATATCCGGATACGCCAAGTGTATACTTATCCATAAAGCAGCCTGAGAAATTACAGATACAGGTAACAATTTCTTCCCCTACTTTTCTTTCAAAGATGAAAATATTATTCTTTGCATCATAATTATTGATAAATGCAAATGATTCAGCATTAACATCATTGGAATTAAGAAGACTGTTTGTCATATATAACTTATTGGCATCTTCTGTTAATTTATTGAATGCTTTTCTCTCTTCATCATCACAGGTAAGATATAAGGATTCTCCGTTAAGATAAGGCTTCTTCTCCATTGTATCAATACCCATAAAGGTTAATTTCTTACCAGGAAGCAGCATTCTTAATGCATATGTTAATCTTGCATTCTTAATCTTATCCTCATCCGTACCTGGCATACGATTAAAGAATGATACATTATCCTTTCTTGTATCTTCAGAAGATAACGGAAGAATAAATCTCTCATTAAACATATACTGCATTGAATTAATCAGATCTTCATAAGCTTCTGATCTGAAATACGGGTCAGCCTGAGTATAATTAATAACCTCATTCTTAAAGCCTGTATTAAGAACATAATCAAACTTAAGTCCCTCTCCGGTCTTCTTTGTAATATCAGGATAAACAGCATCAAGTGATGCTATTTTTATGAGTCCAGGATATTTACGAATAAGATATGTATTTAATTCCTTTATAAAGTTAATGGCATCATCGCCCATGTTTCCACCGTGGATATTAGGTAAATAATCTCCGCTGTTCTTGCCGTAATCAAGATAGATTAATAAAGCAAGGAATGGAAAATCAACGCCGTCAAGATTATATTCAGTAATCACGAAATTACATAATGAATAAATATATGTGCTTACAATCTTCCTGGCATAATCAAATAAATATACATTATTCTTTGGATAATATGATCTTCTCAAATCATCATGCTCAAAAATATTGCTGCCGTCAAAAGTACGAAGTCCGTAAGCAGCCGGCGAGAATGTTGCAATATCAATATCCATGAATACCTTAATTCCAGCCTTATGAAGAGCATCAATTAACAGTTTAACTGAGGACTCGGAGATTTTGTCAGAAATTGCAAACTGTCCATATACATGATATCTGTCTCTGTTCTCATTGTCAGATGGGCAAAGTGGCAGGATTTTGACAGCGTTATAACTTAATTTATTAAGGTATGATACAAAACCGTCAATTCCATCTTCTGTAAGTTCTGATTTAAACAATTCAACCAAATCGCACTCATAAATATTAAGAGGAAGTGTATCTAAGTCTGCCTTAGAATCTCTTAAGTTCTTAGCCTTATATGTATAATTATTCTCGTATGTATAAGAATATGTTCCATCTCCGTAAAGTGCAAAAGGATCGCATTTTACAATGGTTGCAGTTCCTTTGCTCTTAAGTTCATACTGATATTTTGCACCTGCTTCAAGTCCCGGAACAAAAAGACCAAAGAATCCATTTCCCAGATTCTCCATAATGTGAGTTCTGTTATCAAAATTATTCCACTCGCCAAGAATACTGATTCTGTATGCATTTGGAGCATATACTACAAATCTGTAACCCTTTACTGAATTAATGGTAGTCTTTCTTGCACCAAGATACTTATATGCATCCTTACACTTGCCATTCTTAATATCCTTATAAATCTTCTCATCAATATTGATATCGAAGTTATATGGGTCATATAATTCCTTAACTGTTTTATCTTTATAATAGATATTGAAATAGTAATTATTAAATGTATTCTTGGTAAGAAACAGTGCATAGAAACCATTTTCATCAACAATTTCCATCTCTTTAACAGTTTTCTTGCCAGCATTTAATAATACAACATCCACTTTCTCTGCTTCCGGGAAAAAGGCCTGAAGAAGTTTCTCTTTCTTAACCTCTTTTACACCCAGTATCTTCTTTGGATGATCATTATCAGCATAAATTATAGATTCAATTTCTTCCCAATTCATTAAACCATACTGTTTTTTGTTCATAGGTTTTGTCCCTTTCTTTGTTTACCCCTATTTAATCTTATGTATGAAAAGTCCGCTTCTTAACTTAGGCTCAAACCATGTGGACTTTGGAGGCATAAGAAGTTTGGCATCTGCAACATGGAATAATTCATCAATTGAAGTTGGATACATTGCAAATGCAACCTTGCAGTCTGAGTGAACTCTTCTTTCAAGTTCCTTTAAACCTCTGATACCACCGACAAAATCAATTCTCTTGTCAGTTTTTGGATCATTGATTCCAAGTACAGGTCCTAAAATATTATCCTGCAAAATCGACACATCGAGTCCCTTAATTGGATCATCAGATGTGAATTCTTTTTTGCATTCAAGCAAATACCATTTATCATTAATAAACATTGATACCTGACCTTTTGCCTGTGGCTTAATCTGGGCATCAGATGTATTAATTACATCAAAGACTTCATTAACCTTTTTAACAAAATCATCCTCAGATAATCCGTTTAAATCCTTAACAACCCTGTTATAATCCATAATCATAAGCTGATTGTCAGGGAATAATACTGATAAGAAGAAGTTGAATTCTTCTGTTCCGTCATATCCAGGATTTTCTTCTCTAAGTCTCATTCCAACCTTGTTTGCTGAAGCACATCTGTGATGTCCGTCTGCAATATAGATTGAATCTATCTTAGCGAAAGTATTCTCAATTACTTCAACATCTTTTTCTTCATCAATTATCCAGACTTTGTGAGCTATTCCATCATCAGCAACAAAGTCATAAACGGCCTTTTTAGCCTTATTCTTCGCAATTATCTCATCAACTGTCTCATTATCTCTGTAAGCTAGGAATATAGGACCTGTCTGAGCTTCACAGGTATAAACATGATTAATCCTGTCTACTTCCTTGTCTGCTCTTGTATTCTCGTGCTTCTTAATAATGTTATTGGCATAATCATCAATTGATGCACATGCAACAAGACCTGTCTGTGAACGACCATCCATAATAAGTTCGTAAATATAATAGCAAGCCTTTGAATCGCTGACAAAATCACCGCATTCAATTCTTCTGTTAAGCTCATCTCTTGCCTTCAAATATACTCTTTCATCATATGTATCCACATCATCAGGAAAGAATGTTTCAGCCCTGTCGATTGCAAGGAAAGAATCAGGATTAGCCTTAACAACTTCCTTTGCTTCCTCTCTGTTATATACGTCATATGGAAGGGCTGCAATTCTGTCTGCCATATCCTCCCTTGGTCTGATTGCCTTAAATGGTTTAATAACTGCCATGTTTATCCTCCTAGTTTTTTAAGCTGTCCAAATTGGTAGCTTTTAATTTCTCTATAATTAAATCATACTTGTCTTCATAACACCTTGGAATCGCGAAAGAACAGCTTTTCTTAGGTTTCTTAAACAGATGATTAATATTATTTATATCTCCTGTCATGGTAAATATCTCCAAATAGTGATTGCTTATTGAATAATACAAATCCACCTTGGGATATACCACATCCATTACTTTCCTGGTATAAAAACCAATTCTTGAAAGTTTTATCTCATCATCCTTTATTGTGCCAAATATCTTGGCATATCTTGGTATGTCGGGCATTTTCTCCTTATCAATGATAATGGCAAAAGCACAGACAACACCTTCATTTGTATCCATATTGGCACTTTTAAGTATCTTTTTAGGTATCTTTGCCATAAATGGCTTTGTCTTCTTAAAGGCCGGGAATAAATCTCCATAAAATGGTTTTGCATAAATGTTATAAAAGAAATCAAGCGATCTTGAAGATGTCTTTAATAACAGTATGCAGATTATTATAAATCCAATATTTATACCAATCGACAGCGTCGGGAAGAAAGTTCTGATCAGAAAAAGCCCCGCCACCATAAACATTACAAACATCTCATAAAAAAATGATGTAAAAGGTATAAATGATATATGAAGCTGCAAAGCCTGCATACCCAGCATTGTTTTGGAAACCAGATTTGATATTCCAATTGCAATGGCTGTGGATACTGCAGCATATAATAAAACAAGTATAAATACTACATAAGGAAGTGCCCCACCGGTATAACTTCTAAGCGTATCCTCATGTTTTAAACAAATATAATTAAGTATATATAAGTTATTTATTGAACAGTAAGCCAGGTAAATATAAGTTATTAATCTTCCAAGCTGTACATACAAAATCATGGCAATTTTACGGCTGTTTGACATACAAAGCATAAACTTGCCGATTATATATATACCAATAAAGAGAAAGCTCATAAATGGATTAACGTAAAAGGTTTCAATATTAAATGTCAGGCCCAGATAAGCACTGATATAATATGTAAAACCTGAAAGCATCAGTCCTAAAAAAGGTTCAACAGATATGCAAATAATCTGGGTATATGAGGAAAAGCATGCTAAGAATAATTCATTTAATATGCCAAGTAACTCCAAGCTATTTACTCCTCGTTAGTTTCTTCATTGCTATCTGCTTCTATCATATAATCCACAACTTTCTCGTCATCCAATGCAAAGAAAGCCTTTACTCCGCTTTTGAAATTATCAAATTTCTCTTTTCTTTCGGCTGATTTCTCCGACTTGATTCTGTCTTTTTCGGCCTTTCTTTCATCAAGGAATATCTGATAATCAGTAAATCCTGTGAGTTTAATCAATCTTTCAAGGGCATAATAATATCTGTTACTAAGAACGAAGGAAAATTCCTTTCTTGGATTCTTCTTATCCATATTTCCCGGAACATTCTGATATGAGAATACTTCGAAGAATCTGTGGCCTTTTCTGATATATATTGGATTATCATCATAATCCTTAAGATTATATGTAATCATCTTCTTGCCCCAGAGTTTTGAAACAAGATATATATTATCTTCCATTCCAATCAGATAGAGTCTTACCAGTTTTTTCTTAGGCATTCCAAATAAGGTTGAATACTTATGAATAAATACCGGCACACTAAGTTCTACTTTTTTATCACCAACAAACTGCTTTCTGATTTTGCGAGGGAGTTTAATGGTAAGTTCTACATGAGGATCAAATCCCTTGAATCTTTCAAAAAGCGGCTTTGCATATATTTCCTTGAAATAATAGCAGGCAACATAGCATTTTCTAAATAAGAATAAAGCGATTATAAATATAATCAGATTAAGGGCATATCCAAGGGGTGGGAATATTACATTTATAAGTAAAATGATAATTACAAGTGCGCTCTTTAAGAACTCACAGATAAAAGCACTGCCCGGAATAAATGAAAATACCATCTGAAGTACTTCCATGCCCTCTATAACTGTCTTAATAACCAGATAAACCACAATTGATACAATAGCCATAAATACAGCATAAATAGTCGTAATGGTGGCCATCAGCGGATTAACTGCAGAAACATCACCGGATGCCGCATTAACCGCGCCATTTAAATTAATATCAGTAAGGCCCCAGATATTCATAATTCCAATAACAATTACGAAAGCCAGACCTAAATATTTTTCAAGCTGTCCCAGGGTAATAATTCCAAAAACCTCGGTTCCTTCAAAACATTTCATTAATTTACTTGCAATAAAGAAAACAAGAATAACCACAAGAACTACCGGATTACCTGCAGGTGTGGACATTACATGAAGAGGATTACCAATCAAATTATTGATATTCTCCATTATTCCAAGAAAAAGAAGGGCCGTAAAAGGCTCACAGGATATTCCAACTATTCCGGCATAAGAACCGGCTATTGTTTTAAAAGAAGCTGACGAAAATAATACAGCCAAAGAAAGAATCGTATCTCCTACAGGTACATCTCCCCCACCCTGCGTTGCTTCAGCAGCCAGTGGAAATCCACCAAGAAGCGGTCCTGTAAAAAATCCCAGGAAAACTATAAAACCAAGATATAAAAATATTAATGATTTATGCTTATCATATTCAATTTTGATAATATCTTTCATCTTATTACAGATTCTCCCTTAAAAAAGTGCATTTTTGCACATAAACATACATAATAATTTTACTTTTTTTTAGCCAATAAATCAAGAATAATCACCTTTTTAAGCCATAAAAAAAGCCCAGACTTTAACTGTCTGGGCTTAAGTAATTAAAATAGATGATTATTTAACTTTTCTTACTCTGAATACGCCATCAATTGCTGCAAGCTTGGCAACTACATCATCTGTAATTGGCTCTTCAACATCAAGCATTGTATAAGCATAATCTCCTTTTGACTTATTTGTCATATCAGAGATATTAACGTTTGCATCACCAAAGAGTGCTGTAAACTTAGTAATCATATTAGCGATATTCTTGTGGAAAATAGCAACTCTGCCTGCATTTGTACAAATACCCATATCACATGCAGGATAGTTAACTGAGTTTGTAATATTACCGTTTTCAAGGTAATCTTTCATTTCCTTAACTGCCATCTTAGCACAGTTGTCTTCAGATTCCTCTGTAGAAGCACCAAGGTGAGGAATTACGATACATCCGTCAACGCCTGCTGTTGTAGGATTAGCGAAGTCTGAAACATACTTTCTAACCTTACCAGCCTTAATAGCTTCAACAACTGCCTTCTCATCACAGAGTACGTCACGTGCAAAGTTAAGAATGATAACGCCATCTTTCATCTTAGCGATTGCTTCTGCATTAATCATACCCTTTGTTGAATCAAGTGCAGGAACATGAATTGTAATAAAATCACAATTCTCGAAGATTTCATCAACGCTCTTAACGTGATTTATTCTTCTGCTTAAGTGCCAAGCAGCATTGATTGAAAGATATGGATCATAACCATAAACTTCCATTCCAAGTTCGTTAGCTGCATTAGCAACCTTAACACCGATAGCACCAAGACCGATAACACCTAACTTCTTACCTTCAATTTCTGTACCTGCGAAAGCCTTTTTAGCCTTTTCAGCAGTCTTTCCGATATTCTCATCAGCCTTATTCTCTTTAACCCATTCAATACCACCAACGATATCTCTTGAAGCAAGGAGCATACCAGCTAAAACAAGTTCCTTAACACCATTAGCGTTAGCACCAGGAGTATTGAATACTACAATACCTTTCTCAGCGCACTTGTCTAAAGGAATATTGTTAACACCGGCACCGGCTCTGGCAACACATAATAAGTTATCTGATAACTCAAGTTCATGCATGGAAGCACTTCTTACGAGTACACCATCAGCTTCATCAAAATTATCTGTTGCTGCATAATTAGAATCAAAATTATCAAGACCTACCTTAGCGATAGGATTTAAGCAGTTATACTTAAACATTTTATGCATTCTCCTTCTCGAATTTCTTCATAAATTCAACTAATTTCTCAACACCTTCAATTGGCATTGCATTGTAGATGCTGGCTCTCATACCACCAACTGTTCTGTGACCTTTAAGGTTAACAAAACCAGCCTCTGTAGCTTCTTTGATGAACTTGGCTTCCATCTCATCCTTCTTCTCTTTGTCAGCAATATCGCAAACGAAAGGAACGTTCATTAAAGATCTGTCCTCTTTTACAACAGTACCAACGAAAAGTTTGGACTCATCAAGATAATCATAAAGAATCTTAGCCTTCTTCTCGTTTAACTCTTTCATCTTCTCAAGTCCGCCCATCTTCTTGAGCCACTTGAATACCTTGCCACAGATATAAATTGTATAGCATGGAGGTGTGTTATATAAAGAATCATTATCAGCCTGAGTCTTCCACTTAAGCATGGTTGGTGTTCCAGGAAGGCACTCATCTGTAATTAAATCTTCTCTGATAATAGCGATTACACAACCTGCAGGGCCAACGTTCTTCTGTACACCACCGTAAATAACAGCATACTTGGAAACATCAACTGGCTCTGATAAGAAGCATGATGAAACATCTGCTACTAAATCCTTACCCTTTGTATTAGGTAATGTTTTATACTTTGTTCCGTAAATTGTGTTATTCTCGCAGATATATACATAATCCATATCATCTGTGATAGGAAGATCTGAACAATCTGGAATATATGAGAATGTCTTGTCTGCAGAGGATGCAAGTTCAACAGCCTCACCATAAATTTTAGCTTCAGCAAAAGCCTTCTTAGCCCACTGACCAGTTAAGATATAACCAGCCTTCTTATTCTTCATCATGTTCATAGGAACTTCAGCGAAGAACTGTGAAGCACCACCCTGTAAGAATAATACCTTATAATTATCAGGGATATTCATGAGATCTCTTAAATCCTGTTCTGCTTCTTTGATGATCTTATCGTATACTTTTGAACGATGGCTCATCTCCATAACAGACTGTCCTGAACCCTGATAGTCAAGCATTTCAGCAGCTGCTTCTTTTAATACTTCTTCAGGTAAAACAGCCGGACCTGCAGAAAAGTTATAAACTCGTGACATTTTAAACTTCCTCCTTAGCATCTTAAGATAATCTATAATCTTCACGGATATGTCGACTCCGTAAAATCACACTAAAATTAATTTTACATTTCTAAAGAATAATAGTCAATAACTAAAATAGGGTTTTTGATATTATTTTAACAAAGTAATATTTTTAATAAAACATTACAACCGGTGTTCCAACTTCAACCATGTTATATAATTCTCCTGCCTTGCTCTTAGGCATATTAACACAGCCATGGGAACCGTTGTACTTATATTCATCGCCGCCGAATCTTCTGCGCCATGTAGCATCATGAAGACCGATATTGCCATTTACTGCCATCCAGTAATAAACAAATGAAGCATAACCAGGTCCTCTTAATGTACGATTTCTCTGCATATAGTAGATATAACAGATCTTCGCCGGAGTTCCGGTTCTTCTTGCAATATTTCCGGTAACAACGTCTGTTTCAAGCTTAAGCTTATTATTTTCATAATAATAGAGTTTCTGAGCTGACATATCAACCTCGATATATGTGCCACCAAGGTCGTCATAGCCATCTCCTCTGGCCTGGCATTTATAAGCAGGCTCTCTCTTAACTCCGGTAATATTATGATTATATTTATCAAGGAATTCCTTAGCTTCTAAATCCTCATCAATATCATCACCATAGAGACCACCTTCAAAAGTAATCTCATCACCTCTAGTTGACATGAAGTGTCTGGTAATATTTATTGTTTCATACTGCCTTAAGATTTCCTTGATTCCTTCTTCGGCCTTTTTCTCATCAAGTGAATATTTACCATCTGAATCAGATACAAATTTGCCATCTTCATCAGTCAAAATCCAGTTGGCAATCTGTCCCGGTCCTACAACAACTTCTTCATCTCTTATAAGATAAGTATATGTATAATTCTGGACACGGTTGATCTTGTCATAAATGGCTACATTATTTCTCATTTCAGTACTTACAATGAGACTTTTATAATATGTATCCTTATCAAGTTCAATAGTATCTTCTAAGTTGTAAACACCTTCAATGATTCTTTCATTTACCAGATCCTTGCAAATCAGATCCTGAGTATGGTCTTCAATGACATAACCCTTATCAGCTGTTTTGACAATTTCAATGGTATTATGAATATCATAGACATCACCTGAATAAATCAGGCATTTATCTACATTTGAAAGAAGTTTTTCCTCATCAAAAGATACAACAGGCTCAACCTTGTAATTTTGCTGATTAAAATAATAAATCGGCCATTTAAAAGGGTCCTGAGAAGCCATAATCTTGTTAAGACTTTCAAGATAATCAACACTTAAATCAATATCAGTAGTTGGAACCTTATAGGTTTTGCCATCAGGATCAACAATTTTAAGCTGCTTTAAATCAACCTTCTTCAAAAGAATGTCATTGACAGTCTCGGCATCATACCCGGTTACATTCATACCATTAATATAAGTATTAAGTCCGTAACCGAAATTATCTGCAAATTTATATGCATATCCTACATATACTCCACCTACAGCCGTAAGCATCAGCAATAATAAAGTTAGTACAATAATTAATTTCTTTTTCATATCAAAAATTACTTATTCTCATTTTTCTCAACTGATTCAATTGCTGACTTACGCATAGGAATTCTGCAGTTCTTGTTAGAACCGAATTCAACGATAACATCTTCCTCTGTAATATCAATTAATACGCCATAGAATCCGCTGGTTGTAACAACAACATCACCAACTTCCATTGATTCCATTACGGCATTTCTTCTCTTCTGTTCTTTTTTTGTTGGAGCAAAGAAGAAAAAATAACCCAAAACAAGGAAAAATGCAACATATACAATCATTAACGTTATGTTCATTCCACCGCCGGTCTGCTGCGTAGCCTCTAAAATCATTAACATATTTTTAACCTCCTATAATTAATCAGACTGACTCATAGTCTGAATTTTGTTTCTCTTATATTCTGAATAATTGCCATTTTCAATGGCTTCTCTGATTTCCGCCATCATATTATTGTAAAAGTAAAGATTATGCATTACGCAAAGTCTCATACCCAGCATTTCCTTGGCTTTAAGCAGATGCCTTATATAAGCCCTTGAATACCTCTGACAGGTTGGGCATTTACATCCTTCTTCTATGGGAGACATATCATTTTCATGAATTGCATTAAGCAGATTAATCTTACCCTTATTAGTATAAAGATGAGCATGCCTTGCATTTCTTGACGGATAAACACAGTCAAAGAAATCCACACCTCTGTCCACTGCTTCAAGTATATTTTCAGGAGTACCGACACCCATAAGATAAACCGGTTTATTT
>JAEEGL015229401.1_pt1 | contig 14617 bp, 13 predicted proteins | sample 9134231 | NCBI WGS metagenome assembly JAEEGL01 (sample SAMN16246548, study PRJNA631951) | gut metagenome | biome: gut microbiome; feature: rumen; material: fiber-attached | host: Bos | place: Iran: Karaj | collected 2018-10 | reverse complement strand
GTCTATTCGCCGCTGATCGGCATGATGGGCGCGGACGCCGAGAACCTGTGGAAGAAGCTCGCGATCGAGGCGCTTCTGGGCAACGGCGAGTGGGCGGACGGCAACCCGTTCTTCTGCTCGGGCCGCGTGCTCGGGATGAGCACCTTCACGAACGCGGTCACGACCGCGCTCACGAAGAGCGCCGTTGAAACCGCCATCGCGGCGATGCGCGGCTGGACGCTCTACGGCGGCGAGCCTGGCGAGGTCAGGCCGGACGTGCTTCTGGTGGGGCCGTCGCTCGAGGCGACCGCGAAGCAGATCTGCGAGGCTGACCTGGTGAGCGACGGCACCACGACGGTGTCGAACGTCTCGCCGGCGAAGGCGCTGAAGGTGCGCGTCTGCCAGTCGCTCATCGGCGACCACGCGAACGAGTGGTACATGTTCGGCGACAAGAACGGCGTGAAGGCCGTGGGCATCCAGAAGCGCAAGCTGCCGGAGCTCGCCCGCCTCGACAAGGACACGGACGGGAACGTGTTCATGCGTAACGAGTACCTCTACGGCGTGCACGCGCGCGGCGAGGGCTTCATGACGCTTCCGTTCCTCGCCTACAAGGGCGGCGCCGCCGCCGTGGACGCCTGGGAAGAGAAGTGATTAGTGCCTAGTGGCTAGTGGCTAGTCTCACTAGCCACTAGCCACTAGCCACTAACAACTAACAGCTATGACACGGCTCACGATAGACGACCTGGCCGGATACATGCCGGTGCAGCTGATCATCGCGGCGCTCGACGACAACCAGACCGGCGTCGCCGACGAAAAGGCGTTCCGCGCGGTGCTCGCCTCGGCGAACGCGCGCGCGGAGGCCATCTTCGGCGGCGCCGTGCCGGCTCAATACTCCGGCGCGGCAGACTACGCCGTGAGGGTGTTCGTGCTTGACCTCCTCTACCGCCGCCACGGCGACTCCGACGAGAAGAACCCGTGGGCAAGGCGGGCGGATGAGCAGGCGGCGCGGCTGAGGGCTCTGGCATCCGGCACCGAGGCCATCGACACGACCTCCGACGGCGCGGTGATCGCCAAGCCGGCGAAGATCTACAACTCGCTGGGAGTGATGTCGTGAGCGGCCAGGCGGACATCTGCCAGACAGTGGCGTATATGCTGAAGAACCTCTTCAGCGGGCTGCCCGGCGTGAACGTGGCGCTCGAGGACCGGTGCGACCCCGCCGACGCGGTGGAGAAGACGCTGGGAAGCTTCGGAGTCCTCGTGCTCGTGGCTGCGAGCGCGCACCGGCGCAGGCCGGGGCTGGGCGCGTCCACGGCGGGAGACCTGTCCATCGACCTGATAGTGATCGAGAACCCGAGGCGCAACAGGAAGACGCCGGGACGCCCAACGGTCACATCGGTGGCGGAAGAGATCAAAGACGCCCTGCATTGGCAGGTGGTGGAGGGGCGGCGCCTTGTGTACGTGGAGATGCAGCGCACGGACATCGGCGACGACGACTACCGCATGACCGTGAACTTCCTCGCGCCGCTCGCGCTCGACCCCGCCTCCGCCGTCTCCTGGGGAATCGGCGAGAGCACGATCCTCGGCGAGGTGACGCGCAAGACCGTGGGGCGCGGCGGCGTGAACATCTACGAGCCGTCCCGCGACGGCAGCGTCCGCATCGTCGGCACGCGCGACCGACACTGGACCATAGACCTCGCCTGCACCGTCACCACGCAGAGCGAGGACGACCTCCCGGAGATCGGCGCGCCCTTCACGTACGGCGGGCGCACCTACTACGTGGATCTCGCCCAGATGACGACGGCCGCCGAGGACACCGCCACCGTGCGGCTCGCCGGAAGGACGATCACGCAATCTCAACTCCTCCCATAACAAACTAGAAAGGAAAAACTAATGGCACACGGAACAATAGACTTCTTCAACCCGACCTGCCCGATAGCCGTCGGCAGCGACTGGGACTTCCAGACAAGCGGCCCGAAGCAGTCCGCATCCACCTACGCCAACGAACTCAACGCCCACGGCGACGAGCTGCGCAACGCCACGCACGGCAAGAAGGCGACGTGGAGCTGGACGTTCGTGAACAATCTGGATTCCGGCAACATCTCCATCCCCAAGGGCGGAGTCGTCTCTGGCGGATGGCACATCGACTCCATCCAGATCACCTGGGGCCGCGACCAGATCAAGCCCAAGATGGTCGTGAACGCCCACATGCACGAGGACGGCACGAACCACGCGGACACCACGAGCCAAACGGGCAGAAAGTGCCGCACGTACACCGCCACGGTGACGATCGGCGCGGCGGCGTTCGGCGTGCCGTCGGACCTTGGCGGCGTGGCCCTCGCAAGCGGCGCGGTCGTGGACTTCCGCTCCGCAACATACACGCTGCAGGTCACGCACATCGACGAACCAGGGCGCGACGGCACGCAGCTCGCCGGGGAGAACCACGACGGCGTGGAGACGCTGGCGGTGGAGTTCACGGGCGACGCAACGGCGGACGACTACGAAATCGAGACCGGCTGGGTCAATGACCAGAAGACGACGACGCCCTCGAACACCGCCGCCACCACGACATCACTCAACCTGATCCACCACATCGCCAACGACGCGGACATCGCCGCTGCCGCCGCCAGCTCCAGCTCGTAAATGAAGATCACCGCCCAGATGCACTTCGCGAAGGCGCTCCAGGAACTGCGCAGGCAGGGCGTGGAGCCGGGCGACGCAACGCCGGATGAGCTGTACGAGATCGCCGAGGCGGCGCGCCGCTGCGCGGATCCGTTCCGCGAGGTGAACGCGGACGCGGCGGGCTTCCCCGTCCGCGTCTGCGAGGGCGTGTACTTCTGGAAGCTCACGATCGGCGCGAGCGTGTGGCTGGACGAGGTGGAGTCGCTCCTGGGCGGCGGCACGTCGCCCAAGTACCGCCTCGCGATGATATACGCGCTAGTCCATTCGCGCGATCCGGAGGCGTTCAGGGGCTTGGACACGGAGCGCGCTATCATGCGCGCCGTGAAGGCCACCATGCGCAAGATCCACGCAACGCCGGAGGAGGTGAACCTGGCCATCGACGCGGTGCTGGGTCTGGCACGGAGGCCCGCCACCCCGAAATCCACGGCATCGGCCGCCGCCGCCGACTGGGCCGCCATCTGCGCCCGCCTGGAGGCGCAGAGCGGGATTCCGGCGGAGGAGTGGATGTGGAAGCGCAGCGGATCCTACGCGATCCTCGCCTACAACGACCTCCACGAGTTCGCGCGGGCATACTCCGGCGGCTCGGGCGGCGAGCGGATGCTCGATGAGCTCGACGACGCCATGACCGCGCTCCGCCTCGTCTCCTCGCGCATCGAGAAGCGCGTCAAGGGCACAACGACTGGCAAGGAGGTGGAATCGTGACGCCGGGCGTGGAATACGAGATCTCGGTGAAGGACAACACCTCCCAGGGAGTGGACTCCGCCGCGAAGAAGGTGGAGGATCTCGCGAAAAAGGCGGGGAACACTGCTGAAGAAGCCTCCGGGAGGATCGTAAAGTCGGTAGGGCAGCTCCCAGGCATATTCGGGAAGGTTCAGAACGCACTTGGCGGCATCGCTGGAAAGGCCTTGGCCGTGATCGGCGCGTTCAAGACCGGATGGGACATCGGCACATGGCTGCAGCAACGCGTGATCGCACCGCTCCTCGGACTGAAAGACCCCATTGAGGAGTTGAAGAAGAAGAACCGCGAGCTGAAGAAGGAGGCCGAGGCAGCTGCGGAAAAGTGGGCGGAGTCTCAGGACAGGCTGGCGGCCAGCCTTGAACGGGATGCGGAGGCCGCCAACGAGGCCGTGGCGAAGATCGACAGGCTCGCTGCAGCCTACATCCGGCTTCAGGAGGCCAGAAGGGCCGTGGCGGACGCAGAGGCAGACGCAGAGGAGCTGTCGCTGCAGAGGGACAAGTTCGAGGATATGCTGATTCTTGGACGTGAGGGCAGGCCGGAACAGGCCGCTCAGATCGGCAAATACTACGATGTGATGATCGCCGAGAGGCGCAAGGAGCGAACGGTCGGCAACGCGGACATGGCCGTCGAGAAGGCGGAAGTGGAGGTCGAACGCGGCGAGAAGGCGATAGCGGAGCTTAAGAAACGCGAGAGGCAGGCAGCGGAAGACTACGAGAGGGCTGCGAAAAGGGCCAGGGACGCCGAAAGCAACGTCGACCTCGACGAGAAACAGTACAAGGCGCAGTTGAAGCGGGCGCAGACCGACGAAGCACGGGCGCTGCGCAACTGGACTCGCCTGTCTGACAGGCGGAAAGACGAAGAGTCCGACATGGAGGCCCGCTATACCGAGTTGACCGCCAGGCAACTGGAGCGCGCCAACGTGGAGGAACGCGCCAACCAGGAGATCGATGCGAAGAAGAAGGCATACGACGATTACCTCGACTACGTGAGGGAACTTGACGAAAAGGAGGCGCAAGAGGAATCGCAGAAGGCGGGGGACAACGATAGGAAACGGCGAGATGCGGACGAGCGCGACCGGAAACAGATGGAGGACCGCCTTCACCGGTCACGCATGGCGAACGCGCGCGCAGAGGCGCAGGAGAAGGCCCAGGTAGAGGCCGCCGCCCAGCAGCGGCTGGCCGCCGCCCAGTCCGCCGTGCGCCAGGCCTGGGGCTGGTACCGCGACAAGAACTCCCTTAAGTCGCAGCTCGAGGAGGAGAGGGCCGACGCCGCCGCGCAGACGCAGTTCGAGAAGGACTTCGAGAAGCTGAAGTTCCGCCGCGACTGGCGCGAGGCGAAGAACCTCTCGCTGGACCAGGAGGCCGTCCGCCGCGTGGCCCTCGCCCGCGAGGAGGAGAAGGCCGCCCAGGAGTACGCCAAGGTAACGGCGGAGGCGTCCGAGAAGGCGGTCGAGAAGCTGGAGCAGCTTGTCGCCATGGCGGAAGGAGGAGAGCAGTAATGGCGTGGAAGACATTAGATTCAATTCCGGCGGAAAGCGTTTCCGAAGAAACGAGGGTGCATATCTCGAAGCGCGCGGCGTCCACGATCCTGTTCGCCAAGTCCGGCGCGACCACAATCCGCCAGGTGGAGATGGAGACCGTCACCGAATACCGTGCGCTCACAGAGGCATCCGCAAAATCTCTTGCCGGCGTGGTGGACGGGACGACCCAAACGGAGTATTACGCCTCATTCGACGGCGTGCTGCATACGATCTCGGTGCTGTCCGGCACGAAGACGGAGAAGACGGCGGCGCGCTCCAACGAGGCCAATGGCTGGACCTTGACTGTTCGCGAGGTCGCATATTCCACTTTCCCGGCGTCGCTCCCGTCGGGATGGTCGACGACGGCCTCGAGCTCCAGCGCGCAGCCGGTCAGTACGACCACGTCCATATCCCATTCTCGCTCACATGTGGCCAGCTATGGCGGATGCACGCTCATCTCCACCAAGGAGGTGACGACCGGCGAATTGTACGGCTATGCGACCGCCGCCGCCGCAAATACCGCCGCGACCGCATGGGTCGCAGCACTTGACTCGGGCGAGAGCGCCTTGACGTCGCTGACGGTATGCTGCTCATGGCAGACCTCGGGAATTCCTGGAGGATGGCAGTACGCCACAGTGAACAGCGGCGTGCTCAAATACGCGACCGTGAGACCGTCTTCCACCGGCAGCGGGTGGATGATAGAGACAACGAAGGAGAAGTACGGCTGGACGCAATCCCCCGCCAACGGCATAACCAGAAATGACTGGCCCGTCAGTGGAGGATCCGGGTCGAGCACCACTTCGGCCACGCTTGCATGGAGGGCTGCATGATACACGAGCTAAAAGGAAGATGCCTCTTCTCGCCCGTGCGGCTCATCAATTCGCTTGTGCGCTGGGTGCTGGGCGTCCATTCGCCGTCCGGGACGATCAAGGTGCAGAATACGGCGAACCCGTCCGAGGGGAAGAGCATCGGCCTGGACGTGGATGTGAACGCGCTGGAGGCCCTTCTCGACAAGAATGCGCAGACGAAGAGTCTGAACAAGGTGCAGCGCCAGGCCGTGCGGGATGTGGTGCGATCGCTTGTGGACGGCGTTTCGCTCCAATGGGGAGACAACTGCCTGTCGGTGAACATGTCGTGGATAGTCTCTCTAATCAACAACAAAGAGACAGGGACGGGAGAGGACGATCCAAGCACGGCGCCTGACACGGAGCTGCCCGCGCCGACCGACGGCGACGACGGTTTCATCGGAGACGACGGCACGGGCCCGTCGGCGGGCGACGATGTCAGATGGCCCACGCTGAATGGGGTGATCACGGATCTGCGCGACGGCACGACATGGAGCGCCGGCGGCGGAACTGGCGTGGTCGTGCCCGTAGTGGATGAGATAATCAGAGTCGGACTCAACGACTTCTACCTGATGCGCAAGCTCACGTACGACTCGGCGGGGCATCTCCGCCACGTCTCCGGAGAGTTCTGCGCGTTCAAGAACCTCGCCTACATTTCATCAAATTCGTAGAGGAACGCATGATGAGAACAAACAAAGCAATATCGGCGATCTGCGCTGCCGTATGCGGCGGCGCCCTCTACGCCGGCGCATCCATCGTGGCCACCACGAACTACGTCCGGCACGCGATCGCGGACGCGCTGCTCGCCTACTCCAACACCGTCGTGGACATCGCCCGCGCGACATCGGGGACGAACGGCGTCCCGGTCCCGCCCACCGCGAAGTCCGCATCGACTTCCGTCCAGGACGGCGTGGTGTCCGTCACCTTCTACGAGAACGGACAGCCGATCGTCACGCGGCAATACTCGTTCTCCACATCTACCACAACCGCCTCCAATCTTGGCTTCCGCGTCGTCTCCTCCTCGATGGATGGCATGCCGCAGGGCTCTTTGTACGCGGCACTCGACGATCCGCAACGCTTCGTCTCGGCGCAGGCGCTGCCGCAGACGCTCGACTTCTCCATAATCGACCTGGGCGGATCACACGGCACGAACGAGACTGCGTTCGCCCTTTCGGCCACAAACGCCGCGGCATGGTACACGTCGCGGAACGACGGCGGGCGCGAGATCGTCCTTTTCAGGATGACGGGACAAGGAACCAACATCGCCTGCACGGGCCGGGCGACGCTTCAACCATGGCGACTGACCGACGAGGAGTTCGCCACCGCCGCGCCGGGGGCGACTCCCGCAGCCTCGAACGCCTGGGCCTCTCTTGCCCAGGAGCGCGCGACCGCCGCATCCATCTCCGGAACGTTCGCGGCAGACGCAGGCTCCGCGTCCGGGACCGGAGGCGCGACCGCCCATGTCTCGATTGCCTTTCGCGGGTCGTGGACCGCGCAGTACTGGCCCGACCCCGACAACGACCACTACTATTCGCCATGCTACACGCCGAGCGAGGCGGAATGGAACGACCCGAACATGTGGATAGATTTCCCGGTGGTGATCACCTACACCACTACGTTTCGTGGGCAGACCTATACGGCAGAGGACACGGTCGGATCGATCGCGGAGCTGGAGCGCTGGGGCGTGCACCTTACCATCCCGCCGTATTCGTTCCCATTCCCGGCCCTCATGGAGTACGAGAAGGAGGATCACTGCCTGTTCGGCTACCATGCATGGGAGAGCTGCGTGTGCGCGAAATGCGGGCAGACGCGGGAACATGACTTCAGCGGGTCCGGCGACTGCCCCACGTGCCAGAACGACAACACCGAGGTCGTGGAGACCGGGCGAAACGAGTGGAAGGAGGTGCCCACGGGGAAGTGCGGCGCCCACTCCACGGAAGAAGGCGACCACGGCGGATGGCACGACGCCGACGGCGCGTGCACCTGCAGATGCGGGGACATGAAGCTGGACCATGTGTTCGACGACGCCGTCGCGGACGGGGGCTGGCAGGACTACAACGAGGTGGACCACGTCGGCGTTGCGCTGTGCAACAGATGCCAACAGGCCCGGCGGCAGATGTTCGAGGCCCACAAGTTCCCCGACCCGACAGAGGACGACGCCACTTCCTACGAATATTACGACGACGCTCTGCACAAGGTCGCGGCTGATCTCCACTGCGAGAAGTGCACGCACGTCTCGAAAGGCGGAGGCGACCAGATCCTCCAAGCCCATGAGTTCGTCATCGAGGACGGTTGCAAGTGCAAGAAGTGCGGATTCGTCAAGCACCAGAACGTAGGCGTGAACGCCTGCGGATTCGAGTCCTGCTTCGCATGCGGCACGCTTCTCCAGAATGGCCAGCACACTTTCGGCCAGCCCCACAATGCGGACGTTCACAAGTGCCTTTGCGGCGTGGAGAACGACAGCGGCCCTATGTTCACCGAGGCTCACGACTGGAGCGACCCGGTGGAGATGGGGAATGCGCTCGTCTATGAGTGCAGGGTCTGCAAGGAGATTAGGACCGAGCCGAAGGCGAACGGCGAACACGAGTGGCCGACGGGGAAGTGCGGGCCATGGGATTGCATTGCGAACCATGTCTACTACTGCGCCGACATCAAAAACCCGTCAAAGCGCCTCAAGAAGGAGCTCCCCCACCAATGGAGCGACGAGGAGACGCTCGACCAGGGCGACGACGTGTGCCATCACTGGTTGAAGTCGTGCTCCCTCACTCATCCCACTCTGGCGTCGCCGCACACAATGGTCGCTCGGATGGCGAAGCATGAGTTCAAGGGGCCGACGCGGGTGATGTCCTACAATGAGCTCGGGCATGTCCTGGGCAAGGAGTGCACCGTATGCGGGAAGGTGGGCGCCGGCAAAAGGGAGGACCATGAAATCTCGTGGAACTGGCTGCACGCCATCGACACATGCGTCGGATCGGCGGACTGCCCGATCTGCCTCTTCCACTATGACGACAAGGTGATGACGGCGCCATACGACGAGGCCACGCACGTCTGCAAATACTGCGGCGCCAAGGCGTCTCCAGATTCGTCAATCCACGTGTGGGACAAGCAGAGCGAGCCGGGCGGCACACACCAAGAAGTCGCGACATGCGAAGTGTGCGGGCAGACGAAGATCGTATTCACGGCATCTTCTGCCGGCGGCGGGATGCCGGAGCCGGAGAAGAAAGACGACGACGGCTACACGGGCCGTGTATACTGCCCATGCGGCTGCGGCTGCTCGAACGACGCCGGGGACTGGAAAGGCTGCCTGTGCATAGGGTGCTACTGCTGGACATCCACTTCGTCCTTCCATGTCGACTGCATGGGGCATGCCTGGGAGTGGATACTGGAAGACTCCAGCACGGTGTTCATGAACGGACAGTTCAAGACCGCGGACAGATATGTCCGTTCCGACGACCATTCCATATTCTACGTGATTTACAGATAGGGAGACCAAATGAAAAAGGCAGTCCTGGCTATCCTCACGCTCGCCGCATTCATCGCGGCCGCCGAAAACGTCCAGTATTCCTGGGCCCTGGCCCTGGGCGGCGACAAGTCCGCCGGATGGGACATCACCGACGCGCAGCGCACGTCCGGTTTCGGCTATGGCGTTCTGATGGGGTCCAGCTACACATACAATTCGGCATTCCTGGGCACTGAGGCCGGCCGATCGGCGGGCAATCTCTTAAACTGCGTGGGCATCGGCTATCGTGCGCTCATGCTTGCGAACCGCTGCACCAATGTGGTGGTGGTCGGCGGCCACAACTACCAATGGATGTCGGACACCACCGACTTCACGTCGATAAACGACAGCTTCGTCGCGGACGGAGGCTCGCGGACACTGGCGATATCGCCCGGCAGAATGCAGTCCACGAACGACGCCGTGATCCTGCACCGCGACGGCGTGACGTCCATCAAGGGGCCGGTTCTGGCCCTGGGCGGGATTCTCGTAACCAATGAGACGGGCAGGGTGGACGTGGGCGAGGACGCGGACTGCAGACGCGGCGTAAAGTTCCTTTACGACGAGGAGACCGACCGCATCCGCGTTCTTGTCGGTCCGCCGGTATGGTACGACATCGGTTTTCTAGTCGTGACAAATTCACCATATTCAAACCACTGAGGAGTGACTATGGAGCTCTGCAACGCCTTCATCATGATACGCCCATCGCGGCTCGACATCGAGCTCGTCGAATGGCGCGTCGCCCAGCTGTCTTCCTGGCAGTTCGCCCTGCGCGGCGTCCCCGCCGACGTCACCGGCCTGGAGGTCCACATCGGGGTCCCGGGCACCGACGACCACTATGTCGTCCACTGCGCCGAGCATCCAGGCGGACTCTGGACCGGCTACGCCTCGCCGGCGTGCTTCCCGACGGACGGATCCGCCCGGTATGAGGTCGTGGCGAAGGACGCCCGGGGGAACGAGACCTACCTCGGCTCCGGCGCCGTGACCGTGAGCCCGCGCACGTCCGGGAACGTCGTGGTCGCCACCGCCTCCGATGCGGACGGCGGCGTGCACACTCTCACCGTAGTCAACCTAGACGGCGCATGGACGTTGCGCGTCGATTGAAACCGTCTTGCAAACCCCTTGGAGACTCGTTAAATGGCCATTCCCAGCATACTCAGAGGCGACACTTCCGCCGCCATCCCGTTCACGGCCCCGGAGACCGTGGCGCGCATGCTTTGCAAATACCAGGGCGCGACGCGCACATTCGAGAACGTGCTCCAGGGCGCATCGCTCTCCATCCGGTTCTCGGCCGAGGAGACCGCGCGCTTCGACCTCGGCACATTCCCGATCATCTTTGCGGTCGGATATGCGGACGGGCGGGTCAAGACATACCCGATCTCCGCAAAAATCAAGGTGACTGACTCTCCCGCCCTGGTGTACGGCACCTCAGTGGACGTGGATCCCGGAGCAGACGGCGGCCAGCCCCTTGACGGCGTGGACGCCCTGCCGGAGCTGCATACAATGGACGACATGGCCGCAAAGCTCAACGAGATAATCCACAAGCTCGGTGGCGGCGCGGCGGCACTTCTGCTCACACTCTGCCTCTCCGCGCTTGGTGCATCCGTCCAGACTGCGCCGCTCGGCTCTATCCGCAATGACACCCAGATCGTGACAAACGTGACATTCTCCGGCCTCGCCCCCGCCGACTACGAGACCGTCTCCAACCGCGCCATGTCCGCGCTGCAGCAACATCAGAACCTCATGCCCGCGACGAATTACACCGACGAGGTGACAACCGCACTCTCACGCGCAATGAGGGATAAATCTGACCTCGCTGTATACAAGGTACAGACCAATTATACGGATTGGGTATTCAGCGATGGACAGACCCGCGATGTTATAATTATCGAGGATTCTCCATATCCAGACCTCCCGTGGTTGATTACCGGCAGTGACTACAATTCACTGCCGTACATGGAGAGTTTTCATCCAACTCGTGAAGCGGCGGAAGCCGCCCTGGAATTCAGCTATCCCCTATATGATAATACGTCTGGAGAGTATGTCGATATCATTGCGACACGAGAGGCACTTGTGACGATGGTGCAGAATGGGCGTATCGCAACGCGCACGGACGCCACGGCTGCCGCCGCGGCAGCGGTCTTGCCCATCGAACAGGAGATAGCGGACATGCGCGCCGAAAATTCGCTCATCTACCGCCTCTACTCCGGAAGCAACGTCGTGTGCGAGGTGACCAACTACAACTCGCGCGTCAATCCCCCCACACTCCGCCTGCTGCAGCTCACTGAGACAAACACCTACATAACGATCTGGGCCGAAACCAATGGTTTGGAGCGCACCGTGCGATCGGCGGCCGCCTACACCGATTCCACCGTCGCGGAATTGGAGGCGCGTGCTCGAGAGGCGTATGCGCCTCGAGGATGGTCCGGCACGACGTCGGGGCTAGGCGCACCCGCTCCAAGCAACACGACGTGGATATCGACACCGACTACGGTATTCGCCGGCGGTCTGGAGTACGAGAAACAGGTAACGACGTTTGGGCAGATATGGATACTCTCATACCATGGCGACACCCCACAGGTCTACACCAACCAGGCGTCAAACATCACGCTCATGTCGGCCGACGGGACAGAGGCATTCGCAGTCGAGAAGACGGATTCATACCTTGTCGGCGTCGACGCGACCTCGATCCACGTCAATGGCAACACGGTGACGATGGCAGTCCCAGTAGTCGCGGAGACTCACCCTTATCTTAGGTATACGCAGGCTCTCTCACCGCTGGCATGGGAGCGGGAGGAGAACGGATTCACGACCGACATCTCTGTGACATGGAGTGGTTCGAGTGGCGCATGGGTCTGCACGGTTACGACATCGGCCAGACAGGGTTTCTTCGCCTTCGAGTTCTTCCAGGAGGGGGGCGTCAAGGTCACGAGTAAAGGTACGTTTGACATCCCCGACGGTATCCTCTGCACAGACGGCGTGCATAAATGTCGGCCCGTCTACAACAATGGTACGATCACATGGGAGGCGTTCCAGTGAGTGAGGTAATCGCTGGATTCGAGGCGGCCGCATTGTGGGCATGCGTGATCGGTCTGTTGTTGCTCGCCGCGATAGGCATGATTGGGCTGCTAAAGCAGATTGCACGGTCATCTAGGCGCGATCTGCCGCCAGGCACAACATTTATGCTACTAGTCATGGCAATCATGGGCGTGATCTACGGAGGCAGCAAGGCGACCGTATCCATCAATGATCCGTACATCACCGATAACGGATCGTATGTCACCAATGATTATGTCCATATCGCGATCGCGAAGCGCACGGCGATACTCCCGGATAGCACCGAGATACTGGTCTACTACCGTCCAATCGCGAGCACCAATGCCACAGATTGGATGGAGCTGTCTCCACGTCTGACATTTACGGATTTTCCGTACGACTACCCCCTAGAGTCGGCGACCAACTACAACTTCATGGTCGGGGCGTCTTATACGCCCGAGCCGACGGTCCACACCAATGGGGTATGGCAGATTAAAGGGTTTCTCATGCCTGGCTATGGTGGGAGAGCATCATTCGTCAATACACGTGTCCGCATCATTGAAGAACCGGTCACAAACGACGTTCTAACAGTAACCAGCGAGGAATCACCATGAAATATCTAGCAACGTCCTTGATAATGCTAGTGGCGACAGTCACTTGGTCGGCAGACACCAACATTGTCGCTGTCACACAGTATGCCGATGGGTCAACAAACGTTTGGACTCAGGGCGACTTACAGGATTCATTGGGCCTGCTGAATCGTAAGTATTGGCGCGACATGGAGAGCGAGACCGGTCGGCGTGCCTGGCACGGCAGTCCCATGGGGCAAGATCTCCTCACCAACGAGACGACCAAGGTGATCTACGTGGCTACGCTTTATTCGGACGGCTACGTCCACACCGCCGCTGGACGTATGGTGAGGTCTGCCGACCCAGAGGCGCGGGCCAAGACAGCAGCGGCGGCCAAAGCACGATCGGAGTCCATCAAGGCCGCGTGGGAGGCGGCCCACCTGCCGCCGGAGCTGGCTGCGATCCGTGCCGCACAGCGCGCCGCAGCCCAAACCAACGAGGTTACGATCATCCATTCAAACTAACCCCACATCCCCAGGTGCCAGACCACCCGACCTTTTCAGGCATGATTTTCACGAGGTGGACCTCCTGGGGATTTTTATATTAACGACCCCATATGTATCCCATGTGACCACCAATGGATTCCCGCGCGATTCCCCTGTGATTCGACCCTAATTCCCTAGGGTGTTTTCTCATCGCAAACCCAAACCATCTCTTTCGCGCCGTTACACCGATATGTGGCGGCAGGGCGGGGATCATGGATAATGCCCGCCGCAGCGATATATGGCGGCGAATGGATCATTGTCGGGGGCAATCGTTTTTGATACAATGTGGGCATGTGCATGAAGCCAGCAAAAGACGAGCGCGAAAAGGACGGGAAGAGAACTTTCCGGAAATCGCTCAGAAACACGGCGATCAACTATCGCAACGGGTGGTTCTTCGTGACGTGCCAGGTGGCGCACAACAAATCCATCTTCGGTGCGATTGTGGGCGAACGCTGCGAATTGAATCCCTTCGGGCTGCAGATCGAGGCGTATTGGCGGGGGCTGCCCGCGAAATACCCGGAGCTGGAACTTGATGAATTCGTGCTGATGCCCAACCACTTCCACGCAATCGTGCGCATCCATTACCGCCCCACAAACAAGGAACATCATCTCGGCTTTTTGATGAGCCGGTTCAAGGGCGGCGCCGGATACATCTACGGCAAATTGCGCCGTGCGGGCGAGGTGGAGGATATCGGCGAACACCTTTGGCAATTCGACTACTGGGACAAGATCGTCACGGACGAAAGACAGCTTGAGGCGTTCCGCAGGTATATCCGCGACAACCCTAAGAACTGGAGCCGCGATAGATTTGGCGCGGTTACGCAATATTCATTCGGCAATCTTGAACTGTTGCGGGGAATAAGGATCGCCTTTGTGGCCTCGCAAGGCTTCTGGGCGAGCGAATTGCGGCCAAGGTTGATATGGAAGGGGGCGCGTGATTCGCGTGCTGAAGCCCGCCGCACCGATATGGATGGCGGGGAGTGTGAAGCCCGCCGCACCGATACAGATGGCATGGATGGCGTGGCCCGCCGCAGCGATGTAGAAGGCATGGAGAATGAAGCCCGCCGCAGCGATATAGGCGAAGGATCGGGTGAGATTATATCGGTGCGGGGGGCTTCAGCCCCCATGCCCGCCATAATCTCCACCTTCACGAGCGCCCAGGAACGCGAAGCGCTGCGGCGCGCCCTCGCCAGGGGGCGGCGCGTGATCC
>JAEEGL015180625.1_pt1 | contig 14617 bp, 7 predicted proteins | sample 9134231 | NCBI WGS metagenome assembly JAEEGL01 (sample SAMN16246548, study PRJNA631951) | gut metagenome | biome: gut microbiome; feature: rumen; material: fiber-attached | host: Bos | place: Iran: Karaj | collected 2018-10 | reverse complement strand
GAAAGCTTTCCTTGTTTACCAATTGATGAAGAACCTCCACCAAGCTTCCAGGAAATAAATACGAGCTCGTGATTGCGCTGAAGCTCTGCAACAATCTTTGCACGTACTTCAGGATCAAAAATCAAAGCATCTATATCTTCAACATCCTGATACATATTTCTAGCTTCTTTACGGATGTTAGTATTTTCATTATTAAGAGCAAGCTCCATTACCATTACCGAAATATATTCAGCTACCTTAGATTTTTCCATGTAAGAGCTAAGAAGATTTCTGATAGCAATGAACATTTCATTTGCACCATCTGCTTTATGGAACAAGGTAATGATATACCAGTTCATAAGACCAAGTCTGTTCATGAATTTTTCTGACATCAAAAGATAAATATTCTTTTCTTCATCAGAATAATCAGGATTTGTCATTATGGCTTTCCAGATTGGATCAAGAATACTTCGTCTTGTCTGCTGGATAACTGTCTCTTTGTTCTGAAGAATTGAACGAAGCTGGCGTTCACTCATTTTTGTTTTTTCATCAATAAGGTGCGATGGATTTGCTCTGTTATGCTTGCGTACACATTCACACTGAATAAGGGCTGCATAAACATCACGGTCAAACTGTTTATACAACAAAGAATAAACAACGACCTTTGAAAGATCCATTACTTCCTGACGTGAAGAAACAAATTCGGACATTGAAATCTCTATTTTTGAGATGTAGTCCAAAAGAATCATACTCTGAATTGACTGTGGTGAAAATTTATTTAACGAAATACCATACTCATCAACATTATCAGCAAGTCTGAAACGCATTAACTTCTTATTATGGCTGATAAAATTTGAAGCACCATCTTCGGTTAGTATTACTTTTAGAGGTAATTCGATAATAAATTTTTTGTCGGACGCGCTCATTTCACCTTCTCAAACACTTTTTTTAATGCAATTAATTGTTCACGAGTTTTGCCACTTTTTTGCGAAGCAAAAAATGCGAGCCTTTTGCGAGCAAGGCAAATACTCGCTAAAAGAAATAAACCTTTGGTTTATTTCTTTTATTATACACCAAGGGTCTTGCATTGTAAACACTTAAATAATAAACTGAACAAGTGAAACCTTTTATAAAATCACTTACAATGATTTTTCTCCTGATTTTTTGCGCAAACAGCCTCTTTGCCCAGAACAATTGCGGCCAGCTGTTCGATTTTCTGGAGAAAAAAGGTTTTGAACCACAGGCACAACTTTTAACTGCCGGTGGTAGTAACAACCTGCCTTATAATATTATCGTCAACTTTTCACCCAAAGACATAGAAAATGAAATCAAAACTTCCGAAAATCTTATCATTTTGTTCAATATAGATGAGGTGTGGGATATTCGAGACAATATTTGTTCAGTTTTAGAGTCCTTACGCGAACAAAACTACTATTCTACTGCTGTTTTTTGTTACGGAAGTCGTTTGAATATCCCTCGTGAGAATATTATTTATGGTTCAGAAGTCTTTGCCCGCTCATTAAACTCAGACGGCAACAGCCATGTGTACATTTTTAATCTGAATTCCTCTAAAAACTCCATTATTTCGGGCAGTAACGGCCATCATTCGCCTTCTTGGATGCTAAAAGACATGTTTGATGCCTACAGCAGCGCAAAACTTACCGATGGGCTTCCTTTTTATTATATAAGTCAGACTGCAGAGTTTTCTTTTGCTACAGATAAAACTTATCTTTCCTTTTTGAATTACGATATTCCGTGTATTTTAGGCAATATCAAAGAAGCAGAAAAAATTGATAGCGTTGCAAAAAGCATTATTTCATCTTTTGAAGAGTCAAGTATAAAACCAGATGATTCACACACATTTATGTTCCGTATTTTTGGCAAAAGAGTCTGGCTTTCGGAATTCAGAATCATAAATGCAATCATAATTATTGTTGTACTGGGCTTTTTACTGCTTTTTTTCATTGGTTTTATAAACAAAAACATCAAAAGGGAATTCTGGCAGGAAATAAGCACAATCTGGTACGCACTTCCTATCATTTATATTCTTTCGTACTGCGGATTTTTTGCAGGCAAGGGCTTATACAGCTTATTCGTAAAGGCCGGCTCTCAAAATTACACTGTATACGGATTTTTTATTCTGCAGCTAGCCATTGCAACTCTTTTTGTTTCTGCTTTTTATATGGCAAACCTAACCTTTCAAAAAAAGTACACTACCCGCTCTCTTGATTTTCTATTATTAATAGATACATTTATAAATCTTGTAATCTTTACACTTATTGATATTTCGCTGTTCCCAATTTTCCTTATGATCTTTGTAATTGCGCTGATTTCTTTTATTTTCAGACGCAACTGGATCCACATAATTTTATTTGTATTTTTAGTTATTCCGTTTATTCCGTATATAAACTCACTTTTTGAAGTTTCAGACAAAGAAAGCCTTCATATGCTTCTTGTAAAAAGCAATACATTCCCATTTTTAGTTTCGCTTGTTCTTCTGCCAGTATATCTTATGTGGCTTAGAATTTTAAATTCGATGAAAAAGCGATATGCCAAAAAGAAAATTTATGCTTCTGTTTTAAGTGCAATGTATCTTTTTATAATCCTCATGCTCATAATCGTAAACAAGATTTTTTATTCGGGCAAAAAGTTTGAAGCAAAACAGATTGACGTCATAACTGCAGATTCTTCTTTACAACAGCAGATGGATTTTGAAATTAACTGGAGCGATAAAGCAATTTTTGATGACACAATCAGAAGCATAAGTATTTCTTCAAAAATGCTTCCTGTTTATATAAGCGTAAAGGTTACAGGGCAAAATCCTGTTTTATATTCTGAAAATGATTTTATAAACCTTACATCGCAGGATGACAACGATAAAACTACAGCAGAATTTGTACTACCGCTTTATCCGCCAAAAAATCTTGTATTTAATTTTGGAACAGATTTAAGTGACCAGAAGCTTATGGTTGAAGAAATTATTTTCAACGAGGAAGACAACGTTTATTATTCTTTAACTAAATCTGTTATAATTGAGGGCAAGGAATGAGCACTCAGGAAAATAAAGTACATCATTATTTTCTCCACGCAGACCTTGATGCATTCTTTGCCTCGGTTGAACAGCTAGACCATCCGGAATACAGAGGGAAGCCTGTTATTGTTGGAGGAAAACCAGAGGATAAGCGAAGCGTTGTTTCTACTGCCTCTTACGAAGCGCGTGTCTTTGGGGTTCATTCTGCAATGCCTACAGCAAAGGCGTATCAGCTTTGTCCTCAGGGGATTTTTGTTCATGGACGAATGAAACGCTATTCTGAATTGTCGTATCAGATTATGCAGATTTTTGCTGATTTTTCTCCTGATGTTCAACAGATGTCTATTGATGAAGCGTTTATTGATTTAACAGGAACCGAAAAGCTTTTTGGGCCACCACAGGAAACTGCACGTAAAATAAAAGAGCGTGTAAAAACAGAAACAGGACTAACAGTCTCTATTGGACTTGCCCCAACAAAATATCTTGCAAAGCTTGCAAGCGACATGAAAAAACCAGACGGATTTTACATGATTGAAGAAGGCACAGAAGAAACCTTTATGCTCAATCTTCCGCTAAAAAAAGTCTGGGGTATTGGAGATAAAACATACGAAGCCTTAAAAGCAAGCGGGCTTAGGACAACACGCGATGTTCACGAAAAAAGTCTTGATGCTCTTGTTTTTATGTATGGTCAGAACACAGGAAACTTTTTATATAATGTAGTTCGAGGAATTGAAGTTGTAAACTTTGAGCGAAAAACAAAAAGTCATTCCATAAGCAACGAAACAACCTTCCCTTTTGACGTAAGCGATATTTATACAGCCGAAACCGCAATTTTGGAATTATGTCATTCGGTAATTTTCAGGCTTCTTAAAGAAAACGGCTTTTCGCGCACAGTTCAGGTAAAAATCCGCTATGGAGATTTTTCTACAGTTTCAATTCAGCAGACGTATTCCTATTCAATACTAACACTTGATTCTTTGTATACAGCGGCAAAGGATTTGTTTGAAAAGAAATATGAAAAAGGCCGAGGGGTTCGACTTATTGGAATAGCACTCGAAAACATAGAAAAAACAGAACGCTCGTTCCAGCCAAGTTTGTTTGATGACGGAAGTGAAAAAAAGCAGAATGTTGAAAAGGCAATTTTGAAACTCGAAAAAAAGCATCCCGAAATAAAAATCCACAAAGCGCGTATGCTTGAAAACTTGAGCAAGGGTGCAAAGGTTTTAATTACAGCAGCGGGACTTTTTACCTTAAGCATTTTTGGAACAGTCAAGGCATTTGCGCAGGAAATAGAACCAATCGAAGATAAATCAAAATATGAAATATCAGGTACCTGGACTGGCCAGATGAGAGGAAGCGTTGATTCTACCTTTGGACTTGGAAATCCGTTTGGTATAAGTGCCGATTTACCTGTATTTGATCAGGAGGTAGATTTATCTGCTCTTATTCACATTACTCCGCAGTTTTATTTTGAACTTGAATTTCTTGATCAGTTTAAGAACAACACCTACACGCTTGGCTACAACGGCGACGGCTACTTAAACGAATTTAAATTTTCAAACAGAATGATAACTTTTCCAGAGTATTATTCTTCAACACTTACAGGCTATTCTTTAACGGGCGGTAAAAACGAAGCACCCGGAGTTATGTTCCACTTTGATGATTTTGAAAATAAAAAATGGTCCGGTGATATTCTTTTGCGCTATGATATGACAGAACAAAAAACTGCGCTTTTCTATGGAAGCAACAGCGTTACCGATACAAACACCGAAATTTATTCCTTCGCATATTCAAGCGAGTTTGTAATTCCAGGAGATTCAATCTTTCACATAAGAGATGTTTATGTTGAATCAAAAATCGGAAAATACAAAAATGAAAACGGCAAGAATTTTCAAAAGCTTTTAGACGAAGAATATGTAATAGACATCACAAAGAATGTTCTTATAATTTCTGATTCAGTTTGGAATATTATAGAAAGCGCCACAATTCCTTATATCGTAATTACCTTTGATGATGACTCTGTGTGTAACATTCTTTTACAAGACACAGGTACTTACACAGACAGCACGAGCTTTGCAGGAAAGATTCAAGCTTTCTTTAACAGTGCAGATAACGGCGAGAACCAAATAAATCTTCAGGATTATTCAAACTTAAATTACGATGCAATGACGATGACCATTAATTCATCAACTGCATTTATAATTCAAAGTCCTGTAAATTTTTCACCGTATCTATGTGCAAATAAATATATTGTTTACGAAAACGCTGGAACAGAATTTCTTATTCAAGACAGAAACACAAACATAACTCAAAATGATTTTTACATAAGCATCCAGGATGATTTTTATTTTTCAAAAAATGATTATCTTGGAGTGACACAAAAATATGCGACTGTAAAAAATCGAAATTATATAGACCAGGCATCTGATGTAATGTCTCCTGTTTACAGATATCCGTTTGCGGCCCTCTTCCCTCAGATTTACTTAGATGATTATGTTTCAAAAGAAATTGATGAAGATGATCCTGAGTTTGAGCTTGTATTTACACAGCGAACCTTTACTGCAGTAAAATATTATGACATTGGAAAGAAAGCCTCTGCAGGCTCTGTACGCGTTTACAAAAACGGAGTTTTACTTTCTGGTGCAGTTTACGACAGCAATACTGGTTTTGTAACTTTAAATGAAAAAGTTAATGAGCTTGATAAAATCTACATTGTCTATGAAGAAGAAAGCTCCGATTCCCAGAACGGCTTTGTAACAACAGGCACAGGCTTTGTTTATAACATACTTCCAGAGCTCGCCTTTGATGTAAGCTTTGGCGGAAAGTATCAGGCCTTTGATGAGGCAGAAACAGAAGGTAAAAATTCTTTCTCGGCATTAACTACAGGTCTTTCGTATAAAGGAAAAAATCTTAAAGCATGGGAAGCAGTTGCTACGGCAATAGAAACTCAAAAGCAAACAGACACAGCGTTTATAACAAAAAATGAAGCAGGCTTACAATTCAAAAATGATTCTGCAGACCTTGAAGCAGTTTCTTCTGTTGGAGTTGCAGTTAATACAAGAAGCGGGACAAAATCTTCTGATTATGTAAACACAAATGTAAAAGGTTCATACACTGTTTTTGGAATTACTGCTGGCGGTGACATTGCTCTTTCTCATCTTGATCTTCAATCAGCCGGCCATCTTCTAAAAACACAAAATTCACTTTTCAAGATTATTGACTTTGGCGAAATCTATCGTTTTTCAAAGGATGAGCTTGAAAAGAAAGATTACCTTGAATTAACACCAGGCCCATTCAAGCTGCTGGCTCAAGCTTCGGCAAAAAACACGCAGTTAACAAATACGCAAAATTATATTGCAGAAACTTCTGCCTCCTTTAAAACAACTTCTACTTCACATTCTGGAACCTTAAGATTTTCAGCAGATCAGAAAAAACAGTTAGGCAACACTAACTCCACTATTACCCTTCAAAACACAAATTACTTTGATTCGTGGTATGATATTTCTAAAAACCAATTTACAGACGGAATGGACAATGCAACCAGGACAGAAAGCTTTTACGCACAATATAAATCTTCATTCCAGCCCGCAAAGCTTTCTCCCGAAGTCAGTTATGAAATCTCTGGTACAAATAAAAACGATGATGAGCTTGCATTCCTTACGCAAGATAAAATCAGGCTTACAATTCCTTTTTCAACAACAAGCAATGCCTTTTCATTTAATCTGATTCGTCAGCAATCAGTTCAGCAAAAAAATACAACAAACAAAAATTACGGTGACGACATAGAATATCTTTTTAATTCACAAAATGATTTTTCATTTTTCTATAAAACAATTCCACTCTATTCGTTCTTCGATAACACTGTACAGGATAAAATCTTCGGAACGGGAAGCTCTGGCGAAGGAAACATTGAATATAATTTTGTATGGCGTCGTAAGCTTTTTAATGACCTTAAAGATTTATATATTCCAATTTCTTCTACAACAGGAATCTCACGAAATTTAGTTCATACACAAGCTTCTCAGTCTGATGTATATCAATTAAGGACAAAGTTTACTTCAACCTTTATAAATCTTTTTGGAAGCGACAGTATTTTGCAAACCTTCGACTGGTATCGCCAGGATGAATACACAGGCTTTGTTTCTGTAATCTTTAAATTAACACCAGATACAAACGCCTCTCCTTCCTTCCAGATTTCTTCAGGAGAGCTTTTGACTCTGTACATAAAAGACTCAAACACACTAACAATAAATACAGACTTTTACATTGATAATTATATAAACTGGTCTTTTAAAACTTCAGCTGCCTGGAACAGAAAATCACAAAAAAGTCTTCTTCTTGCTCTTACTCATTTATGCTGGGAAAAATCTAACACACTTGATCTTTCTCCAAAAGTAAAAGATACATTCAGCATTTCACTTTCTACACAAAATAAAACACACAAAGAAATTTATTCTTACTTACGAACATCAGAAATTTCATTCTTAACAAATTACTTTTTGAATTCAGGTGCAGGTATTTCCTTCGGCTACGAGCAGGACAAAACCTTTAGAGTCGGACTAACTTACGAGCTTGGATTAAAGATAAGCTTCTAAAACAAAACTATTCTAACGGCGCAAAATATCCAGATTCATCACGACCGCTTCGGTTCATTAAATAAACCTCTGCTTCTACAGGAAGATAACTCTGTCCAAAGTTCTTCTGTAATGCAGAAACATATTTAAGCTGATACGTTCCCTGAGGAATATTGATTATATCACGCACAATTGAGCTTAAGCCTTCAGGACGGAAAACATAATAATCCTGTCCAGAAGTGTTGTTTATAAGATAATCATATTCGCGACTTACAGCACCCTGTGAAACCTGGATGAATGAAAAATCAATTGCGTTGTTGCTTAAATATGCAGACAATTCAGAAAGTGTATATTTTGCAAAAGTAGTGTCTGTAACAGCACCGTCAGAAATCATTATGATTGCACGCTTCTTTGCAGCATTAATCAATTCATTTGCAGCAAGACGGATTGCAAGATCTACAGGAACAGCCTTTGCATTTGGATTTTTAAGAGCGTCCATTGTAAATTCAGAAACACCATCTGGATTTCCTGTATATTCAGTTACAGGTATTGCACCCGCAGAAATAACTCTAAGAGAACCACGACCATTCATTGAAGCCGCAATTTCTTTTAAAGCAGTTTCAATTTCTTCTGAATAATTTTTCATTGAATTAGAACGATCAATTATTATTGTTACGTCTGCAAAGGAATTGTTAGCAGCACTTCCAATAAACTGAAGATTTGAAACAGTACGTTTATTTTCTGTAAAGTAGAAGTTTTCAAGCTCAAGACCAACTACAGGCTGGCGGTGACGATTTTCAACTTTAACCTCGACTGTAACCTCAGGGAATCTTGAAGCATCAACCTGTTCTATCTGAACAAAAAGTCCTCCAACAAGCTCCTGAACCTTTGACATTACATAAATCTCATTTGCGGTTATGTCTGTTACAATTACGTTATTATTAATGTCAGGAACTGCAGCAGTTACACGACTAGGAGCATTTCCAGTTTTTGCATATTCAAAAATAGAACCTGTAGAAATATCAACTGCAACAATTTTGTTTTTATCGCTAACTACAAGAGAGCCGTTCCAGTATTTAATTGCTTCAGGCTTATCAAATGTATCTTTTTCTACAAGGTCGCGGATAAAGTTTCCGTTACGGTCAAACTCATAAATACAACCTGTATGTTCATCTGCAACAAAAACACTGTCTTCTACAATTGCAATTCCTGTAGGACATTTAAGCCCCGCAAAATCCTTACCCTTAAGTCCAAAATAATAAAGGCCGTTTCCTTCTGCATCAAAAACATCTACACGACGGTTACCGTAATCTGTTACATAGATTCTTCCCATTGAATCAACTGCAAGGAACTGAGGGCCTACAACATTGCCAACACCCCTTCCCTTTGAACCAATGTATTTTATAAATCTTCCCTTTTCATTAAGAAGCGCAAGTCTGTCACCGGCACTTTCGCTTATAAGCATGTTTCCATCTGCCAGGCGGATTATATCAAGAGGTCTGTCAAAGCCTGTAAGAGGTCCTGTAATGCGTTCAATAACCTTTCCGTTGAGTGTGATTTTCAAAAGCTCATTTGAACCATAAGCAGTTATCCAGAAGCTTCCATCGTAATCAGGTAAAACAGAAACTGGCCCCGAAAAAATCATATTACCGTTTACAGTTCCTTCAAAGCTTCCAGATTCCGAAAGTCTCATCAGCTTATCTGCAGAATCTCCGGTAATTCGTCTCTCTTTTACAACTTCAATTTTGTTATCAAGTAAAAGTCCGCCGTAACCGTTATCAGAAGCAATCTGCCAGTAAGAAAGTGCTGTACCTTCCATACCAGCCTTGTAATATGCCTTACCAAGCCATTCAAGAATAAGGTTATCATCAGGTAAATATGAAAGTGCTTTTTCAAACTGAACTATTGCATCGTTATATGAGCCTTTATAAAAAGCCTGAACGCCTCTACGGAACTCTTCGGCCGCAAAGCCTTCTTCACCGCTTCTAATGCGTTCTTCAGGCACAGTAAGTCCTGCATTATTTGTAGTCTGCTGTGCATACAAACAGAAAAAAACTGAACATAAACAAATCAGGCTTATAAACTTTTTCATCAGCGGCCCGCCTTGTTGAGTAATTGTATATGCTCGGTAATTATAGGATTATCCCTGTCAAGCATTTCTGCCTGCTCAAGATATTTTCTTGAATCATCAAATAAACCAAGCTTATAGTAAACCCAACCTAAAGAATCCAAACAGGCTGCAGAATCCGGGGCAGAATTAACTGCCTGCTTACAAAGTGAAAGCGCTCTTGTCAAATCCTTATCTTCACATGCAAGAACATAACCAAGTCCGTTCATAGATGTAACGTTATGAGGATTTTCTTCAAGCGACTTTTCATAGTATGCAAGACATTTTTCTGTATCATTCTGTTCCCATGCAACAAAGGCAATTGCTGCATATACAGATGGTGTCATATATCCTGTTTCCAAAAGCTTATTCAATTCAAAATCGGCAAGACGGCGGCGTCCAGAAAGGGCATAAATTACGGCAAGCAAAAATCGGCACTGGAGTGTACGTTCAAGATGTGTTCCAGAAGTTACTACCTGTTCAAGGTATAAAAGCGCATCATCATAACGCTGGAGCTTTGCATAACAAAGTCCAAGATAATAAGCAATTTCGTTTTTATCTGCCCCGCAATCTACCGGTAAAGACAGAAAAAAAGAAAGTGCACCTGTATAAGATTTTTGTCTGTAAAGAGAAATGCCTTGCCCTAAAATGTTTTCAGCCATTGGTCCCACCCACTTAACTTTTTATATATTTTACACCGAAAAGTCCTTATAGTCTACTATTTTAGGCAGTTCTACAAAAATAGGATCTGCGTATACAAGTGATATTGCTATATATTCGTCACGACAAATACCATAATCTGTATCACTCAAAAGTTCAGTCTGATTATTCCCCATAACAAATTCTGAATGATATTTATCATCCTTATCGTGTACTACAATTGTTTTGTCTCCGTATTGGCGTACACATGGTTTATCTGTAAATTTCACACCCTTATAGCTGTCTACAGAAAGCGCATTTATGTTTACAAAAGCTCTCGGCGGATCTATTTTTGCAAGTCCAAGCAGCTTTTCAATATTATTTGCAGTAAATTCAGCAAGTGCGTCATATTTTAGTCCGTCCTTATCAACTGTTTTCCAGCTTACAGGATCAAGACTTACAGCAACGGCAGGAATACCAGAAACTACTGCCTGACGAGCAACTGCACATGTCCCCGAATAAATGATATCTGTACCCATATTGGCACCTCTGTTTATTCCAGAAACAACACCGTCTATTTTTACACCTAAAACATTGCTTTCAAGGCCAATAAACACACAATCTACCGGAAAGCCTGAACATGACCATATATTTTCGTCAAGCTTTACCATTTGAGTGTGATTATACATTGATATGTGATGAGAAACTGCAGATCTGTTTGAGTCAGGGGCGATTATAAAAATCTTGTGCTTTTGAGACAGTTTTTTTGCAAGGATTGTAAGACCTTCAGAACTAAAACCGTCATCATTCGAAAGCAGCAGATTCATCCTTTCCTCCGTCTGTTAATCCTTTACTACAACTGTTCCTTCAGACGGAACTACTTCATAAACTTCCGGATGATACTGGAAGATTTTTTCAAACTCCAGAATCTTTTTCTTGAATTTTTCCTCGTCGCTCTGTCTGATAATAGCATAAAGACATCGTCCAAAGCCTTTTCCTGTAATTCTTCCGCATGAAACAGGATTTGTTATCATTTCAAGGTTTGGTTCAAGCTCACCAACGCGTTTTAATACCCAGTCAATTTCCGGACAAGAAATATCATACATATCGCGCATGCTTTCATGACTGTGGTTTACGGCTCTTGCAAACTTAAAGAAATCTACCTTTTCGAGACCTTCGCGTGCCTCGAGCAAATCATTATGCTCACGGATAATACAAAGCAGCTTACGTCTGATATCTTCGCTAACAACAGATAATTCCTCGTTTATATCTGTTATGCTGTTTACATACTGCCATCCGCCATATGCATTATTCTTGTTTTCACGCAAATCACCTAATAAAAGTGCATTCTGAGGCTCAAAAAGAGATTCTTCATTCCATACAGAGATTCTAGGAACCTTTGTATCAACCAGGAAGATTTTTTTATCTTCAAAATTAAAAGGAACGTAATCCCAGGTGTTTTTATTATGATCTGTTATGATAAGATTGTCTTTCTTAGAGAATAAGGCTGAATAATTATCTGCAATATAGTTATTTGTCTGCAAAAAGCGCTTATTTCCGCGTTCAATAACCTGTAAAAGCTGCTGTTCATTGCAGTTAAGACCAAAAAGCTCATTTATTGCCATTGCAGAAGCACATTTAATTGCAGAAGTAATTCCAAAGCCTGCAGAAGGAAGGATTTCGCTGAAAATAGTTATATCCATTCCGTAAAGGTCATAGCCCATAGAAATAAAGCCTGAAACAATAGCCTTTACAACATTAGCCCATCTGTCTTCTTTCTTGAGTTTTAATGTAGATATACTTGCTTTTTTTCTTTCATTAAGCTGATGAAAATAAAATTTTAAAGACAAATCATCACGCTTAGAGATTGCAACATATACAGGCAGATTTACTGCCATTGATAAGGTTTTATCTTTGAAGAACCACGAATGTTCGCCTATCAAATGGAAACGTCCCGGAGCCTTTACAGCAATATCAGGATTTTTTCCATATTCAATATTATGTACATCATTAAGAACTTTCAATTTATATCCCCCACACCTTCACTTTTTTGTCCACTTCTTTTTATTGCAATTTTTGACTAAGAGCGTTATATTTCAAAAGGACAACAAAAAAATTACAGATATTCTATTATAAAATAATGACCTTGATTTTACAAGTTTTTTATTCAGTTTTTTCCGGTCTCCTGCTCACACTGGGCATTCCAAACGAGTTGTTCCTGCTCGGTAATCCTTTTTATGCATTTATATCCATCATTCCATATTATTTTGCTATAAGAAATGCAAAAAGCTTTAAGGTTGCATTCCTTTTAGGCTTTATACAATCAATTACAACACATTTATGCTCAAGCTTCTGGCTTGCTTATTTTAAGGATTTTGCCATTTTTACATTAGGTGCTTCGGCAATCGGAACAGCGGCTCAGGGCGCAATAATGGCTCTTTTTATATATCTTCCTTTTTCGCGTAAGCCGCATCCATACAGAGAATTAGCTCCATTTTCAATAAAAAAGCCGTTTTATGAGGATTCTGCGTTCAGAATTCTTTATTTTTCAGCACTTTACACGCTTTATGAATGGGTAAAATCAACAGGCTTTATAGGATATCCGTGGGGAACAATTTCTTCTGCAATGTACAGATGGCATTCCTTTACACAGCTTGCTTCTATTACGGGAACTTACGGAATAACCTTCCTTACAGTTATGTTTGACTGTATAGTTGCAGAAGGCGCAATCTGTCTTATTAACTCTTACAAAGTTTTCCCTGATTACAAGCTTGAAGGATTTTTACCTGTATTAAATACTGCCAAAACCTTTGCAATTCTTTTTGCAATTACACTCTTCTGGGGTAACTGGGAATATTCAAAGCCGCGTATTCCCGATAAAACACTTACTACAGTAATGGTTCAGCAGAATTATGACCCGTGGCTTTTGTCAAATGATTCTGAAACTGTATTAAAATCAGAAAAGCTTACCCAGCAAAGGCTTGATGAACTCAAAAAGCTCGATAAAAAGCCTCAGCTTGTTGTATGGAGCGAAGGTTCGCTTCAAAGGCATTTCCCTGGTGCTTATGAAATATATCAGTGGGAGCCTTCAGAAAATCCGCTTATTGACTTTATACGTGATAATAAAGTTCCATTACTTACAGGCGGAGTATACAGAAAAACTGATTATAGCGAAAAAAAGGTCAAAAATGATGATGGAACTATTACAACAGAAGAGGTTCCGTCTTACAGATACTATAATATTGCCGCAATGTTTGATTCTGATGCTCATTTCAGAGGCTATTACGGAAAGCTTCACCTTGTGCCGTTTGCAGAATCAATTCCGGGCATAAATAATCCTATAGTCAAAACGCTTTTTAAGAAAATTGTAGGTATTTCTGCCGGCTGGACTCAGGGTGAACAGCTTACATATTTTGAAATTCCTTGTAATTATTATGGTGAAAAGATAATTCCACGCGTAAAAAACATCAATATTTCAATTCCATACAAAACCGCAAAGGAATGTGAGCAGCCTCTGGTAAGAATTTGTGCTCCAATATGCTTTGATGATTCGTTTACAGATGTTATAAGGCCGCTTTTCCTTAATGGAGCTGAAATTTTCATAAATCTTACTGATGATTCGTGGTCTCTTAAAAAATCAAGCGAATATCAGCATTTCTGCATTGCTTCTTACAGAGCTATTGAATACAGAACAACACTCATTCGCTCAACAAATGCGGGTTATTCTGTTGTCGTAAACCCTGCGGGCGTCGTAATTGCAGATCAGCCGCTTTTTGAAGATTCTTCACTTGCTTATGATGTTCCAATCTACAAACGTGAATTGACTCCTTATGCACGCTTTGGAAACTGGCTTCCATACAGCTGTCTTGTATTATTTGTTCTTGTTTCAATAATCATGGCATGCACATTTACAGATGATGATTACATTCCTTCTGAACGTAAAAAGCCTATCCTGCTCAGAAGACAGAAGAAGCAGCTTAAAAAACTCGAAAAAGCACAGAAAAAAAAGAACGGCAAACATAAAAAATAATTTTTGTCAATACTTTACCCTTTCAATTCCTGCCTAAGCACACAAAAAAAAATTTGTCAAGAAAAAAAGTTTAAAATATTTTTGCAAATTTTGTACGAATTCACTTGTTTTATCATATCTAGTGTTATATGATGTAATAACGACACTAAATGTATTATTAATTCAAAAAGGAAATAAAAAATGCGTTGTCCTTATTGTGGGAGTTTAGAAGACAAGGTTCTTGAATCAAGAACACTGATGCACGGGGAAAGCATCCG
>JAEEGL014934035.1_pt1 | contig 14617 bp, 10 predicted proteins | sample 9134231 | NCBI WGS metagenome assembly JAEEGL01 (sample SAMN16246548, study PRJNA631951) | gut metagenome | biome: gut microbiome; feature: rumen; material: fiber-attached | host: Bos | place: Iran: Karaj | collected 2018-10 | reverse complement strand
TATGGCCTTTTTAATGATATTTGGACAAAGAAAAGAAAATTCCAAAAATTTCTTAACCGATTGATATTCAGTTACTTATTTATCCTTTTCTTTCTTATTGTTTCCGCCTGAAAACCCCGTGTAAATCTCTGCAAGACCAACTTCAACATGGCCGAAATAAAAGCCGAGGAGGAGGATTATAAGAACTACCCTCTCCCTATTGCTTACGATTTCAAGTCCGTCGATGCCCGCGAACGCATTCTATACATGAACTACAACCGCGTCAAGGCCGATGTGGACCAGCTCATCGTTGAAGTGCAACAGGAGTTTAAGAAGTAATACTAGTATTTTCAGCGGAAACATTGCCATTTCTTCGTGTTTCCGCTGATTATTTTGACAGTTATATTGTATTTGCAGCGTTTTTTCTACTTATCGTGACAAAAGAGCACAGATTGTCACGGCAATATAAACCAAAAGTCTTGTTTGAACAAAAATTTCGATATACCTTTGCACCGAATTTGTCTTCAGAAATATGTTAAACGATCAAATATTACAAAACTCCGTCAATTACGATTCAGCCGACTATAAAAAGTTGGTAGAATGAAGCGTTCTTTGACATGTTGACACAAATAGGAGTTTTGTGATAGAGATTTCGAGTAATTCTCTGTGATACTAACTGGATTATGGCGTAAGCCATAGTCCAAAGATCTCTCGCTCATATTTTTGCTTATTTTTTAACGTCCTATACATTATTATATATTATATGGAGAAAAAGATGAAATCGCAAGCTGATGATGAATTTGAAAGACTGCTTCAGAAATTTATCGACGAAGAATTAGACACGCCTGATGAAACTGACGACTCAACACAAATGGATGACAATGAAACTGATGACCTCCCATTTCCCAAAGAAATGAGTGATAGGGCTGCCGATGCCATGATAAGGAACCACCATAGTACTACTAAGTGCATGGAAGATGTATCTTCAGTTTCTTTGGATTTGATGACTGACCACGAATACTACTCAGATGCTTCTATGAAGGTTACTTTCAAAGGAAAGCCCGGAGCCTCCCTTCGACCACATCGCTTTACTTGTTCCTTCTTCACAGATGACTATATGCCTATATGCGAAGGAAAGGAAGTCGCAAAAATCAAGAATGGCAGGTCAAGAGAATTAACAATGGAGATTCCGTGCAATCAGATCTGGATACCAGGCAAGTTCTTCATGATTGTCCGTGACGAGGGTGATTATTCATCGGTCATGCGTATTGATTTTACACTTGACAAGCACCTGAAGATTGTACAAGGTAATTGGAAAAGATGTCGAGTTATGAGTCCAGAGGATGTCCTAACATCATGTCTAAGGAGTGATAATGATAACTGGGGCTATGTTTCACATTGTCCAGGATCATCTCAAATCCGCCAGAAAGTCTTACTTGCAACTCAAATGCTCCTCTACAACGAATGTCGCAAGGAGTCTTACGGAGAGTTAAAAACATGCATGAATCTACTGGTCTGCATGAAAAACCCTAGCATTGAGTTTATGGGTAGACTACAGACATCGATGGTTCCTGACTACGAGCTGAATTATATCGACTCCACCACCCTCTTTGACATTACGCGTACAAATCCTTACGAAGTATTGCTTGAAACAATAGAAAATGCAAGAATGAAGGTTTTCTGCTTGACGCGTCTCAATGAACTAACAGGGCCCAGTGGCAAAGTCATTCTGCGTAAGATAATCGATATAGTTCGCAAGTCACACGGGAAGACACTCCTGTGGCTCTGTGGAACGCGTCGAGAAATTGAAGAATTACTGGCACTATTCCCGTCCTTGAAACAGTTCTTCCATGAAGATAGCTGGGTTGAGCAAAAGGCAAGTACTACTTATGAAATGGTACAAGCCTTCTTCACAATGATGGAGGAAGAGCATCTCATACCTAATGTGCTCGCAAAAAACCGGCTGTCACAAGCCATCATTCAGGGAGTTAAGCAAGGGAAACTGAGTAGCTGGACGTTAGACGACGTCCGACAGTTCATAGAGGCGGAAATAATACCTTTATACATCAGTCATCTTGTTTCGAGCCCAAATGTTGATTACGCCCCACTTCTCAAAGAGGAAGACATTCCATTTGACAAACTCACAGACACTAGTTCAACTTATGAGAAGAGCATCAGCGAACTAAATGAGATGATCGGTCTGGACGATGTCAAACAAGGAATCAGCTCGATGGCTAACCAAGCCCGTCTCTTTGTTGAACGTCGCCGAAGGGGACTGAAAACGAGTGACAGTCAGGTATATCACTCCATTTTCACGGGAAATCCAGGAACAGGCAAGACAACCGTCGCTCGTCAGTTAGGCAAGATTTACCATTCTTTAGGTTTGCTTTCTAAAGGCGAGGTCATAGCTGTTGATCGCACAAGGCTTGTGGGACAGTACATTGGCCAGACAGAAGAAAACATGAAGACTGTTCTTGAAGAAGCGAAAGGTAACGTTCTTTTCATTGACGAAGCTTATACGCTTTTTACTGGTGCTGATGACCATAAGGACTTCGGAAGACGAGTTCTTGATTCGTTACTTACCGTTCTTTCCCAGCCAGATTCTGACATGCTGATAGTATTTGCTGGATATACCAAAGAAATGGATGTTATGCTCAATACGAATCCAGGACTTGCTGGCCGTTTCCCCTATCGGTACAATTTTGAGGATTATTCTTCTGAGCAATTGTTGGAGATTGCTAAGCGTCTTTTTGAACGTGAAGAGTATTCACTCTCCGACGAAGCTGAAACAGAAATGCAAAAGACCATAATAGAGGCTATACGTCAGAAAACAGCTAATTTCGGCAATGCCCGCTGGGTGGAACAGTTCGTGCACAACGGTATCATCCCAGCAATGGCCAATCGAATCTTCTCAACTAATTGTAACAATTTTCAGCTTATCGAAGCCTCCGACATACGTAAGGCTTTCGAAAAGTTCAATCCCAAAGCCACAGAGCTGAAGCCACGCCACAGAGTGGTTGGCTTCACTGCCTGATGGCAAAACAAACATCAAAAACTTATACTGTTATGACAAGGTTGTTAACAAAGGTTGTTCGCGACAGCGACAAAACAAGCCTGATTTATTTCTCAGGGAAACTGAATTGTATTCTTACTCTTGATGAAACCATAGATGTCTCAGAAGAGTATTCAATTACATTATATAATGACTATCTATGGATGCTACTCCACTCTGAGGCAGGAGACAAACACATCAAACAAAAGGAACGCGACTTTAGTGTGTCCTTCAGTCATAGTATTGTTTGGATGCCTGGTCATTACTTCCTCCTGTTTCAAATGGGTGATGTTGTTCTACGTTTTGAACTCCAAATGCAGGAAAATGGGAACTTGTTAGAATCGGGTTGCAAGTTATGTCCTAAGTATGGTATGGAGTATATACTTGCAAAAAGAATATCAGGGAAACCTTATTGGAATTACTTCAACTCCACCCCAGGACTGATACAATGGAAAAATTGGCTAATTAAACGGTTGCAGCAAAGAGAGCTAAACACACTTCGGGCTGAGCATAGTCTTGGAGTGTTACCCTTTTGCAATAATATGCTGATAGCCTCAGAAACTTCTGATTTTGTTTGGCGTAGCCTATTATTGTTAACGCGTCTGGCAGATATCAAGAATGTGGAAGAACGAATAGATTGTTCCAATCTGTATGGCCCGAGAGAAGACTATCCCTACAATAAGATCGATGATATTTTTGCTACGGAAAGATATAGCGACAAAATACTTGGCTTGGAATTGCCAGATTTGAAGGATCGTCAGTATTCGTTCCATAACATCGGCATGCTACTTAGACCTGGTATGGTGGGCGTTTTAGATAAAATACTAAGTCATGCGCCTACTTACTACAATTCGGTTATCTTGTGCGGGACTCAAAAGGACATTGACCTCTTACGTGACCGTTACCCAGAGTTAAGGAACAAATTCCCTGATAGTAATTGTTTCTCATCTGAGCCTGCAGCCATAGAAGAACTAATCCTTACCTTCTTTCGCGAAGCAGAAAACGCCAAGATTCAGCTATCACCAGAATCTGTAGACAGAGTATGCCGTCAATTATCGAGAAAGTATTTGGATGGCGAAATTCGTAACTGGACTATATCAGATGTACGACGCTATATAACCGCCCAGGTTATTCCTTCCTATACTCAACGCGCCATTGAAGCCATGCAGCAAGGAGAACCACTCGAGGAAGTAGTCAACATCCTTCCAGAGGACCTCGCTTTCTGAAGAATTGAATACAAACATTTGGATACAATAAAAATATGACCATGTATACAGTATTATTTAAAAAAGACCTCCACTCAATTGTGGAGTGTTTAAGAAAATTGGGGCATCTACCCAATATCTACTCAGAGAAACGTAATAAACTAGGTGTTCTTTCAGACAACAAGTTATTGGTTTATGCAACTGAACAGGAATTGGCACTTGTTCTTGTTGATCATGACAACAGGGCAGACAATACTGAGAAAGAAGAACTTGTCTGGGACTTGGCTGTCACCTGTGAATTGTTTCGTAACCGCTTACTCCGTCTTACGAAAAACGTTCCACATGTTTTCGGCGTATATGTTACCAAAGATAACGTAGTTGACTATGATGAAATGAAACCTCTTTGGGAAGAACTTGATGTAGCTGTCATAGACAACATCAATGGAATAGACTATCATTCTCTTCCAGTTAATACCAACAAAGATTTGCCCGTCTCTTTTCCACTAATGTTTCTCTATGAAGCAGAATTTACAGAACAGGATATCGCCTATGCAGATTATTCTCTCCTCTCTCTTATAGATCCTGACATTACTCATGAAGAAAGAGAAGAAGAGATGGATTTCTTACGCGAAGAATTTGGAATAGCTTAACAACAACAAATTGGTTCACAAATATGAAGAATGATAATAAATGCAACTTTTGTAGGTTGCTAAGAAGTACAGAACGGGAAAACATTGACAAAGTAATTGCCGAACTTGAAAAGCTTGGATTCTTCGATGCACCAGCGAGCCGGAAAGATCACAATTCCTTTTCTGGAGGTTTGGTCGCCCATTCCCTAAATGTCTATCGGGTCGCTAAGGATATCTCTCTCGCCATGTGTAATATCAATCCGGATTTAGAGGTTTCAGACGATTCCTTGATTATCGCATCTCTACTCCATGACATATGTAAAGCCCCCCGATATCAAGGGAGTTCACAAAAGAATGGAGAGTATCAGAAGAATTACAGCCATCTCCCGGTAGGTCATGGTGAGAAGTCTGTCATCATGCTCCTTCGTTTAGGTTTGGAGATGACTGATAACGAGATTCTTGCTATCCGTTGGCATATGGGAGCATGGCAAATAGCACTCCACAATGAAGAGATGCAGCAGGATTATATCCATGCCACTCAAAGTTGCCCATTATTGGCAATCATTGAGGCAGCAGATAAATTGGCAGCCCAGTTACTCGAAGTATAATGGCCGTAAAAGCTTTCGTGACAGATAAAAGGCCCGTGTCTCGTTAGTATATCTGCAAATGATAATATGAGATGTTGTTTTTTCGTATCTTTGCAGCAGTTAATGCTACAATTTGTTTCACAATTAAAATAATAGAAATATGGTATCCAAAATCTTTCTTGATAAGTTCAGGTATTTTATGGACTTCTTATCCCACAAGACTAGGATAGGGAGCCAGAACAATTGCAAATCTCTTCCTTTTATTCTGTCCTTGTGCTTAATAAGGTATAGGGCAACGTCAGAATTATGGGATCGCCTTTAAACAAGTTTTTTGAAGTACAAACATAACTGACAAATAACAAATATGGAACAGAAGAATCTACATCCTCTTTACCCATTTAAGGACAGTCAAAGTGGGAAGTGGGGGTTCAAGAACAATAAGGATGAAGTCGTTGTATCACCTTGTTGGTGGTTAGTTTATCATCAATTCTCTGAAGGGATGTGTCCAGTTATTAATGATGAAAAAAAGGTTGGTTTTGTTGATGAGACCGGTAAACTTGTCATTCCATGTAATTATGTGCATGCTCTGGATTTTAGGGATGGGCTTGCAAGTGTTCAGGAAGGCGGCACGTTTAAGATTGGCTACATAAACCATCAAGGTGAGACGGTTATCCCATTCCTCTACCGAAAAGGTGGAGACTTTGAAGATGGATTAGCCATGGTTAGTTCAGATAACGGAATGTGGGGAGCCATAAATCATAAAAACATGGTTGTATTCCCATTTAAATACGGATGGGAGGAGTTGTATGATATCCTTCATAAAAGGAGTGAATCAGAAATAAAGGAAAATAATAAAAGGGGAAAGCGATCTATTTCTCTTCGAGTATATGATGAAGAGGTACCAATTACGGTGTATGATGAAGAGGTACCGAATTATCAGGAGGCTGCAGACATTGTAAGCAAGAAATATGAAGAATACACTAAGTTATCATGGTGCAAAGGGAAAAGTTCTCACACTATTGGTTTGGTAACAATGCTTGACTTGGCATTTAATCTGGTGCGTAAGAATAAAACTCAATTACAAGGAAACGTCATTCACAAATAATACATATGGGAATTATAGCACTTGGTATAGCAACCCTTCGTCCACTAAGTATCTGTTTTAGCAAATATTGGACGAACCATCAGATCCTGTCATATAATCTGGCTTGTTATCTACTTGAAGATGACGAGCCAGAATTGTGAGAAGGCTCATCGTGACAAAAACGCATCTCTTGTCCCGTATATTTCTCTCTATAAGCCATGTGGCTATGCATAAAAAACACTATCTTTGCGCCCGCTTTTAGAATAAACACTCGAAGAAAAGGAAAAAACACAATCCCAAAGAAACTAATGTAGAGCCGTTTCTCGGTTAATATACGCGATCTTTGACATAATGGCACAACTAATCCAACAGACAATAACAATCTCGTTGTCTATTAATCTCTCGTGCTCTATTTTAAGAGGGCAATATGTTTTGAAAAGATAAACAACTTAAACCGTTTATAATTTGAAAGACATTTCAAGTATCTCGCTGACCTTGTCAGCAAAAAATCTTTCCATCTATACTGATGGATCAGTGACTGTGAACATAAAGGCAAAAAGTGGTTCATATATCAAGAAAGACCGCTTCTCCTGCTTCATCTATACTGATGACTACTATCCGATTTGCAATAGCGATGAGTCTGGTAAACAGCTTCCAATTAATGGTGGTTGCATCGACATCGAGATTCAAAGCCACAAGATTTGGTTACCTGGAGACTATATCCTATTCGTTCTTGACGAAACCACAAAGTCGCAATTACGGATTGATTTCTGCCTTGATGACAGGTTAAGAGTCATATGCGGCGAACCAAAGGAGTGCAACTCTGGCAGTTTGGACTATGTCCTGACCTCATGCGTAGAGAATTCCGATGCCAACTGGGATGTTGTTGCTACTGCGCCAGGAGCAGCCCAATTGAGGAGGTATGTGCTTGAATGCAACCAGTTTAAGAACTACAACAAACTCCGGAAGCAACTTAATGTGAAAGAGTTAAAATGCAACAGGAATCTCCTGATATACACTTACAACCAAGACTGGTCTGTCCAGACGTTGGAAATGTTCAAGAAACTTTGTGTTTTCGGAACATATTTCACCCACATAGATTGCTCATCACTCAACAACGTGTCTTCTGTTAGTCAAACGTTGGCTTTAGACGAGAAATTCAAGGGTACAAACCATGTCTACTGTCTGACGAATCTGAGCTCACTCTTAGCTAGTGATGGGAAAATGGTGGTAAAGAAAGTCGAAGAAAGAATGCAAGATGAAAAAGGGCTATGCACACTTTGGCTTTGTGGAAGCCGCCAAGAGATTGACAGCGTAATGGAAGTATATCCTTTGCTGCGTGAATTCTTCCTTAGTAGCAACCGGTTGGAACAGCAACCATACACAGGCTTCGAGATTGTTCATGCATTTATCTCAGAGTTCGAGAAAGAGGACTTGATGCCCACGGACGAAGTAAAAGATGAACTTTCCAGAGCCATTCTCAAATGTCAGGTGGACGGCAGTATAGGTACTTGGTCATTAAGTAGTATCCATCACTTCATTGTTCAAGATGTACTCCCGAGATATGTCAAAAGAGCCATCAACGATATAGTGAGTGAGGATATATCGCCTCTCACCATGGAAGATATAGACTTGAGCCTCCTTCCGCATACAACCTCGGCATTCGAGGACAGTATCAAAGAACTTGATCGTATGGTTGGACTTGATGACATCAAACAAAGTATCATCACCATGGCCAATCAGGCACGATTCTGTCTTGAACGGCGTAGGGCAGGTTTTCCAACCTCCGATGACACTCCCCGTCATGCTATTTTTACCGGAAATCCTGGAACAGGCAAAACAACCGTTGCGAAGATGATAGGTAGAATCTATCACTCACTCGGTGTCTTGTCTAAAGGAGAAGTAATTTGCGCAGACCGTACAAGACTTGTCGGACGCTATGTTGGAGAAACGGAAAACAACATGAAGATAGTCCTAGCAGAGGCACATGGGAATGTGCTTTTCATTGACGAAGCATACAACCTATACGATGGTGCGGATGATCGCCAAGACTATGGTAACCACGTCTTAGACAGCCTGCTAACCGTTCTTGCTCAGCCTAACCCCGACATGGTCATTATCCTCGCAGGATATGAGAAAGAAATGGATGCCATGCTGAACTCGAACCCTGGCTTATCAGGGCGTTTCACATACAAATATCGTTTCAATGACTATAATGCTGAACAGCTTATGGAGATAGCCTGCAATTTGTTCAATCGTGACCAATATGTACTTACTGACGAAGCCAAGGACATGTTGACTGAAACAATTAGCGAGACTGTGTCTCAACGAACAAAGAACTTTGGAAATGCCCGATGGGTTGAGCAATTCGTTAAGAACGGAATCATCCCAGCAATGGCAGACCGGGTTATACATGCTACCACAAAGGATTACCAACACATCTTGGTTTCTGATGTGGTAGAGGGATATAAGCGTTTCAATCCCAATGTTATTGAACTGAAGCCACGCCGAAAGGTGGGCTTCAGTGCCTAAAAGGCACCACAATATGCTAAAAAATGCACAAATTGTTGTGATGATGAGATAAATTGTGTAAATTTGCACAAAATTGCCAACAATAGCATTCTTGCGGCAAGCTCATCTAACAATTTGTGGATATGAACGGACAAGAGATTATTAAAACTGAGAAAGCTGTTCTTAAAATTGAGTATCTTCCTTCTCTGAATTACTCCATGCTGAATAATGGCGTGGAAACCTGTTCGAAATGCGTACTGGAAAATGTGGATCAACACGACTGGCATCAGGTTCAGATTAGTATTAGGGGTGAGCTCATTAAAGAACATGTGCAAAGACTTGAGTTCCTGCGTAAAGGACAATCCGTTCAGATTGGCCACTTTAAAATCCTGCCAGACATTAAGAAACTGAGTGAGATTACGGAGGCTATCAACACAACATTCACTGTTACCGTAGAAGAAAAGAGTGGACAGTTGTTGCAGCAAGAGTTGCCCATTACCTTACTTGCATACGATGAATGGGCAGGAACGAATGTTATCCCAGAGCATATCGCCTCATTTGTTGTGCCAAACAATCCGCTTCTGTCGAGAATCAAGGTTTCCGCAGCACAGTTCCTGGAGAAATGGACCGGCTCTTCTCAGTTAGACGAGTATCAGACACAAGACCGCAATCGCGTTCGTGCCCAAGTGGCTGCCATCTACGAAGCGTTACGTTCGGAAGGCATTGTCTATTCTGCGCCACCTGCCAGTTTTGAAACAAGTGGTCAGCGCATACGGCTGGCAGACAAAGTGCTGACCGAGAAACTGGGCACCTGCATTGACACCAGTCTTCTGATAGCGTCCTGTCTGGAAGCCTGCGACATATATTCTATCCTCGTTATGATGAAAGGTCATGTGCTGGTGGGGGCTTGGCTGACTCCAACGGTATGCCCACAGATGGTTTGCGATGACGTAAGCCTCTTACTCAAAGAAACTGCTGACGGCAATAATAATATTGTATTGCTTGAATCGACCGCTATTACATCCTCGGAGAACGTGGGATTTGAAGAAGCTGTCAAGACTGCCTTGACTAAACTGAAAGACGAGAGCCAGTTCAACTACTTTGTCGATATTCACCGCTGCCGTCTTGGCAATATACGTCCCATGCCACAGCGCATACAAAAGGATGGTGTCTGGACATTTGACAATGAGGGTGTGGAGCATCAGCATGCGACAGACCACATCAGTGAACTGAGTCATTATGACTTGCGACTTGAAGATACGGGGAAACCGACTACCAAACAGATGATATGGGAACGTAAGCTGTTGGACTTCTCTCTTCGCAACAATCTGCTCAACACCCGTCTCGGCAAGAGGGTGGTTCCTTTTATCTCTTTTGAGATTGAGCATTTGGAAGACCATCTTCAAAACAACGAAGACTATGCAATTACACCTTCTCCTGGCAAGAAAATAGAGCCTAATAGCGAGGGCATGTATGATTCTCAGCATCAAGCTGCGGAATATCAGAATTTCGTTTCAGAGATGATCAAGAGCAATAAGATTGCTTCCTATCTGACAGAAACGGAACTTCAGAGCGCACTTACCTATGTTTACAGAACTGCCCGTACATCCTTGGAAGAAAACGGCGCCAACAGTCTGTTCCTTGCACTGGGAATGCTCCGATGGTTTGAGACTGCCAAAAGCGAACAGCCACGTTATGCGCCAATTCTCCTATTGCCAGTAGACATTATCAGAAGGAGCGGCAACAAATATGTCATCCGCAAACGCGACGAGGATATTATCCTGAATATCACACTTGTTGAACTGCTGAAACAGAACTTCAAGATAAACCTCGATATCTTGAAGGATCTGCCAAAGGATGAGAGCGGCGTGGATGTGAAAAAGATCTTCACCTACTTCCGTCGCGCCATCATGGAACAGAAAAAATGGAACGTCCTTGAAGAATCCATGCTCGGACTGTTTTCGTTCAATAAGTTCGTGATGTGGAATGACATCCATTCGAATGCCGATTTGATGGCTGAAAACACTATCATTGCCTCACTCATCGAGAATCGGGACAAGCAGGACGTTACAGAGGATTCAGTTGATGCCCGCATCATTGATAAGACAAACTCACCTATGGATTTCTCGATACCTCTTGATGTCGATTCCTCACAGATGGAAGCCATCGTAGAGTCAGGAAGAGGCAGGACGTTCATCCTGCATGGCCCTCCCGGAACAGGTAAGTCGCAGACCATTACCAATATGATTGCCAATGCGCTCTATCAGGGGCGAAGGGTGCTCTTCGTGGCAGAGAAGATGGCAGCCCTCTCTGTTGTCCAGTCACGATTGGAAAAGATAGGTCTTGCACCCTTCTGCCTGGAACTGCACTCCAACAAAGCCACCAAGAAGCATTTCTTGGAACAGATGGACAAGGTGCTGAATGTCACTAAGATCAAGGAACCAGCAGAATATGCTTCCAAGGCAGAAGAATTGTTTGCTGAGCGCAAAAGCCTGATTAGCTACATGGATGCCCTTCATCAGAAAGGCAGCAATGGTCTGAGCCTGTATGACTGTATCTCCGAATACCTGTCAATCCCGCAGGAAGAAGTACAAGATGGCTTGCCCGGAAAAGATGTCCTGACAGCCTCGTTTATCACGAATTGCCGGGAACAGGTGGATTCCCTTGACACCATTCTGAATATTGTCGGTACGCCAGAGAATCATCCGCTTTTCGGATTGGAACCTGTTAACAACAGACTTGAAACGACCGATGGCATCAAAAAGCTCCTGCAGGCGTTCAGTCAGACCTTTACGGATTACATCCAGGCTCTGTCGGCATGTAGCAACGACATGATGCAGACAAATGTACGGGCCTGCAAACGTGAATGGGAGGACATACAGGCCAAATGGTTCCTACCCCGTTACTTTGCCAAGAAGAAGTTCTTGAAGGCTTTCCAGATCTATGGCCGTGTCGAAGCGTCGAACATCGACGAAGTCTTTACCCTTATCGGCGATTATCAGAACCGGCAGGATGTCTATCAGAAGCACATCGGCTTGCAAGGTGCCAACGGGCGTCAGAACTTTGACCAAGATGTGCTGGTTCTCCATCATCAGCTGATGGAAATGACCGACCAGCTGCAGGCAAAGACAAACCAGGAAAACGTGATAGAAGATATCGCCGTTTCTTCGTCCAGATGGCTTGATGGCTATCAGCAGATGAAGGACTGGTATCTGTGGACGGACAAGAAGCAAGAACTATGCCAGATGAATCTACAACAGGTCGTTGCATTACTTGAAAAGGGTGGAAAACCCCAGGAAGTCATACCTGCCTTCATCAAAGGCGTATACCGCTATCTTATCTCTGTAGCCATAGATGCCGACGAACAGCTGCGCTCATTCAACAGCAAACTATTCAGCCAGCGCATAGAACAATACAAGCGAGACACCCAGCGTTTCCAGGAACTAAGCAAGGAAGAGCTCTATAGCAAATTAGCAGCACGAGTGCCATCTTCTTCTGCGTCCTCGGCTGACGGTTCGGAGATCGGTATCCTGAAACGCAATATCGCCAACGGCGGACGAGGCAACTCCATCCGCACGATTATGGACAACATACCCACTCTGCTGCCACGACTCTGCCCTTGTATGCTGATGAGTCCTATCAGTGTGGCCCAGTACATCGACCTGAAATCCGAGAAGTTCGACCTGGTCATCTTCGACGAGGCCTCTCAGATGCCTACCAGCGAGGCCGTGGGAGCCATTGCACGAGGCAAGGCGCTGATTGTGGTGGGCGACAGCAAACAGATGCCGCCAACCAGTTTCTTCTCTTCCACCCAGGTTGATGAAGAAGAAGCCGATATTGACGACATGGAGAGTATCCTTGACGACTGTAAGACGTTGTCGCTACGTGAATACTACCTGAGCTGGCACTACCGCAGCAAGCATGAGAGTCTGATTGCATTCAGTAACTCCCAGTATTACGACAACCGCCTCTTCACCTTCCCCTCCGTCGACGATCAGATTGCCAAGGTCAAGTTAGTACCTGTAAATGGCGTCTATGACAAAGGACGTACACGCAGTAATCCGGAAGAGTCAAAGGCCATTGTCAAGGAGATTATCCGCAGGCTCTCAGACCCAGAACTGTCGAAGTACAGCATCGGTGTCGTGTCCTTCAGTAAAGTACAAGGAGACCGTATTGAAGATGACCTGACAGAGGAACTTGACCGTCATCCTGAATTGAAGGACATCGCCTATAATAGTCCCGAACCCATCTTCGTGAAGAATCTTGAAAACGTACAGGGTGACGAACGCGACGTTATTCTGTTCTCTGTTGGCTATGGTGCCGACAAAAACGGAAAGGTGTCCATGAACTTCGGCCCGCTGAATAATGCTGGTGGTGAAAGACGACTCAACGTTGCCGTTTCACGCGCCCGTTATGAAATGATTGTATACTCAACGTTGAAGTCGAGTCAGATAGACCTTAAACGTTCACAAGCGAAAGGCGTGGAAGGGCTGAAAGGTTTCCTGGAGTTCGCTGAGACTGGCCGTCTGCCCATGATAGACAGTGCCTTGCAGGAAGCAGACCGGAACGTGATGGTAAGACAAATCTGCGACATGCTCACAGAACAAGGTTACATGGCCAAGCCCAATGTAGGCCGTTCGAATTTCAAGGTAGACATTGCCGTCTCGACCGCAGAGCATCCCGAAAAATACATATTAGGAATCCTTTGCGACGGCAAAACCTATTATGAGACGAAGACGACCCGTGACCGTGAGATCGTACAGCCCAATGTCATGAGGATGCTGGGATGGCGTGTAATGCGCGTCTATTCTATTGACTGGTATGAGAACCGTGAGCGAAGCATCCAGCAGATTCTCGACGAACTGAAAGGATGTGAGGTAGCCGATGTGAAGCCTAAGACGGAAAAAGACAACATTCCCCTCAAGGCGTTCTGTGCAGACCATATCAAGAAGACCGACATCCTCAAGGAACCGGAAAGGAATCAGGGACAGATACCGTATATTGAGGCAGAAGTCACCGTTCCTGCAATCGACAAGGCAGCCTATGATCCGACCGCAGCTTATAATACCAAGGTGATTCGTCAGATATTGGCCAAAGAACAGCCCATCACCGAAAGCTATCTCTGTAAGCGAGTTGCCAGGCTCTTCGGTTTCGGCCATGCCGGCTCCAATATCCAGAGAGCTGTCACCATTGCAATGAACAAGTTCTATCGGGATCCCCTTTCGCTGGGTGGAGTTTCAAGTCTGTGGATGGACGAAGAGAGTTCGAAGAATTATAAAACCTATCGTTCACCATCACCAAGAAGCATCACGGAAATTCCCGTATGTGAGGTTATGAATGCCGTCAATGAGGTGATACTTGAAGAGTTCTCGCTTCCCAAAGAAAAGATCCCGACAATTGCAGCCCGAAAGCTCGGATTCTCCAATGCTGGCGCAAAAATAGTCGAGACGATCAATGCTGTCCTCGATATCATGTTACAAAAAGGAGACATCAGAGAAGTGAACGGTATGCTGTCATTTAACACCTAACAATATCGTACAAAGCTGACTTCTTACTGCTGTAGGCAGCCC